>FXBF010000378.1_pt1 | contig 15201 bp, 11 predicted proteins | sample 5335321 | NCBI WGS metagenome assembly FXBF01 (sample SAMEA103928391, study PRJEB20085) | sediment metagenome | isolation source: sediment
CCCTGCATCTGAGTTGATGCACAGGATTCTACTCGTCACTCACGAATTCCCCCCCTTTAGTGGCGGAATCGGTCATCTCGCTCACGGACTGGCGACCGGTGCGGCGCAGCTCGGCTATGAAACGCACGTGGTTGCGCCAGACTTCCACGAGGGGACGCACGAGTGGGATCGGCAGCAGCCTTACGGGTTGAGCAGATTCCCCGGTGGACAGTTCCGAGCGAGCAGGGATCTCCTTCGGTTCACGATCCGCTGCCGGCAAGAGATCCGGCGGCTGGAACCAGACATTGTTCACGCCGTTGATCCGGCCGGGCAACTCGCATTGCAGGCGTTGTCGCGAAGCCGTTTGCTGGGCAGGTACTTCTTTACTGTCAGCGGCAGCGAGCTGCTTGTGTATCGTCACCGCCTGGCCCAACGGCTATGGATGAGCAATGCGTTCACTCGAGTGCATAGCGTGTGCGCTATCAGTTCCGCCACGCGAGATCACCTCCTGGCAATGTTCGAAATTTCTCCGTCAAAGGTCTTTGTGTCCTATCCGGGCATTGACCCAAGTTGGCTTGATCTGAAAGTCTCGGATGAAGCGGCCGTTCGATCTCGTTGGGACATTGGCCCGGATGACTTCGTTCTTGTAACGGTCGCGCGACGGGTTCCAGACAAGGGACACGCGAGCGTGATTGAAGGCCTGAGGAGGCTCTCACTGGAGGTACGACAGCGAACGGTCTACGTTGTGGTGGGGAATGGACCGGCGGGCTACGCCCGGCATCTCGAGAGCCTGGCGAGAGATGCGTCGGTCCGGCTGATCAACGTAGGGTTTCTGCCCGACGAGGACGTTGCTGCCCTCTACGATGCATCCGACCTGTTTGCCATGCTCAGCCAAGAAACGCCTGCGCGAATAGAGGGATTCGGCCTCGTGTACCTGGAGGCTGGCTCTCGTGGGCTGCCTGCGATTGCCCGTGGCACCGGTGGTGTTCCCGAAGCCGTCCGTGACGGGCAGACTGGTATCGTACTGCACCGGGAGGCGCAACCAGAGGAAGTGGCAGCCGCGGTAATGCAACTGCAGAGTGACAGCGACCTGCGGCTTCGCTTGGGCCAGCAGGCGAAGCATGTTGCGGGTTCTTTCACGTGGCAGCGCAATGCTGCCGAAACCTACGGGCGTTTTTCTGAAGCATTGGACGATGGCTGCTGACGGAGTCATTGGAATCCCGCAATCTGGTACGGTCGTCTCGGTCAAACGACTACGATTCGGTCTTCGCCACTTCACCGTCGCCTTGCTTGCGACATTCTTGATTGTTGCGCCGTTCGTTCGTCGTCACGGCACCCTGCCGGAGTACGGAATTATTGTCGCTGCCTGGTCGGCCGTATGTCTCACTATTCTTTCCATCGCCTTCGCACTCTCAGGCCGTGGCCGGATGCCGTCTGCCACGCAGGATCGTGCGGTATTCCTCTTGACGGTGATAGCGGCTCTTGCTGCCGCGTCTGGCCTTTCGAGCGGGGCCAACGCCCAAGACGTGGCCGGCGATTTCTTACCGTTCCCTGCTCTCTTCGCATTCTATGCTGTTGGCCGCTGGGCCTTCTCTTCAGAGGGCATGCCAGCGGTTCGTCGGCTCGCAGTGCTCCTCCTGGCTTCTTACGTGGCAAATGCCGTCATTTCTCTTCTTGAGTTCACCCTTTTGGGTGTGGGCGCCACTCATGGTTTCCGTCTCGGTGGACTGCTGCTGCCGCGCCTCAATCCCGGCTTCATGCCCACGCTGATATTCTTCTTGGGATTACTCCTTACTCGATCCAAGGACAGGTCGCTTGCAGCTGCAGGTCTGACAGCCAGTGTTCTGCTGATCATCCTCTCATTGGGCCGGTCACACTGGGTCGGCATAGTTGCTGCGTTGCCGCTCGGCGTGTTCGCCGTGCGGGGACGGGTCGTGCACATGGCCAAGAGATACGCGCGTGGTCTCCTGATCATTCTCTTTTCCGTACTCGCCTCGTTGCTGCTGGCAACAGCCACTTCGAAGGTGCCGATCGACGAACTGCTGGCCGCCCGCGCTGCCGGTACCGCAAGGCTCGAGGCCGAAGATATCGCGACCCGTTTCGTAGAGTTCAGGGACGGCGCGCGTGTGGCTCTACAGAACCCGTTAGGAATTGGTCTTGGCGGTCGGATCTATACGTATGTTGCAGGGGTAGGGCTTTCTTGGACGAACTACCTGCACAACAGCTTCCTGGAAGTCTGGCTGAAGATGGGGATCCCTGGGCTGGCACTTCTACTCTTTGTGCTCTTCATGTCGTTGAAGCAGAGCTATGCCCTATATCGCCTGACGAACCAACCAGTCTTTCTTGCGGTCCTATTGGGTTTGTTCGCTATCTACGTGGGAACGAACTTCTCGCCCTATGCAAACAAGATTTTTGGGACCGCGTTCCTCGGTCTTGTTCTCGGAACGCTTCAGACCGACTACGACCATGTCGAGCAGTCGGCGAATGGCCGGTAGAGGCGGTGAGCGAATCTGGTTTCTGAGCAGCTCCGCGGGCACGGGCGGCGGGGCAGAGAGAAGTCTGTGCTACCTGATCCAGGCGACTGTCGAAGCGGGGTTTGAGGCGACACTCATAACCCCAGGTGAAGGCGTGCTGACCTCCTTTATCGAGCGCGAGAGAACTGCTTGCCGCATCGAGCGTCGCCCGGCGATGCCGACGCAGTTGCGTACTCGCTCGGGATGGTGGCCAGCGCGAGTCGCATCGATGTCCGCCAACGGAGCTAGGGCCATCGCCGTAGGCTTGAGGCTGGGGTTCGAGGCGCAGAGAAGAGGAGTCGGCCTCATACACTGCAACAATCTGATGCCGAACTTGCTGGGCGGTTTGGCAGCGGCCAGTGGCGCTCCCGCTGTGGTCTGGCACGTGCGAGACATACACACACGCGCTCCTCGTCTGGCGCTGCAGAGGTCGCTGGCGAAGCAGGGAAGGGTGAAGCGAATCGTATGTGTCTCGAGGGCAGCCGCTGAACAATATAGAGGGGTTGCCGAGGAGAAAATCAGAATTGTCTACAACGGGATCGATTGCGCTGAATGGGATCGCTCAGTCGTGCGGCCGCGACTGCGATCGGAGCACCCGGAGCTAGCGAGGCGCTTCATCATCGGTTGTCACGGACGTCTGGCGAGTTGGAAGGGTTACGAGTTGGCAATAGGTGCTGTCGCGAAGCTCAAAGAGTCGCTTCCCGATATCGCCCTGGTTATTCTCGGTGACAGTAATCCTGAAGTGCCGGACGAAGTTGCCTACAAGCGATATCTTGAGGCGCTAATCGACCGGCTAGGCCTTCGTGAACATGTTTTCATGCTGGGTTACCAGGCTGATGTCCGTTCTTTCCTGGCCGACGTTGATCTCTACGTGCTTCCATCGCGGGATCCGGATCCGTTCCCTCGATCTGTGCTCGAAGCGATGTGTCTTGGGTTGCCGATAGTTGCCAGCCGAGCCGGTGGTGTCCCCGAGGCACTGTTGGCAACGTCCGTGCCGGCCGGTCGTCTTTTTGCGTTGGGAGACTCGGACGCGTTGGCCACGGCAGTGGCCGAGCTTTACGGTGCGAGAACCATTCGTGACGACCTCGGTGAAGCGGCCGCACGTACCGTCAGGGAACAGTTCACGTTGACCCTTTACTGCGGCAATATGCTGTCCGTGTTTCGGGAGGTGCTGTCTGACGGTAACGACGCTGGCTCGCTTGAGTCTGCGCCGGTTGCCGGCTGAAGCTCGTCGAAGCAGCGTACGGGCGCGGCAAACCACAAAGCGCAGCGACGATCGACCTATTCTGAAGGGGGAGCAGTGGTGTTCAGGCGCTTGATGTATCTGGCCCGACTCTTAACCTTGCGCCCCCGGCGCTACCGACACCTGTTGAAGTCGGTGCACCGGAGCCGAGCACGAACGATCATGGAAATCGGAGTTTTTGACGGCAAGCATTCCAAACAGATGATTGAGACGGCGGCGATCTCTTGGCCTAGGGATGAGATCGAGTACTGGGGCTTCGACCTCTTCGAGCTGCTCAGCGACTCTGAATTGGACAAGGAGTTCTCGAAGCGTCCTCCGCCGCGTGATGTCGTTGAGAGGGATCTGCAGAGCAGCGGTGCCCGGATCACGCTGCTTATGGGCTACACCCGGGACACGCTGCCGAGATTCGTTGATGAGGCAGGAGGCTCTGGAAGCTTTGATTTTGTATTCATCGACGGAGGGCACGCGGTCGAGACGATCAAGTTCGACTGGGACTGTGTACGGCAGCTTATGGGCGATGATACGGTAGTCATCTTCGATGACTACTATGGAAACACTGGCCCCGAGGTCGCTGGAGTCGGCTGTCGCTCAATCATAGAGAATCTCGATCGGAGCGAATTCGATGTTGAAGTGCTGTCGCCGGAAGATCGTTTTTCTAAGGAATGGGGGACACTCAGGGTGAGCATGGCTCGCGTAACGAGACGGCAGAGCGCCTAAGTGGGTCTGAGTACGGCCGGGTGGGAGCCAGAGTCCCACTCGCTGGGTTGATGCAGGTCTCGATCAAGTCGCTGACTACCGGCATCGGAGCCCATTCCTTCCTGTCCTTCGTGGGGAATGGCATCGCGCGGCTCGGGGGTCTCATTGTAGCGGTCGCCGTTGCCGCGGTGTTCGGTGCCAACGAGACGACCGATGCCCTGTATCTCGCCCTCGCAGTAACGCTGTACGTTTTCGATGTAGCAAGGATCGCCTTCGAGGGCGCTGTCATTCCCACCGTAGCTAACTACCTGACCCAAGGTCGTAGCGCTGTCGAGGAATTCCTCGGCGCTTCGGTCAAGTATTGGCTGATGGCCACCGGCGTCCTTTCGGTGACGATTCTCGCCGTAGGCCTACCGGCGAGCTGGCAATCCACGGCAATCGGCGCGCAGGCCGTCCGATACGGCGCCATCCTTGTCCTGATACTGCCGCCGTTGGGGGTGTCCGGACTGGGCAACGCGGTGCTTATGGCCGAAAAGCGATTCTTCGTACCTGCTGTGTCGAATGCTGCACGCCCGTTGTTCGCGGTCGCCGGACTCGCTGTGCTCCACACATCTTGGGGCCTGTGGAGTCTGATTGTCGGTTATCTGGTGGGGGCCCTCATGCAGACGGCGATGGTACTGGGCGTTTTGCACCAACGCGGCTACCGGCTCAGGCTTACAGGATCGCTGCGCCAGGTGCACGCACCGCTCAAGCTGGCGCTCCCGATCGTGATCGGCGGGTTGCTCATTAACCTGAATCCGGTTGTCGATCGCTTCATCGTTGCTATCGCTCTTCCAGCCAGCAACGTGACGGTCTTTGAGAACGCGTTCAGAATCTATGGTGCGCTCACATCACTTGTGTACAGTTCAGTCGGTGTCGTGCTCATCTCTCACTGGTCAGGAATGCAGGCGAGGGCGCAGCACGCCCGCCTGACGCAGAGCGTGCGCATTGTTGGAGTACTGTCTGTGCTGGGCCTTATTCCTGTCACGGGTCTTCTCATTCTCTTTGCCGAGCCCCTAGTCGGGCTTGCCTTGGGTTATGGAGCCTACACGGCGAGAGACGTTGCTGTGACTGCAGCGACGTTCGCGATGTTTGTGCTGGGTCTCTGGCCTTTCTTCGCCGCCGGGATGGGCTCCAGATTCCTCTACGCCACTGGCGACACCGCGATCGCGCTTACGACCAGTTCGATGGCTGTTGCCATCAACTTGATTGCTGACATTGTCCTGTTGCAGTGGCTGGGTCTGCGGGGGATCGCCCTCTCGACGAGCTTCACATACCTGCTGATAGCCGCGTACGTCATTTACGTGTTGCGGGTCAAGTTGGGACGCTTGCGGGACCGTCCTGCAGTGGCCACCGACGGACCTGAACTATGAATGTGGGCTCGAACTCGAAGCTCGCCTTTTCTCGCAGGGTCCTAACAGGATCTGGCGGAAGCGAGCCGTGATCACACTCTGACTGTAGTGACGGGAAACGAAGTCGAAACCCTCACTCGCTACGCGTTCACGCTCGTTGCTGTCAGCGAGTAGCTTGTATACAGCCCTTGCCAGCTCCTCTGTCCCTTCGTGAATTGCCATGGGTGGAGCGTCTTCGTGGGCGCTGGTCACGCCCAACGCACCGAGTGGTGTCGTTACGATTGGCACGCCGTTGGCCATAGCCTCGAGCAACTTCGTCTTGACGCCCGTGCCGATTCTGAGCGGAGCGACAAATACGGCGGCTTTTTCGAGATAATCCCTCAAGTCCGGGACGCCTCCAGTGACGACCACTCGGTCACCGGCCAGTTCCCTTATCGAGGGAACAGGATCACTCCCTGCTATGCACACCCACGCGTCCGGGAAGCGCCCTTGGACGATCGGGAAAACCTCGTCAACGAGTTCCAGCGCCGCGTCTACGTTGTGCGAGAGGTTCATCACTCCGGTCAGCAGAATCATCTTATCGTCACGCCGCGCATCCGTTTGGGGCACCCGATCGTCCGGTATCGGAACTGCCATCGGCACGACATGGATGTTGTCTGCACCAGTTTGCTCGGCGAGGCGGTGGGCCTCGGCGGCTGACACGAGGACGACCTCATCGAATTCCCGCGCTGCCCGAAGCTCCTGCTTGTGTATCAATGACCGTTCTAGCTTGAGTGCCGGGCGAATCGCCAGCCGGCCCAGTGCTTGCAGCGGTCCTGGCATCGTCTTGCCGTATTGTCCGAGGGCTGTGCTTGTGTGCCGGCTGTCGAGAAGTTCGGAGTAGCGCAGGGACAGCAGGTCGTCCATGTCCAGGACTTTGGCACAGGGCAGGGGAGAGACCAGCGGCGCCAATCGGAGCATGTCGCAAACAACCACCTCAGGTTGTAGCTCCTCGACCCAGCCGGACAGCAGGTTGAGGCCCGCCCGCGAGTAGTGGAGCGAAGACTGAATCGACCAGCGGCGCAGGACGATGCTATTGAGACCGGCCTGCGGAATCGAGCTCAGCGGCGTGTCGGGGAACAGCTTGAGTAAGTGGATGAATCCCGGAGTCGAATCAAGATATCGCTGGTCGTCCACAAAACTTGCGCAGGTCACTTCGTCGCCAACGTCCGCCAGCCCTTTCAGCCGGAAGTAGAGCAGCGATTTCCGACCGGTGGACGGAGGAAAAGGCAATCTGCTCGTTACGAAAAGGACACGCACCCGCCCCTACCGTCAGCAAGGTGAAAGATGATCACTGAGGCTCGGTCATCACCGCTCAAGCGCGCGGAGACACTACGGGCTGTCGCTACGCTTGACCGTGCGCTTCAAACTACTGGCAGGCGATTGGTGGACAAGTCTCCGCGGCTCAAGAGGCAGCGAGCTACGACCAGCCGGTTCGACTGTCGTGGGCACGACATGGGAAGTGAAGAGGGGACCTGTGCGGCGACCTAGAGCGAACCGCGCGCCGTTATCACCGCTGGCACTGACCTGATCAGCACCTTCAGATCGCGCCGGAAGGACCTCTGCTGAATCGCCTCCAGCTCGACGTGAGTCCGCCTCGGGTAACTGATCCGACTGCGCCCCTGAATCTGCCACACGCCAGTGATACCCGGCTTGACCGATAGGAAGTGGTCTGCCTGGTCACCGTACCAGCTTAGTTCCTCCGGCACGACCGGGCGCGGACCGACCAGCGACATCGTTCCGGCTAGCACGTTGAACAGCTGAGGCAATTCGTCGAGGCTGCTCCTGCGAAGGAAGCGCCCGAATCGGGTCACCCGGGGGTCCTCGTCCACCGGGAGCTTGTAGTCGTTCTCGACGTAACGTTGCTGGAGCTCGGAGTCGAGAACAAGCTCATCATGCGCGCCAGTACGCATCGTCCTGAACTTCAGGCAACGGAAGTAGTTGCCGCCTCTCTCCAGGCGCACGTGACCGAACAGTGCCGGGCCCCCGGACTCGAGCTTTATGGCGATCGCGATGGCCGCCATGAGTGGCCCAAAGATCGGCAGTGCGAGTAAGGACACCGAGATGTCAAGCGCACGTTTCGCGAGCGTGTAGGCGAGCGAATCCTGAGTGAAATCTGCTGGCGCCGGGGTGGCGGGCAACTCGATCTTCGCCTCTTCCCTGGCCGGTACTGCTGTAATAGTTGCCTGCGTCATAAGCCTGTAGGTACACCTGAACCAGTCGCCAACTCCAGGCGCGAGCTGGTGGTGACAATCAAGATTGTTAATGCGGAAACCCCGTCACTGTCACTCTAATGTGTCAGGGGGCGAGGCGACCCAAATCGCCTGCGGGGGAAGCAGTACACGCGGGTCCGCGCGGGAGGAAATGTTAACCGCAAGGCAAGGTCCTGTCAAGGCTTACACGCCTTGCTCGCGCCTGTGGGCGTGGGTCCCCGCACCGCACGCCTAGCTGAGCAGCAGAATCGTAGCGATGACGGCCGCGGTCAGTGGAGCGCCGAGCCGCACGTAGTCGGAGAAGCGGTAGCCGCCGGGCCCGTAGACCATCAGGTTCGTCTGGTAGGCGATCGGCGTGAGGAACGATGCGGAGGCGGTAACGGCCACGGCGATCGCAAAGGCGCGCTGATCCAAGCCCAGACCGGCGGCCGCCGAGATAGCGATCGGGAACATGAGGACGGCGGCGGCGTTGTTGGTGATGAAGGCGAGCAGAACGACCGTTGCCAGCACCACGCCCGCCAGCACGCCGATGGGCCCCAGGAAACCGAGGGCACTTATCAGCGTCGCCGCCAACCGGTCCGCGAGTCCGGTAGTTGCCATCGCCGCTCCGAGGCCGAAGGCGCCTGCGATGACCAGGATGACGTCGATGTCCACCGCCCGCCGCGCCTCACCGGGCGTTAGAATCCCCAGAGCTATGAGCGCCACCGCTCCGATCAGCGACAGGTGCAGGATCGGCAACAGCCCGAGGCTCGCGCCGGCGACGATCACGACGGCGACGAGCCCCACCAGCCAGGCGTTCCGGGTTGTGGTGGGCGGGGCACCGCCCAGACGCGACACCAGCAGGAAGTCGGTACGGTCGCGCCAGCGATCGCGGAAGTCCGGGCCGGCGAGCAGAAGAAGCGTGTCGCCCACCCGGAGGTGTACATCTCCGAGCTTGGCTTGGACCCGTTGCCCGGCACGGTGAATCGCCACGACCGCGGCCTGGTAGCGGCCGCGGAATTCAACGTCGCGCAGGGTCTTGCCGACCAGCGGAGATGCCGCGCCGACCACTGCCTCGAAGAAGGTGTGACGATCGGTGTAAAGAGCACCGACGTGTTGCTGCTCGGCGAAAGCGAGGCCCCGCATGCCCTGCAGGTCGACCACCAGATCCGCCTTGCCGATGAAAGTGAGCCGGTCGCCACCCTCCAGGACCGTCGTGGGCGGGACGGGCGCAATCGACTGTCCGTCGCGCTCGATCTCCACCAGGTAGACACCCTGGAGGTGCCTCAGCCCACCGGCCTCCACCGCCTTCCCACCCAAAGGTCCGTCCGGCTCGACGGTCATGCTGACGACGAACTCGCGCACGTTCTCTTCCAGCTCGCGCCGCGCCGGCCGGCGCTCGGGCAGGAGGATCGGGGCCAGAAGGACGAGCAGAACGCTTCCAACGATGGCGACCGGCAGGCCCAACCTCGAGATCTCGAACATCGCGAGAGGAGCTTGGCCCGTGGTTTCCAGGAGCCCTGAGACGACCAGGTTCGTCGAGGTCCCGATGACCGTGACCATCCCGCCGAGGATGGCGGCGAAGGAGAGCGGCATCAGGTAACGGGATGGCGATTGCCTTTGGCGATCCGCCCAGTTGCTAACCTGGGGTACCAGCATCGCCACGATCGGCGTGTTGTTGAGGAAAGCCGATGCGGCGGCTGTGGGCACCACCAGTCGGCTCAGCGACCCAAGGTGCCGCGTGCCGCCGCCCAGCGTCGCCGAGACGAGAGGCTGTAGCGCGCCGGTCTTGTCGACAGCACGAGCCAGCACGTAGAGAGCGGCCACGGTGATGGGTGCCGGGTTGCTGAATCCGGAGAAAGCTTGCTGAGGCGTGAGCACGCCGGCGACGAGGAGAACGACGACAGCGCTCAGGATGATCGCGGCAGGTGCCAGCAGCTCGCGGGTCAAGGCCACGATCATGACTATCAGTACGGCGAGGGTGAACCACGCTTCCCAGCTCATGTCAAGCCACATCGCGGTGCCTGGATCGACGGGGCATGGTCCGCTGGCCTCTAGACCCGGTTGGCCTCCGCCCCGACGTAGCCTTCCTTCTCGAGGTGGAGGATGATCTTCTGCGCCGCTTCCTCGGGCGTCGTGTCGGTGGTGTCGATCACCACGTCGGCGTCGTCGGGCGGCTCGTACGGGTCGGAGATGCCGGTGAACTCCTTGATGATGCCGGCCCGGGCCTTGGCGTAGAGCCCCTTCCGGTCTCGCTGCTCGCAGACCTCCAGCGGGGTTGCCACATGTACGAGGATGTAGCCGCCGAGTGGCTCTATCATGCCGCGGTTCTCCTGCCGCACGCTGTCGTAGGGCGCGATGGGCGCGCAGATGGCGATGCCGCCGTTCTTGGTGATCTCGGACGCGACGAACCCGATGCGGCGGATGTTGATGTCGCGGTGCTCCTTCGAGAAGCCGAGCTCCGATGACAGGTTCTTCCGCACGATATCACCGTCGAGTAACGTGACCGGGCGGCCGCCCACCTCGAGGAACTTGACGAGCAGCACGTTGGCGATGGTGGACTTCCCCGAACCGGATAGCCCGGTGAAGAAGACGGTGAAGCCCTGGCGGTGCCGCGGCGGATGCGTGCGGCGCAGCTCCCTCACCACCTCGGGGAACGTGAACCACTCCGGCACCTCGCGGCCGTCGGCGAGCCGCTCGCGCAGCTCCGTTCCGGAGATGCTGAGCGTCCGCGCCCCGTCCGGAACCTCATCAACCGGCATATACCTGTCCTGGTCCTCCACGTAGACCATCATCTTGAACGGGACCATCTCGACACCGAGCTCCCTCTCGTGGTCCCTCAGGAGCTCCTGAGCTTCGTACGGCCCGTAGAACGGCGCCCCGCTGGAGTCGGATCCGGGGCCCGCATGGTCACGCCCCACGATCAGGTGGGTGCAGCCGTGATTCTTCCGGATGATAGCGTGCAGGATGGCCTCCCTCGGGCCGCCCATCCGCATGGCCAGGTTGAGCAACGCGAGCTTGGCCGTCTGATGCGGATACCGCGGCAGAAGGGCCTCGTAGCACCGTACCCGGGTGTAGTGATCAACGTCGCCCGGCTTCGTCAGCCCCACGACAGGGTGGATGAGCAGGCTGGCTTCGACCTCCTTGGCAGCGCGCAGCGTCAACTCCTGGTGCGCCCGGTGCATCGGGTTGCGCGTCTGGAATGCGACGATAAGGCGCCAACCCAGATGCGAGAACTCCGCCCGCAACTCCGCCGGCGTCCGGCGCAGCGTGCGGAAGTCGTAATGAATCGGCAGCTGAATCCCCTCCAGCGTCCCACCGACATAGAAGTCGTGGGTCTGGTCCAGCAGGAAGGCGACCCCGGGGTGCTCGAGGTTCTTTGTCCCGAAGACGGATTCCGCTTCGGCGGACCGGTCCGGCTTCCAGACGTCCTCGACCTGAAGCGCGGCCAGCATCACACCTTCGGGATCGCGCAAGGCCAGGGTCGAGCCGGGTCGCAGCGATTCTGCGACCGCCTCCGGCACGTCGAGCGTGATAGGAATCGGCCAGAGCGCTCCGTCACCGAGTCGCATCGAGTCGCGGACCGACTCGTAGTCATCGCGGCGCATGAAGCCCCGCAGCGGGGAGAAGCCTCCGTTCAGCAACAGCTCGAGGTCGCACAACTGTCTCGGTGTCAGATCCCAGGACGGCCAGTCCCGGGATGAGCCGTTCAGCTCCGTCGCTCGCTCCTCACTCAGCAGAAGGTTGACCAGGGAACCGCCGTGCGGTTCTATGAGATGGTTAGACAAGTGCCCTCACTTTATGATCAGGATGGTTCTTTCAGTTCTTCAACTCGTCCATGCGATCCGATGCGCCGATCGCGTCGATCTGCTCACGGACGCGGGCGCAGGCGTCGACCGCCCCGGCGAGGATGCCCTTCACTTTTGGAAAGGCCCTGTTGTAATGGAGCGGTCCACCGAACACGTCAGTGGCGAGCCCGCCCGCCTCGGTAACGATCAGCGCGCCGGCGCACACGTCCCATTCATGCTTCGGACCCCGGGAGAATGTGACGGCCGCCTCCCCGGCCGCCACCAGCGCCAGCTTGAGCTCGATGCTGCCGATCGGCCGTACATCCCACGCCGACTCGAAGGGCTCGAACTCGCCTCGCGCGGTCTCCGAGCGTGACGCCAGGATGCGATTCCCCTCCCTGACCTGAATGGGCGAGCCGTTACGATACGCTCCCAGGCCTCGCGCTGCCGAGAAGGTGTCTCCCGTGACGGGGTTGTGGACAACACCCAGCACGGGCTCGCCATGCTCCACGAGCGCGACGGCGACGCTGTACTCCGGCAGCCCCTTCATGAACTCCTTGGTGCCGTCCAGGGGATCCACCACCCAAAGACGCTCTTGTGCCAGCCGCTCGGGGTTGTCCGCCGTCTCCTCAGAGAGCCATGCCACCGGTGCCAGCCGGAGGAGCTCCAGCTTGAGCAGTGAGTCTGCCTCGCGATCGGCACGGGTTACGGGGCTCAAGTCTTCCTTTGACGACGCTTCTACGCCGCCCTCGGCCTGGATTTCCTGGATCAAAGCGCCCGCGGTGCACGCTATGTCAGAGGTTGCCTCTAGCAGGCGTCTCAAGTCGCGCATGTCATACCTGACTGAAGGGGGACGTCGCAGTTTCCACCGGGCGGGAGTTAGTCTGGAGAAAGCGCGCTCATAACTCGCGCCAAGCCTAGTCGCACAGGCACTTGCTGTCAAGAAACCGGGACAGGCGGAGCGTTGACCGATCTTGCGCTCCAGCTGGCCGGAGGACGAAGACAAACCCTGGCCCGTCCGGGTGACCGGGTCTAGATTCTTCGCATGCGGCGCAGGGCTTTGAATGGGAAGGCGCGATGTTGGGGCCGCCGGTCGATTTCTCTAGCAGCCTGCCTCACACTGGTGCTGGCTGATGTCGCTCTCGCTGTCCAGCAGGGCGCGCCCCCGGACAGTCAAGAGGCTCGCCCCTCGGGGTCGGGGCGGTTCTACTCCTCGCCGTATCTGCCGCTCGACAGTTGGGTTTACACCTACGTGGACGTGCTCATATCGCGGGGACGTCTCAAGGACCTGCCACCGCTCGTGCAGCCGTACCGGCGGATCGATATCGCCAGGGCGGTCCTGGAAGCCGAGGCAGCGGCGCCGCTGTCGCGGCAGGAGAGAGAGTGGATAGCGGAGATCAAGCGCGAGCTTGACAGCGAAGTCAGCTTGCTGGAGAGCGATCATGCCCAGAACGTCGGCTTTGGCGGCGAGTTCAGGGCGGGGTTCTCGGCCGTAAGCCAGCTGCATCGCGATCTCCTTCGGCCAACCGGAGACGAGCACTTCTTCCCCACCCTCGAGCTGGACTTGCAGGGTGATGCCCCGGCGGTTGCGGCCTCACTGCGCTTGCGATGGAACCAGCATTACAACAACGACCCGCAGTTTCCCGGCGGCGAGGCCATAGAGTTCAGGGCCTGCGACCCGATTGTGGATCAATGCGCTTACCGGGTGGAGGAAGCGTACGCGGAAGTGCAGCTGCGCTACGTGCGAGTCTTTTTCGGGCGCATGTACCGCAATTGGGGGCTGCCTGGTGTTGATGGTCTCCTTGTGTCCGATTACGCTTACAGCTACGACCATATCGGCTACCGCTTCGGTAGCGATCGCATCGCGCTGACGGGGATGTACGCGCCGTTCAACGACCTTGGTGGGGACACGGCCCGCCACTTCTCCTCGCACCGCTTCGATTGGCAGATTCGCGACAACCTGGCCATCTCGGTTGGCGAGTCGGTGGTGTACGGGGGGGCGAACCGCAGGATCGAGTTCAATCTCACGAACCCGGTCACTCCGTGGGAGATCAGCGGGAAGCCTGACGGCGATGAGCGGAACGCGCTGGGGATGGCGGAGGTTTGGTGGCGGCCGTGGGACGATCTCGTCACCTACGGAGCCTTTCTCGTGGACAATACTTCGGTCGGCGACGAGGGAAAGCGATCGGGCTTCCCCCAGTACGCGGCGGCCGTCGGGTTGCAGCTCCCGGCTTTGTCACCCGCACTGGCGCTTCGCGGTGATCTCACCGTGGTCAGTAGCCTGGCTTATCGCAGCCGGATCGGCTTTTTCGAGTATTACACGCTCGGCCAGGCTGGATATGGGATCGGACTGGCCCAGGACAAGACCGACGTCATTCTTGTCTCTCTCTTGGCAGACTGGTTCGTGATTCCGCGTCTCCTTCTGAAGCCGGGGCTCGCGTTCATGTGGAAGGGCGAAGACGATATCACGGACCCCTGGCCCGATAACGCCTTCGGGGATCGCGACAAGCTTCTGGTGGGTGTGGTAGAGAACGAGATCCGTCCGTACCTTGGCGGCCTATGGCATGGCCCCTACGGTACATTGCGTTGGGACCTGGGGCTGAACTTCGTCAAGAACAAGGATCACGAGCGAGCGGGCTGGGAGGTGGAGTTTGTCGGGAGCGTTTGGGCGGAGGCGAGAGTGCGATTCTAGTCTACCGTGAGGACGGGACGGATTGATCGACATCGGATCTCATCGCAGGCTGCTGCTGGCGCTCTACGTCTTAGCGTTGCTCGGCGTCACGCTCACACCCGTCCCGGGCTCCGCGTACCCGCCATCGGGCTTCGACAAGCTGGTGCATGTAATCCTCTTCGGGGGCCTCGCGTTCCTAATCAGCTGGAACGTGGGTGCGCAACGCCGGGCCATCAGTGCGCTGGAGTCGCTGGGGCTGACCGTGGTGGCTGCCGTGGTGATCGAGGCCGTGCAGGGGGTTCTCCCTTTCCGCGATGCGGACGCCGGTGATTTTGTGGCGGGAGCGGTCGGTGCGCTGCTCGGGATTTTAGCCGCTGCGCTCCTACTCAGATGGGAACGATCGCAGGAATCGTCAGAAGGGCCTGAGTAGGCTCGAGGCTCACTCCCCGTATGCCTCAGCCTTCTTCCCGGGCTCGCGGACACGCCGCGAGCGACGTTCCTTCCGGATCTCCCCCGGCATAGCGCTCTCGGTCACCTGGGCGATGAGATCGCGGATCTCCTTCTCGATCTCGTTGATCCTCAGCTGCCCGACCGACATGTTGACTCCGCCGTTGGCCACACCCTGGCAGACGATGTGAAACTCGCGGATCTTCTTGAGCAAAACATCGACCCAGTGGCGGAATAGATGG
>FXBF010000379.1_pt1 | contig 15196 bp, 11 predicted proteins | sample 5335321 | NCBI WGS metagenome assembly FXBF01 (sample SAMEA103928391, study PRJEB20085) | sediment metagenome | isolation source: sediment
TTCCTGCGCTGGATTTACGTCGTCGCCGATCGTTTCCCGTTCCTGATGCATCCGCTCGCCGATGAAAACCTCGAGATCCAACTGCGCGATCTTCGCCGCTACGTGAAAAACGAATATGACGTGGCAGAGTTCGTCCGCAGGCTCTTGAAAATGCCGCTGCGCGCGGCCTGGAAGTCAAAGCGGCCGGTAATGCTGATCGGGCATAGCATGGGTTCTATCATCGCTTATGATTCGCTTTGGCAACTCAGTCAGGAATCTGGCGGCGATCGCAAGATTGATTTCTTTATGACGATGGGTAGCCCGCTCGCCCAGAAGTTCGTCCAGCGGAGAATCAAGGGCCGCAGGGAACAGCCCGACAATCGGTATCCGCGAAACATAAAGCGCTGGGTCAACATCACAGCAGTCGGTGATCTGACGTCAATCGACATGAAGCTGGAAAACGACTACGAGGCGATGCTGGAGCTCGGTCTCACCGAGAGCATCGAGGACAGGGAGGTCTACAACTACTTTCGCCTCGACGGAGAGCTAAACGTGCACGCCGAATACGGTTACCTCATCAATGAGGTAACCGCTGGTTTTATTTCCGAATGGTGGCGTAGCGTTACGCGGGATCGAGGTTCGGCTTGATAACGATATCGATACGGCGGTTCTTTGCGCGGCCCGCCGCGGTTTCGTTATTGGCAACCGGGTTGGTTTCGCCAAAGCCGGTCGCGATGACGCGATAGCTCGGAATGCGCATAGCGTTTATCATATATTGCTGCAGCGACTCCGCTCTGTCCTGTGACAACTTCTGGTTGAGTTCGTCGCCGCCATACGAATCCGTGTGACCTTCGATCACCAGCTCACTCCGCGGGAATATGTCGATCGCTTTCTCGACTTTCGCCAGCAGGTCGAAACTACCCTGCTTGATCGCCGACTCGCCACTGTCGAAGCTCAGGCCTACCAGCCTCAATATGACTTTATTGCCTTCGCGGAATACGCGCGCCTCGCCCCTGCCGAACATTTTTTCGACCCGCTCGAATTGCTCTTTGACGCGAGCCTGCGCTTCCAGCCTATGTACAAGGGCAGTTCGCTCGGCCGTTGCGCCGCCGAGCCGCTCGTCAAGTGCCCGGATCTCCTCTGCCATGTCGGCGAGGCGAAGATTGCCTGCCTGGACATCCTGTTCCAGGCTTTGCATCTCATTGCGCGCATTATCGACGTAGGCGACCAGTTCGGCCGTCAGTTCTTCATAGCCATTCGACATCGCCGGCAATACGTCGGCTGCGCCCGCAATTTGTCGCAGAGGTTCTTCCCACTGCAGGATCAGCATCTCTACGCTGAGGTCCTTGTTGCGTACGGCAAGAACGACGTCAGCCAGGTAGAAAGCGTGTTTGGCCTCGTAGTTCGCCTGCTGAGCAAGGCTTCGCGGGTAGTCCGTGTCGTAACGGTTTTCCTCGAGCTCTCGTGCCGCATCTGCCAGGAGCTGCTTGGCCTTGTTGAGTGTAAATGGCGCGTAGCGGCCGACTCTTCGTTTGTCAGCGTCCGCCAACAGCTGGCGCGTTACGGTCAGGTACTGCGCCTTGATCGCAGTCAGCTCAGCATCACGGTACAGGCTGGTCGCTGAAATATCCTTACGCTTTGCGCTCTTCAAATCGCCGCGTTCCAGATAGCGAATCGCCGAGCCGAATTCGCGCTGAGCCTTATCCCAGATCTCGCGTGACAGTTCGGGCGATTTCGCATTGGCGGCGTCCTGGCGGCTTTTCAATACCTGCGACAGGACCGTCTTTGCGAGTTCCGCCGCCCTTTTGGACGCGCCGAAGTTGCTCGCGGCCTCCGCGGTCTTGTCGCGGAGATACTGGACGTTGCGGCCGCGGGCAAGGCCGGCTTCGGCTGCGGCGTAAGCCTTGGCGCCCTTGTCATAGCTCCTTGGACCCAGGAGTTTGGCGTTTACCGCGTCAGCTTCGGCTAAAGCGGCATCGGCGTTTTTAAAAAAAGTTTGACGCAGCTCGTCCTGTGAAAGCGAACTGCCTGTGCTGAACAGAAATGCTGCGACCACGAGCAATCTGACAAAACTGGAATTAGCGGCCATTCTGTAGATCCAAATTCAGATAAAGAAAAGTTGCAAACGCAATTAGAGCAACCTGTAACTAACCCAATGTTACATATACTGCAACCCCGATTCTGTGGAATGCATCTCTTTATAGACATAACACTCGGGTTGCGATTTCGGAGTTTACGCCTGCGCTAGGGCCGCTGCGACCCCTGGATAGAGGCATTCTGTTACAGATGAGGCAATTCGCTGTACGCGCCGACCGAGCGGCAATCCTGGCTCGCGTAGTAAATAAAAACAACAACTTAAGAGACCACCAGGGCGGACCGGGGGCAGCCTGGTCCATGCGCCATGTGACGCTCTTCACAGCTCTGGCGATTGCCGGCGGAAGCGCCGGGTTTTGGCCTGGAATCTGTGCTTTGGCTCACAGATCAAAGCGGGCCCAATGCGTAATCTGAGCCCATGTCTGCAAAGTACTACACACAGTTTCGATTGACAGACGCGTACTACCGCGGTGGTAACGAGTTTAGTGGTGTAGTCGAGCTGAGCCGACCGATGGACAAGGACTCGGAAGTGTCAGACATAGAGGCCGTACTGGCCAAGAATTTCGACCTGCAACAGAGCGCGGTGAAGCTCGTTAGCTGGTCAAGACTGCATTAATTCTTCTGGCGGCTACAATTTCCCCCTGATTTGCCCGGTCTATGACCGGGCTTTTTTTTCGCCCGTCAGGACGGGCTCCTACCACGCGTTTGCCGCTCGTGAGAGAATGATTGTCTTTCGCTTCATAAACCCAAGGGCACGATGAAAGACGGCAGCAAGGAATTTCGCGGGATCCCCATCGTCAAGAGCGGCAGAAAGTATCAGACGGCAGCCGGCTTTACGGCGGTCAAGGACGGCATAAAAACGCGTCGAGACGCCCCGGAATATACGGCGGGTAGTAAGCCGAAGTGGCTTCGGGCGCCGATGCCGGCAGGCGCAAAATTCTCGGCGGTACGCCAAACAGTTCGCGACCACGGCCTGAGCACGGTCTGCGAAGAGTCCATGTGCCCGAATATCGGCGAATGCTGGAATTACGGCACTGCGACCATCATGGTCATGGGATCAGTCTGCACCCGCGCCTGCCGTTTCTGCGCGGTCGATACCGGCAATCCGAATGGCTGGCTGGATGAGGAAGAGCCCGAAAACACGGCCCGTGCCGTGAAGCTCATGAACCTCGCATACATCGTGCTGACATCCGTCGATAGAGATGATTTGCCCGACGGTGGAGCCGGCCACTACGCGGCCTGTGTCAAAGCGGTCAAGAAGCTCAATCCGAATACGGCAGTGGAGGCGCTGACGCCCGACTTTCAGGGCGTGCTCGAGGACGTCGAGGTGGTTGTAGATTCAGGACTTGAGGTGTTCGCCCAGAACGTTGAGACTGTAAAGCGGCTGACGCATCCAGTAAGGGACCCGCGGGCCAGCTACCAACAGACACTGAGAGTTTTGGCCCACGCAAAGAAACATCGTGACGATATCCTGACCAAGACCAGCTTGATGCTGGGCCTTGGGGAACGTGACCACGAGATCATGGAAACTATGGATGACCTCCGCGAGATTGGCGTCGACATCCTGACGCTTGGGCAATATTTGCGGCCGACGCCAAACCACCTCGCCGTCGAACGGTATGTGACGCCCGACGAGTTTGAAGCTTATCGACAGGAGGGCCTCGACAAAGGATTCGTGGAAGTCGTTGCCGGACCGCTGGTCCGATCAAGTTATCGCGCGGAGCGCGTGCTTCAAAAGAACAACGTCGGAATCGCAATCTGACCATCAACATCCGGGCTTTGCCCGAAGGCCAAGAGAACCCATGACCGAATTTTTTGCTGAGTACGGCCTTTTTCTGCTCAAAGCGATAACCATCGTCGGCGCGATAGTCATTGTTGTCGGAACCGTCGCCGCCGCCAGCCGCAAGGCGGGAATGCACGAAGGCCTGGAAATCGAACACCTGAATAAGAAGTACCAGACGATGGCAAGCGCCCTGAAACAAGCGGTGCTGAAAAAATCCGACTGGAAAGCGCAGGCCAAGGAAGACAAGCAACAAGCCAAAGCGCAAGCCAAGTCCGACGAAAAAAGGCCGCGCAGTTTTGTCATCGATTTCAAAGGCGACCTCAAGGCGACTGCAGTTGCATCGCTCCGCCAAGAGGTAAGCGCCATTCTCGAAGTGGCCGGGCCGGATGATCAGGTCATCGTTTGTCTGGAGAATCATGGCGGCATCGTTCACGAGCATGGTCTCGCCGCGTCACAGCTCGCACGCGTGCGAGATCAGGGCATTCCCCTGCTCGTATCGGTGGACAAAGTCGCCGCAAGCGGTGGATACCTGATGGCATGTGTCGCCAGCAAGATATTTGCAGCTCCGTTCGCCATACTCGGTTCGATCGGCGTGATCGCGCAATTGCCAAACTTCAATCGCCTGCTTGACGAGCACGGCATTGACTTCGAGATGATTACAGCCGGCAAGTACAAGCGAAATGTAACGATATTCGGCAAGAACACGGACGAGGACCGGGCAAAACTCAAAGAGGAATTGGAGGACGTCCACAGTTTGTTCAAGGACGCCGTCGGCAAATACCGCCAGGAACTCGATCTCGAAAAGATAGCCACCGGCGAACACTGGTACGGTACCAGGGCGCTGGAACTAGGGCTGGCAGACGAACTCAAAACGAGCGACGAGCTGCTTGCCGAGCTCGCAAAGGATCGTGACCTCTATCGCGTGACCTACAAGATTCGCCAGCCATTGCAGAAAAGGCTGCTGGCGAACGTCGACGGACTTCTGGAGAAGGCCGATGCGGCACGCTGGCGCCGCAGGTTCGAGTCACGATTGCCACGCTCGTAAACGTTGAGGGGGTCTGCGACGTTAAATATGTTGCATGCGCTTGCTACTGCTGGGAACCCTCTACCTGAGGCCCTGTCTGAATAATGATGCGATGCGTGATTTCGTCCGGTGCGAACGCACGGGAGTCGGCTATAATCAGTGCGTAACCGAGAGGAGTCCAGATGTTTAACCACCGTCACAACATACTGATTCTTACAACGTTTTTAGCATTCCTGCTCAGCGGTTGTACGAGTTCTCCGACGGGACGCAGCCAGATGATCCTGAAATCGGATGCCGAACTCGAATCTCTGGGGTCCAGGGAGTTCGCGAAACTCAGGGCGGAAGCTCCGCTGGTGACTGATCGGGCAACCATCGATTTCGTCGCCTGCGTTGCGAATGCCATTGTCGACTCACTGGAGGGCCCGGAAAAAGATTTTAACTGGGAGCTCGCCATCATCGACAGCCAGGAGCAAAACGCTTTTGTCATGCCCGGAGGCAAAATCGCTGTTTATGACGGCATTCTCGACGTCGCATCAAATCAGAACGAGCTGGCAACAGTGATAGGACATGAGGTTGCCCACGTGATAGCCCGCCATGCCAACGAACGGGCGTCTCGCGGTGAGTTCACAGATGTCGGCGTCTATATCGCCGCGATCGTTTTAGGCCAGGGTCAACGCGGATTGACGAACACCGCTTACCAAGGCCTGCAGGCTGGTGCCCAACTCGGTGTTTTCCTGCCACATACGCGAGCGCAGGAATCCGAAGCTGATGTACTGGGCCTCGAGTACATGGCCAGAGCCGGCTTCGATCCACGCGAAAGCGTCGAGCTTTGGAAGAAAATGCAGCAAGAGAACGAGGACGAAGCGCCGCCGGAGTTTCTGTCTACGCACCCGTCAAGCGAGACTCGAATCGAGTCGCTCGTATCCCAGTATCCGAAAGTGCTGGTTCTTTTCAACGAGGCCAGAGCAGCGGGTAAGAACCCGAACTGCACGAGGTAATGACGAGAGTCGATACTGCATCGTCTGACCCATCGTTCAAGGATCACTTCTCGGGCCATTCGAGATCGTACGCCGAATATCGCCCTACCTACCCGAACTCTTTGTTCAGTTTTCTGGCGGATTGCTGCGCCCAGAATCAGCTTGCCTGGGATTGCGCAACCGGCAACGGTCAGGCGGCGCGGGCGCTTACTCTATTCTTCGAGAAAGTTGTCGCAAGCGATGCGAGCGCAGCACAAATCGAGGCGGCTGAAAGCGACCCCAAAATAGAATACCGCATTGCCCCGGCAGAAGCGTCTGGCCTGGATGGCGATTCGATCGACCTGATTACGGTAGCGCAGGCGCTTCACTGGTTCGATATTCCCGGCTTCTTCGACGAGGCTCAACGAGTACTGAAACCGGGTGGCGTACTGGCGTTCTGGTCCTATGAGCGTTGCCTGGTCAATTCCGACTGCGACGAGGTGATCAACGAATTCTGCGCAAGCATCGTGGGACCTTACTGGCCGCCGGAGCGCAAACTCGTTGACGAAGGCTACCGAAGCATCGAACTGCCGATGCCATCAATCAGCTCGCCGGAGTTTGCGGTGAGGGCGAACTGGAGCGCCGACGAAATGCTCGGCTACCTCCTGACCTGGTCAGCGTCCCAACGATACCTGAAGGACTGCGGATCTGATCCCGTGGCCCTCGTCGAGGACCGTCTGCGCGCTATCTGGGGTGACGGCGGCCGCGAAGTCTCATGGCCGCTCAACCTCAAGATCGGCCGCGCATGATTAGTGTATCTCGGGCTTTTCTGAGAAAATCAACCAAATCACCGTATTCGGGATGGCACGTTGCTAAATAAAGGCCCCCTGTTATTGAGGTTTCTGGCGCCGTTTCTGGCGCTTCAGATAAGCGCCTGCTCGGTAGTTCAGGACTTCCTTGATGTCAGGGATCAAGGGAGGCCGAATCGTTCGGCTGAAGTTCCGCTCGAAAAGCGGCCGCTACAGGAACCGATCAGCAGAAATTACTTCGTTCTGGAATCGCCCGAACAAACGATTGTCGGCGAGCCGCAGATCGTATTCACACGGAACACGGACACATTCTCGGACCTGGCGCGTGAGTATGGGCTCGGCTATGACGAGCTCGTTGCCGCAAATCCGGGTATCGATCCCTGGCTGCCCGGAAAAAACACGCCGGTGTTATTGCCGACCCAATACGTATTGCCGGACACACCCCGGCGGGGCGTCATACTCAATATCGCCTCGAAACGGCTTTTTTATTACCCGGCTGTCGGCGAGGGGGAACGCGTGCAGGTCATGACCTATCCCATCGGTATCGGCCGGATCGGATGGGAAACGCCACTTGGGGATACTAAAGTGGTTGCCAAAGCCCGAGATCCCCACTGGTACGTTCCCTGGTCGGTGCAGCAGGAACGCAAGGAGATGGGCAACCCGCTTCCGCCAGTCGTGCCACCAGGCCCGGACAATCCGCTCGGATCTTACGTGCTGAAACTCGAGATGCCCGGATATCTGATTCATGGTACGAACCAGCCATACGGCGTCGGCATGCGTGTCAGCCACGGTTGCGTGCGCCTTTACCCTGAAAACATCGAACTTCTTTATTCGATGGTCGACATTGGCGAACCGGTAAGCATCGTGAACGAACCGTTTCTCGTGGGTCGGCTGAATGGCGAACTTTATCTGGAAAGTCATACTCCGTTGGAGGATGACACGATTACGCCGGACGAACGATTGCAAAAGATCTTCGACAGGGCGAGAAACGTATCTGGCGCGTTTAACGACCAGGCCGAAATTGGCTATGCGAAAGCCGTTGCCGGCGACGCGCGTGGTGTGCCCGTGCGAGTTTTGCTCGGTGATGCCGATGAAGTTTACGGAAGGGCGAGAGTTGTTCGTAACACAGTCGAGGTCGACCCGGACGCGCCGACACTTGCCGAGATCAGGGAGATTCTCGATACGCCAATCGAGCCTGGGGAATCAGACGAAGCCGCTCAACTGCTCGAGTAACGGCAGTCCGAATGTTTTATCAGTTGTAATAGACGAGCTGATATGATTGGTTGGGAGATTTTCTGAGTGAGTGGAAAAACATTGTTTATTGCCGAGCGCGCCGCTCTCGCCCATCCGTGGGCTTCGCGGCATTTGGGCGTCCTGCCCGGCAGAAAATCTTCCAGGCGATCAAAGACTAATCGAAAGCGCAACAAACTGACGAAATATTCGGGCTAGGCTTCGTCGATGAACGAATGGCTCAACATCATGCTCGAGGAGATCGACCGCAAGAAACAGGAAGAAGAAGCGGACAGGAAGGAAAGCGAGCGGCGGGCGGAGAAAAAAGCCCAACCGAAAAAACGCAGGTCCAAAAAAACTACTCGAAATAGCGCATAAACTCATCAGGCAACGCGCTTGCGTCGAGCGGCTTATCGGCCGGCACCGGCAGCTCCGCAGAGCTGTAAGTATTCCAGAACAAAAACCTCTTATCCGCAAATTCCGCATCGTCGAGATCGTTTAACAGTGCTGCCATCGCCTTGCCGGTGTAAGTCGATTCGAGTTTGATATCGAGTTGATCTTTCGCGAACTGGACAGCGGCATCTGTCGCACCATTCGTCATGGCGTAACCACCCGCGAAAAAATTGTCACGTACGACGATTCTTACCTGATTCTCCAGGTCATCAGGAATGCTGCTATCAATCCGCCGCAACATTAGAACAGTCTTGCCGACAAGTTTGCGCAAAGCAGTTTCGTTCATCATCAAAGGGTCGGTCACACGCACCGCCTGGACTTCTGTTGGTAATTCCGCAAGTGCAAGGCCTATCGCAAGGCCGGCCGCGGTGCCCATCGTCCCAGTTGCGACATAAAGCCTGTCCGGCCTGGAAATCACACCTGTAGCGACCTGCTCAGCAAGCTCCAGGCCTGCATTGACGAATCCAACTGCGCCAAGCCATGAAGATCCGCCCAATGGGAGGACCCAGGCATTCTTGCCCCAGAGATTCTCGCGAAGTGTCGCAATTCGTTTTGCGTACGAACCACCGTATCTCACCAGTTCAGTGCCGTTCCTGATGTGCATGTTGAGCGTTGCAGGCGCCATGGGCGTTTTCGCCTGATGCGACAGGAAGCAAGTGCAGCCGAATCCCAGTTTGTGGGCATAGAGCGCGGTCGCGAGCGCATGGTTGGAACCGGCGGAACCGAAAGTCGCGATGCGATTGCAATGTTTCTCGCCGGCATGCTTTAGTAGATATTCGAGCTTGCGAACTTTGTTTCCGCCATAGAGATCGCCGGTCAGATTGTCATGCTTTATCGAAATCGTTCGTCGCCCTGACGCATGATCGACTAAGACGTCACTTGTAGGCGTCGGCAGGTTCGCGAGCTTTTCCCTTTTTAGAGTCTTCCCTGCATTCGGGAATTGCGCGGAAAGGTAATCAATATCTGACATAACGATGTAGCATCATACTAACGTAATGTCTGGACTGATTGGCATATGGGTCAGGCACCATTACACTACGCGCACGGATATCTGACTTATGATCGCGGAGATAGGGTTTGTCAGATGCAGAGAGCCGTGGCATCACGGTTACCACAATTGCGCCAATGGGCGTGCCCATTGACGTGTCATCCGATACCACAGCCGCTTTTATCGGCCGTGCTCTCCGCGGCCCCCTAAACACACCGATACTGATCAATAATTTTGCCGGCTTTCGGCGGCACTTCGGTAGTCACTGGCATCGCAGCAGCCTCGGACCCGCCGTCAAACAGTTTTTCGATCATGGCGGCCGGCAGTTATACATCGTTCGCGTCGCGAATAACGCTCGTGGCGCGATGATCTGTCTGCCGGCAAAAGGCGGATTTTTGGTAATGCGTGCGCTTGAGCCAGGGTCGACAGAAAACATTCGGGCTGCGGTCGATTACGACGGCATGGATGACGAAGATGAGCAACACTTCAACCTGACTATTCAACGTGTGGCGCCCGACACGGGCCTGGTAATCGACCAGGAGCTCTACCGTCGCCTGCAGTGTGACGAAAGCGAAATGGCATTTATCGGCGACGCATTATTGCGCTCTTCGCTTGTTCGCGCGCAATTACCGTTACCTGTCGGCCGGCCGATGGCAACAAGGGGGTCCGGACCCGAAGTCGAGTCCACGTATGTCGGACACGCTCAACACGGCACAGACGGAGTCGAACTGTGCGACTACGATCTGATTGGATCCGCATCGAGAGGCACCGGGCTCTTCTCTCTGAACCAGATAGAGCACTTCGATCTCCTCTATCTGCCACCGCCCGGCAGGCACATGGACCTGGGACCGGCCGCCTTGTTGGCAGCGGAACTCTATTGCCGAAAGCGAGGTGCCATGTTGATCATGGACCCGCCCGGGACCTGGACTTCCGCCGAGGAAGCGGTTGTCGGCGCCAGGGATTCCGGATACTCGAGCCCAAATATTCTTTCCTATTATCCGCGAATGTATTCGAGGGACGACGATGAGCTGACGCCACGTGCCACAGGCGGTGCGATCGCCGGGCTGCTTTGCAAGCTCGACAGAGCCGCAGGACCCTGGCAGGACCTCGATCAATATGGCTTCGCATTCGACAGGAGGCTGGTGCCGGCAACGGCTGTGGCAATCGACGACGCTCGGTTACTCGTCAAGGAAGGACTAAATGTCATCGCGGGTAACACGGCAGGACGCTCGACACTCTGCGGCTCTGTGACTCTGGGGCGTAGCACGCAGATGGAAAGGCAGTTTACGAGCCTTACAGTCAGAAGACTTTGTCTGTCGATTACGAACGCGATAGATGGAGCAACCCGATGGGCCGTGTTCGAGCCGGATGCAGCCCGTGTTGCGGAGAGAATTCAATCACAGGTGCATGCCTACATGTGCTACCTGGCAGATGCTGGCGCATTCGTTAATGACGGGTTTCTGGTTCAATGCAATGCCGGACTGCAGTCGTATCCGATTGATCCGGATCGCGGCATCACCATCCTGCTCGGATTTCATCCGGCCGGCTCGGACGAGCGTGTGTCACTTACATTTCATCAAACCATCTCAGGCTGCCGCGTGGCGACGACCGCATTCGCGCCAGCGACGGCCGAGTGTGCGTAGAAGCGCGTCCTGACGGGCGATTTCATAGTTTCCCGTATCCGCCGCCTCCGGGCGTCTCGATAATCAGGCAAGCTCCTTTACCGAGTTTCACCGTAGCGGTTGGCCCAAGCTCTTCACGTTCATTCGTTTCATATTCGGCAATGTTTCGACCGACCTTGCCGGGCCGACCGCCCTCCAGGCCGAACGGTACAATGCGACGATGATTCGAAAGTATCGATGCCTCGACCGGCTCGAGAAACCGGATTTTTCTGATAGTGCCGTTACCACCGTGCCACCGTCCTTGGCCGCCCGAGTCCCTCCGAATCGAGAACGATTCGAGAATCACGGGAAAGGTTTGTTCGAGAACTTCCGGATCGGTCAGCCGTGAATTCGTCATATGAGTCTGAACAGCGTCCGCGCCGTGAAATCCGGGCCCGGCGCCGGCTCCGCCGGCAATCGTTTCATAGTATTGAAAGTTGTCATTGCCAAAGGACAGGTTGTTCATCGTGCCTTGCGATGCGGCGAGCGCATTGAGTGCGCCGAACAAAGCATCTGTTACGCATTGTGAAGTTTCGACGTTGCCGGCGACGACCGCGGCCGGATACACCGGGCTGATCAGGCTTCCATCTGGAATAATGATATTCAGCGGCTCGAGACATCCTTCGTTCATCGGAATCTCTTCCGCAATCAGGCTGCGGAACACATAAAGAACCGCCGCCCGGGCAACGGCACTCGGCGCGTTGAAATTACTATCCGATTGCAGAGATGTGCCGGTGAAATCGACGGTCGCTTCACGTTTCTTGTGATCCACTGTAACCGTGACTTTGATGTACTCGCCGGAATCGAGTTCATAGCCGAAACTGCCGTCCTTGAGTGAACTCAGGAGCCGCCGCACGCTTGCGGCCGCATTCTCACGCACAAATCGCAGGTATTGCTGCACGGTGGTAAGCCCGTATCTTTCTATTGCTTTCTCGAGCTGACGGATGCCCTGTTGGTTCGCGGCAAGCTGCGCCTGCATGTCAGCAATATTTTTATCAGCGTCGCGCGCAGGATACCTTGCGCCCAGCAAGAGCTCGCGCACCGCTGTCATCCGAAAATCGCCGCTGCGCACGAGTACGAAATTGTCGATCAGGACACCCTCGTCGTCGATATGCCTGCTCTCCGCAGGCATCGATCCCGGTGTGATGCCGCCGATGTCTGCATGATGCGCACGTGAGGCGAAGAAAAACAAAGGCTGCGCAGCGTCCGCGAAGTAGGGCGTAACGATCGTGACATCGGGAAGGTGGGTACCGCCAGCGTAAGGCGAATTGAGCATTATCGAGTCGCCCGGTGACAAATCGTCACCGCGCGCTTTGATAACTGTCCGCACGCTTTCACCCATGGAGCCCAGGTGTACCGGCATGTGCGGTGCGTTTGAAACCAGCCGCCCTTCGGAGTCAAATAAAGCGCAGGAGAAATCCAGCCGCTCGCGAATGTTCACCGAGATCGCCGTGTTCTGCAGCACCACGCCCATTTGCTCGGCGATGTGCATGAAGAGATTGTTGAATACCTCGAGCCTGACCGGATCGGGCCTGGCGTCGGTAGCGACATCGTCCGATTCCGATTCAGCACGATCCCGGCGCTCCAGAATCAGATGCCCCTTTTCATTTATCCGGCCAGACCAGCCAGGATCAACCACGGTTGTACTGTTGTTTTCCGCAATGATGGCAGGACCATCGATTTCGGAGCCGGGTCCCAAATCGTTGCGCTTGAATATTGGCACTGCCTGCCAGTCGTTGCTGATCCACACCGTCTCCGTACCATCTGGCGAGGGCTTCACTCCCGCGTCGATATCCGGATCCTGAAACACCTGCTCATAACCGGTTGCCTCGACTCGAATCGTTGCGATGATCAGGTCGTCGGAACCCGAACCTGCGCCGAAGCGGCTTCGATAGGCGCTCCCAAACGCATCCGCCATTTCTTCAGGACTTCCAAGCTCAACGTTCAGGATGGTGTCGGAGCCAGCCACTCGTAAGCCAACACGGGTCTCGAACTGGCGGTTGTCTTCCGGGACTTTTTGCCCGGCAAGCATAGTGTCACAGTTGTTCATCAACTGTGCGATGGGTCCTTCGAGCTGATCGAGATTTCCAGGCAAGAATTCAGTATCGATCGACTGCTGCTGTTCGACGCGGATATTGGACAAGCCCATACCATAGGCCGAGAGCACGCCGGCCATCGGGTGTAACCAGATAGTTTCAATGCCCAAGACATCAGCGACCTTACAGGCATGTTGACCAGCCGCACCGCCAAAACTGCAAAGCGTAAAGTCACGAACATCGTCGCCGCGCTCAATTGTGATTTTGCGAATCGCGTTCGCCATATTCTCCACAGCGACAGTCAGGAAACCGGTCGCGACTGATTCCGGACTTGCATTCACTCCACTGTCTTCAGATATCTCTGCCGCCAGTATTGCAAACTTCGATCGAACCGCATCCCCGTCGAGTGCCAGGTCTGCTCCGGGCCCGAAGACACTCGGAAAGTAATCGACCGGAATTCGACCGAGCAGCACGTTTGCGTCGGTTACTGTTAAAGGCCCACCGCGCCGATAACAAACCGGGCCGGGGTTTGCTCCAGCAGAATCCGGCCCGACCTGATATCGAGAATCGGAATAACGAAGATGTGAACCACCCCCTGCAGCAATGGTGTGAATGCGCATCATCGGCGCGCGCAGTCGAACCCCGGCAACTTCGGAATCATTTGTTCTTTCATACTCGCCGCTATAGGCAGATACGTCCGTCGACGTGCCACCCATATCAAAGCCAATCAGTTTCTCGAATCCCGCTGCAGTCGCCGTTTCAACCATGCCTGTAACGCCTGCAGCAGGACCGGAGAGGATGCTGTCTTTGCCGCGGAAATTTTCGGCAAGGGCGAGCCCGCCGTTGCTCTGCATGAACAGGAGGCGGCGAGGCTCTTCCACTTTGGCCAGCGCACTTCTCAGGCTATTGATGTAGTTGTTTAGAACAGGCGTCAGATACGCATCCGCAAGCGTCGTCTCCGCACGACTGATGAACTTGATCAAAGGCTCTACGTCATGCGACACAGAGATCTGCTCAAAACCTACGTCGCTCGCGATTTCGGCTATTCGTTCTTCATGCGCAGGATACCGGTAGCCATGCACCAGGCATATCGCGACCGATGAAGTGCCATCAGCGATACATTGCTCAAGTGCTTTCGTAACTTCAGTTTCATTGAGTGGCGCAAGTACATCACCACTCGCATCGATTCTTTCCTGTGCTTCGATTACGCGGCTATAAAGTGGTACAGGCTTGACGATATTCAAAGCAAAAATATCGGGCCTGTTCTGATAACCGATAGCGAGGCTGTCACCGAAACCTGCCGTAACGACCAAGGCAGTCGGTATGCCCCGGCGTTCGAGCAATGCGTTCGTCGCAACCGTCGTGCCCATTTTGACGGCCTCAATCGGAGTTCTGTCGTGACCGTGCTCCGACCACTGCCTAATTGCCAGACGAATGCCCTCGGCCGCCGCATCGACGTACCGCTCAGGGTTCTCCGACAGCAGTTTTGCGGTCTCGATTTCCCCATCCGGGCGCAGAGCGACGATATCGGTAAACGTGCCCCCACGGTCGATCCAGAACTGCCAGTGATTGCCGCCGTCCATAGGCAAAAAGGTAACGGAATTAGAGCGGAATATGGGGTCGAACCGCTATTTTCTTTTCGAGCGTCCCAATACGGATCGCGGGAAGTGACGGAGAATAACGGTTCGACCCCAAATTCCCGGTTATCATGTGCGCTGCCGGCCCAAGGAGAGCAATAAGAACAAATGTCTTTCTTCGCCGAACTGACACGAAGAAACGTGGTGCGCGTGGGGATTGCCTACTTGATCGTCGGATGGCTGCTGGCGCAAATTGCTGAATTCGTCGCCTTGCAGTTTGGTGCCCCCGGCTGGGCCCTCAAACTTTTCGTTGCATTTGTGATTCTCGGTCTGCCGCTGGTACTCGTTTTCGCATGGGCTTTTGAGATTACGCCCGAGGGAATCAAGCTTGAAAAGAATGTTGATCGAGAAAAATCAATTACCGCGCAGACTGGGCGCAAACTCGACTTCATAAACATCGGAGTGATGGCAATCACTCTTATCTATATAGTTGCAGACAAGTTCGTCCCCAAGTCGGATGCGCCAACAGGACCCACACCTGCCGTCACACCGCCTTGATAACGACATCAATATAGGCGGCAACTAGTGTCCTGTCCCGCAAATAAC
>FXBF010000380.1_pt1 | contig 15183 bp, 14 predicted proteins | sample 5335321 | NCBI WGS metagenome assembly FXBF01 (sample SAMEA103928391, study PRJEB20085) | sediment metagenome | isolation source: sediment
GAGGAACACGACGCCGTAATCGTGCGAGCCGGTGAGGGCCTCGACATCATCCACGAAGGGAGCGGACCGGGACGCCGCTACCAGGACCTTGGTGCATTGCGTGGCCCGACGCGACTGATCGAATCGGTGCTCGTGACTCTTGCGGAACCAACCGATGTGTTCCCGCTCTTCCAACACGCCGGTGTCGAGTTCATCCATGTCTTGAGCGGTTCCCTCGAGTACGGCTACGGAGCCAATCGGTACCGACTCGATGCCGGTGACACGATGCAGATCCACGGTGAGGTCGCCCATGGGCCGAGTCGGCTCCTCGATGTGCCCGTGGTGTTCTTGTCTCTCAAGGTGTACCCGACCACCGACGCGTAGGGCCACTGTGTGTGGCTCCGATGGCGCCTTCCTACGTGGCTCGGCGGGATCGGTCAGGTCACACCTCGTCGGGCTGAAGGATGGTCCGCATGATGTCGCTGAGATCGTTTGCGATCGTGTCAAAGTTGTCGCCGACGAGCCCGGATGTGCTGTCTGCTCCCGCCAACAGCACAAGTCGAACGGATGCGGCGGCTTCGATGATCCTCAGGTAGTCGAGGCCTGGGGGGCGAAACGTGCGGACACCGCCGGGCACGACTGCTATGCCTTCGCCTGCGGCGACGATGCCGAGGATTGTGGTGTACTCGGTCGCCTCAACAGCCGGGGAGTAGCTGACGCTGTGAGCGTCGAGGAGCGATGTCAGCTCGGCGTGCAGCGACCTCGATCGATTCCGGTCGAAGCCGATGAGGCGCTCACCTGCAAGCTCGCGGAGGTGCACCTTGTCGGTTCGGTAAAGCCGGTGTTGACCGTGAACCGCGACGAACAGGGGTTCCCTGGCAAAGACGTGGCTGCGGATGCGTGTCGAGTCGCCAGCTGCGCGAGCGATACCTAAATCCAGCTCGTGCTCACAGAGAGCGTTGATCTGGTCATCTGAGGACATATGGCGCAGATCAAGTTCAACGTCGGGCCAGCGGGAACGATAGAGGTGCAAAAAGCGTGGCACGAGCTCATATGCTGCTGAGTCGACGAAACCCAGCCTGAGAAAGCCGCGTTGACCCGCCCGCAGTTGCACAGCCGTGTGAGCAATGGCGCCGGCGGTTCCCATAAGACGTTTGGCCTCGGGATACAGGATCCGGCCGGCGTCGGTGAGGCGCACATGTCGGGTGCTGCGCTCAAAGAGAGTGAGTCCAAGTTCGTGTTCGAGCTTGCGGATCTGTTGACTCAGGGGCGGTTGGGCGATGTGCAGGCGGTCCGCTGCTCGACCGAAGTGCAACTCTTCCGCCACCGCGACGAAGAACTCCAGACGACGCAGGCTGAGACCCTGATCCATATCGTTCGTATCATAATTCATAACTTATTGGTATTTCCTACGCGTCTGCTTGGCCTTTATCGTGGGAGACGTGCAGCGCCCGTTCAACCTCCTCACGACATCGCGCAACGTCGACGCTGAACGCCGGTCGAAACCGCCGCGTTACTCGGCGATAGGACTGATCATCAAAGGTGCACGCAACAGGACGTGGCCACGGGCCTGGCGCGATGTGCCCCTCAAGTCGTCCTACGACGTGGTCATCATCGGCGGCGGCGTGCACGGCCTTGCGTGCGCCTACTACCTGCCGACGAACCACGGAATCACCAACGTGGCTGTGCTCGACAAGGCCTACCTCGGAAGCGGAGGTTCGGGTAGAAACACCGCCATTGTCCGGTCGAACTACCTCACACCCGAAGGTGTGGCGTTCTATGACCGCTCCTTGGACCTGTACAACACAATGGCGACCGATCTGAACATCAACGTCATGTTCTCTGAGCGTGGCCATATGACGCTGGCCCACACCGATGGTGCGTTGCGCACGATGCGCTGGCGGGCCGAGGTGAACAAGCTCCAGAGCATCGACTCGAGTGTGATCGGTCCCGACGAGGTCAAGCGGCTCGCACCGAGCCTCGACACGTCGACCAACACCAGATATCCGATACTCGGAGCGCTGTATCACCCGCCCGGAGGCACCATTCGTCATGACGCCGTGGTGTGGGGCTATGCGCGGGCTGCGGATCGTCGGGGCGTTGAGATGCATCAGAAGACCGAGGTACTCGACATCCTGATCGAAGGCGGCGAAGGGCAAAACGGCAAGGGGCCGGGCGGCAGAGTCGTCGGGGTACGTACGAACCGCGGCGATATCTCTACCCCCATCGTCGTCAACTGCACGGCCGGGTGGGCGACACTCATCTCAGATATGGCGGGTGTGAAACTTCCCATCACCACCCACCCACTCCAGGCCGCAGTCACCGAACCAGTCAAAGTGTTCCTCCCAACGGTGGTGGTGTCCGGCTCACTCCACGTCTACGTCAGCCAGACCAACCGAGGCGAGCTGGTGTTCGGAGCCTCGGTCGACCCCTACGCCACCTACTCGGTGCGGGGTTCACTTGACTTCACCGAGGAACTCGCCGGCCATGTGCTCGAACTCATGCCAGGCATCTCGCGTATGCGCCTGATGCGCCAATGGGCGGGACTCTGTGACATAACGCCCGACTACTCACCTGTCATGGGCTTCACTCCCGTCGAAGGCTTCCTCTGCGATGTGGGCTGGGGCACATACGGCTTCAAGGCCGGTCCGGTATCGGGAGAACAAATGGCCGGATGCATCGCCACACAGACCACCCCGAAACTGATCGAACCTTTCAGATTGGGCCGTTTCGAAGCCGGCGTTCTCGTAGGCGAAAAAGGTGCAGCGGCCGTCGGCCACTGAGGAGATACACCGGTGCTACTCGTCCCATGCCCCCACTGCGGTCCACGCAACTCGGCCGACATGCGTTACGTTGGCGAGGCCCGTACACGACCCGATCCCAATACCGCTACACCCAAGGTGTGGCGGTCCTACCTATACCTCGAGGACAACCCTGCCGGGTGGCTCCGCGAGACCTGGTACTGCAGGTCGGGTTGCCGCCGGTACTTCGTGCTCGAACGGCACACCGTTACCAACGAGTTCCGGAATCCGCCGATGCCGGTAACCAAGCTCGGCGGGAAACCATGAGTGGACACGGCGGGTGGGACGAAGCAATCCGGTGGTACTGCAGGAGGTCATCACCGTGAGTTCGCGTCTCCCTCGACAACCCGGCGAAGTCATCGACCGGTCCTCCAGCGTACGCTTTGCCTGGAACGGCAACGACCTGACGGGCTTCCACGGCGACACCATCGCCTCAGCCTTGATGGCCAACGACGTTCGCATCGTGTCACGAAGCATGAAGTATCACCGTCCTCGCGGCTATCTCACCTGCGACTATTGGGACCCCAACGGTTTCGTGCAGGTCGGCGACGATCCGAACGTGCGCTCAGGTCATCGCCTGGTCGAATCGGACATGGTCATCGACCCGCAAAACGTGTGGCCGTCGCTCAACCACGACGCCAAGGCCCTCAACGGTCTGGTGGGTCGGTTCCTCACCGCGGGCTTCTATTACAAGACGTTCATGCGGCCCCACAAGCTGTGGCCCGTCTACGAGAAGGTGCTGTCCAGCTTCGCGCCCGGCGGTACAGTCGATCTGGGTACGCCGCGCCGCTATCACGATAAGCGTTACGCCCACCCCGATGTGGTGGTCGCCGGTGGCGGCCCCGCCGGTATGGTGGCCGCCATCGCAGCAGCCAAGTCGGGCGCCGACGTCATGCTGGTGGAACACGAACACCGCCTCGGTGGTCACCTGCTGTGGGGAAACGACAACGATCGGGCGCTTGCCGCCCGCTTACGCTCCGAAGTTGAGGCGGCAGGTGTAGAGGTGCTCACCGACTCCACCGTCACAGGCCGCTACGAAGACGACTGGACAGCGATCGTTCAGCGCAGCCACCCCATCGCCGTCGAGCGCCTCATCAAAGCTCGCGCCAAGATGCTCGTGGTAGCGCCCGGACTCATCGAGCGCCCGTACGTCTTTGCCGGCAACGACAAGCCAGGGGTCATGCTGGGTACCGCAGTAAAGCGACTCATCGCCATGTACGCGGTGAAGCCCGGCGAGCAAGCAGTGGTGTTCACCGCGAACCGCGAAGGTGACGCCGCGGTGGCTGCACTCGAGGAGGCAGGCGTGCGGATTGCCCGTGTCATCGATGCACGCAAAGGCGAGAACCTGGTCGAAGCCAAAGGCTCGCCCCGGGCCGTCACACAGGTGGTCCTAGGCGACGGATCCACCGTCGACGCCGACCTTGTCGTCACGTCGATAGGCTGGACAGCACCGACGTCGCTACTGAACATGTCGGGCGACCACCCGGTCTATGACCAAGATACCGCCCGGTTTTTCCCCTCCCTCGACATCGACAACGTCCTCGTCACCGGCGACATCGCCGGGGACGGAAACATCGGACAGCTCGTCGAACACGGAACAGCGACAGGCCGACTCGCAGCAACGCGAGCCGCCGCGATTGCCTACCAGCTCCAGACGGCGACCGCTCGCGCCGCACCGGTGCACGGCAAAAAACCCGAACTGGCCACCGACACCCGCACGCCGCTCGGACGGGACCCGCATCCTGCATTGTTCCGCTCAACCACCCACGGCATCGTCGACTACTCTGAGGATGTCGGATCCAAGGACCTGCTCACAGCGGCTGGTGAAGGCTACGACTCCGTCGAGCTTCTCAAACGGTACACCACTGCAACGATGGGACCCTCCCAAGGGAAACTCGAGACCGTCAACACCGTAGCGATCCTTGCAGAAGCCCGAGGCGAGACCATTTCTGAGGTCGGCACCACCGTGTGGCGGCCCCCCTACGCGCCGATCACCCTCGGTGCTCTTGCCGGCCGGATCTTCGAGCCCGTCCGGGTATCGTCCATCCAGCCATGGCACGATGCCAACGGCGCAGTCCCCATCCTTGCCGGTGCCTGGATTCGTCCCGAACACTACGGCAACCCCACAACAGAGGTTCGGAACACCCGCAACAACGTCGGGATCACCGATGTCACACCGCTCGGCAAACTCGACCTACGCGGCCCCGACGTGCCGAAACTGCTCAACCAGCTCTACACCAACAAGTGGATGAAACTCCCCATCGGTTCGGTCCGCTACGGCATCATGTGCACCGACGACGGCGTCGTACTCGACGACGGCGTAACTGGTCGCCTCGGCTGCGACCACTATCTCATGACCACCACCAGCTCCGGGGCGGCGACCGTGTGGGAATGGGCAGAGAACTGGCTCCAGACCGAACACCCCGAATGGCAAGTCCACATCACACCGGTCACGACTGGGTTCACCAGCATCAACGTCGCCGGTCCGAAATCACGGGAACTCGTCCGTCGCCTCACCAACATCGACCTCGACCCGCAGGCCTTTGAGTACATGCAAGTTCGCACAGGCGCCATCGCCGGCATAGACGGCTGCTTCATGTGGCGGATCGGGTTCACAGGCGAACTCTCCTACGAGCTCCACGTACCCGCCGGGTATGGGCTACACGTCTGGGAGACGCTCTTTGAAGCAGGCACCGACCTGGGCGTGGCACCCTTCGGTCTCGAAGCCCAACGGATCATGCGGCTCGAAAAAGGCCACTTCATCGTGGGGCAAGACACCGACGCACTCACAAAGGCGCACAGCACCGGCATGGACTCACTGATAAAACTCGACAAGGACGACTTCGCAGGCAAACCCGAACTCACATGGACAGCGAACATCGACACGCCCAGAATCGTCGCCATTCAAACCGTCGACCCCACCGAGGTCCCGACCGAGGCCTCACAAATCGTACGCCACGGCACCAACGAGATCCTCGGCCGTATCACCTCCTCACGTATGTCACCCACGCTGAACCGTTCAATCTGTCTCGGACAGGTGCCCGCGTTCATGGCGACGGGCGGTACCGAGCTCACGATCGTCATGACCGACGGGCGGCGCATCAAAGCTCGAGTCACGGACCACCACGCACATTACGATCCACAAGGAGAACGCCTCCGTGGCTGAATTCGAAAGCCCCATCAAAAAGAACGTTCCGGACGGTACCGGGCCGCTACAGCTCACCGACGTGTCCGCCACCACCAAGTTGCTGGTTCGGTCCGACATTCAACAGTTCGGTGTGCCGTTCGGTGCGAGCACAGCGGTTGACACAGCGCTGATCTGTGGCACCCGACCCGGCGAATGGCTCATCCTCGGTAACCCCGAAGCGTGCACCTCAGCAGCATCCACCACCGACACCAACGGCTTCACCAACGTCATCGACCTCACCCACGCCAGAGCACTGTTCCGGCTCAGCGGAGCACCCGCCGCTTCAGCCCTCGAGAAGGTGTGCAGCCTCGACTGGTCCGATGAGATGACCCCCGACGGTGCCGTAGTGTCAGCATCCGTCGCCAAGGTCACCTGCGACATCATCCGCAACGACACTTCCGGTCGGCCTTCCTACCTGCTCGCATGCGACCGATCCTTCGGTCAATACCTCTTCGACGCACTAGACGACGCCTGCCGCGAATTCAACCCCGGTCCCGACACAACCATCCAACACCGATGACCCACGAAAGGTCCAGACTTTCATCCTGAACCGGTCCGGGTTCATCCAATCAGACCAGCAACGCACGAATGTGCTTGCCAACAGGATCGGCATCTACAGGCATCTCCGACACCACACTGAATCGCCCCGGGACGCTTCACACCGCTGTCGGCGCGCCACCCATCCGCCGCGCTACCGATCTTACGCGACCGTAAAATCATCGTGTCCGGCGTTCGAGAGCGATTACTCCGAGCGTCCCCAGAGGCAGGAGAATGAGGAACCACGCCACACCAATTGCGCTGGCATACCCCACGTCGAGCGCCCTAAACATGGTTTCGAACACCTCAACCGATAGAATATTGGTTGCCCTAACGGGTCCGCCCATAGTCGTGGACCATATCAAGTCGAAATTGTTGAAGTTCCACATGGTCATCAATACGCCGGTTAGGATGATGTATGGCGTCATGTGAGGCAACACGACGTACCGCAGCCTGTCCCAGGCTCCCGCTCCATCCACGTGTGCAGCTTGTATGAGGTCCTCATCCACACCCTGGAGGCCTGCAAGGTAGACAAGTACGTGAAACGGAACCTGCCGCCATATAGCGCTGAGCATCACAGCCGGCAGAGCCGTGCCAACGGCGGAAAACCATGCGACTGCCTCGCTCAGAACGCCTACCCGTACGAGCACGAAATTCACTACACCCACCTGGATGTTAAGAACAAAGATGAAGATCATGCCCACAACGACAGGGGGCATGGCCCACGGCAAGATAACGAAAGCTCGAACGACGTTCCGGCCCCAGAACGGTCTGTTTAGGGCAAGCGCCAGCACGAAACCGATGAATGATCCGATCGCAACGTTTCCGACAGTCCACCAAAAGGTCGTCAGCAGTGAATCCCAGAAAACGTCGTCGTTGAGAAGCCTCTGGAAGTTCCCCAACCCGACCCACTCGCCTTCGCTCAGTCTCAGCAAGCTGACATTGAAGAAGCTTTGGTGAACGATTCTGATGATGGGGCCTACAAGCACAAAGCCTAGGATTAGAAACGTTGGCATCAGGAGCGCCGCCCCGAGCGCAAGATCCTTCACGTAGTACGCGCCAATCCTTCTCGGCAAGCGAAGCCGTTGGCGGCGATGCCACGCACGAGGCGCGTTCGGTGTCTTGCGTGCAGAGTCAGCAACAGGATTCTGTGTGACTTCCATGCTCACAATCCTTGCGGCTTACGATGCTTTCGTCCGACCAGCAGGGAGCCTGCCTGTTCCTTCTCTTCCCTGCAGTTGCGCATGAACACTCCAACGCTACCAAAGATCCGTGATCTCAATGTGACAAGGGAAGTCTCGTTGAGTACGCATCGTGCACCAATCTGTCGGACCCTGACGTATACGAATGTGCTGAAAGCGCTCCAGGACATAGAACAACACCATTTTGGGGATCGGTTCCCCAAAATGGTGTTGTTCTCCCTACATTCCGCGTGTTTGCCTACTTCCAGATTGCGAGCATGCGTTCTTCCGCATCTCTTGCGACTTCGGCCGGGTCGTCGCCGGCAAGCAAGACCCTTTGTAGTGCTTCCTCGAAAATGGGAAGAGCCGCTGAGAAGTTTGGCCCATATGGCGCCGGCTTCTGCTGAGGCAGAATTTCCTCAATGAACACCTTCATGATCGAATTATCGAGAGCTTCCTTGCTCGGACTGTTCAGAGTCGCGCTCACTGAGGCCGGTATGGCGCCCATCGGGACCTGGTACTCGTTGATGGAAATGTCGGACTGGACTAGGAACTTGACGAACTCCCAGGCCTCCGCCGGATACTGGGTATCCGAGAAGATGACGAGCTGATGCATGTTCGCGAGAGAACCCCCCCCGCAGCCAGCGGGCCCACATGGGAACGGCGCTACAGCGAAGGCGTCAAAGACCGCGTCTCCTGCGAGATCAGGATTCAAGGCCCCAATCAGCCCCGGCACAACTGGTGCTTCGATGTACATTCCCAGCTTGCGCTGAGCGCTCAACTCTCGGAAGTCTCTAATCCCCAACCCGGGCTTGGAGAGACCATCGTTCATAAGGCCCTGCAGCCAGGTTAGGGCCGCAATCGTTTCGGGTGTATCCATGTTCGGCGCGCCATACATTGGGTTAGCCCCAAATGCAAAGAAGTATGGGTAGAACTCCAACGGAACTACTGGCCCCGAAAGGACAGTCTCCAGGCCGACGCCGATCACATCGGGAGATTCCGCAACCGCCTTCTCGGCAGCGGCTCTCAGGTCTTCGATAGTCTCAGGCCGGCCATCCACCAAGCTCTTGTCGTAGACCAGACCGTAAGTTGTGAGAATCCACGGTACCGCGATGAGTTCGCCAGTGTCTGCTCGACTGGACTCAATAGCCGCCGGATAACTGTCGGCCAGATAGGCATCGTCAATAAGCCCGGCCGCCTCAATATCCAGAAGCGCTCCTGCTCGGAACAGATCGAACGGTAAGACCTGGGCAACCTGAGCGATGTCGGGGGGGTTCCCACCTGCGACGGCTGTCAACAGTTTCTGTTCCTTCTCCGCGAACGGAGTCGGCTCGTTAATGATCTTGATGTTCGGGTATTCAGCCTCAAACGCCGCGATCACCTTTAGCATGTTGTCGCGTGTGGTTTCCTCTGCACTTGCCCAGTTCACGAAGCGCAATTCCACGATCTCCCCCGACGGTGCCTCCGTCGTAGCAGGAGCCTCAGTTGCACTTGTTGTTTCCGTTGAGCCACCGCTTGTTGTTTCCGTTGAGCCACTGCTTGAACAAGCAGCAGCCAACATGCTGAATGCAAGCACGACCGCCAGTTTCGCGAGCAGCCTGCTCTTAGTGGTGGGTTTTTTCATTGCATCTCCTATCCTGTGTCGCAGCGCCCGAATATGCTCGATTGCTAACTCTTGCGGATTCTGAAGTGCTCATCTTGAATGCCCGAGTTCGCCTATCATACTATGAACCCATAAAAAGACCAACTCTTGTGTTGGTCATGCGCCATACGACTCCAGGGTTTCCAAGAGACCGCGCGGTTTGGTCAAACGTGGGCTGTCGTCGCATTCGCGAACCGACCACCGAAGGCTCGCCGACCTGCGGAGAAGCCGAATCCGCTCCGGGTGCCAAACCCGCGTTCTCCCGGGTCAGCGCCCTATCCGACGAACGTCTATTTGCGAAAATGACGCGCAAAGGTCACCGAGGGCCTCAGCAGGTGGAGGAAGCTCAATGGCGATACGGGATCAGCAAGGAAACATCCGGTGGCGCTGTACTTACCCTTTGACGGCGCCCTGGGTCAGTCCGCTCACGAAATACCGCTGCGACACGAGTAGCAGACCAATCACGGGCAGACTCACAATGATGCCACCCGCCATGGCTCCGGCCCAATTGAAGGTAAATTCGCCGGTATACAACGACAGGAACCCCGCCGGAATAGTTCGGTATTTCTCGGTGGTAGTCAACGCCAAGTTGATAGCGAGGTTGTTCCATGCAACGAGGAAGCCGAAGATGAAGACGGAGGTCAGCCCCGGAATCGCGAGAGGGAGGAGGATGTACCTGAGTACCTGCATTTGGCTGGCTCCATCTATTGTCGCTGCTTCGTCTAGTTGCTTCGGCACGCCTTCAAAAAAACCTCGGATCGCCCACACAGCGAAGGGGAGGGCAAAGGCCACAAAACCTAGAATCTGGCCCGTAAATGAGTCGAGGAGTCCGAAGCGAAGGTAGATACCGTATAGCCCAACCACGAGCAAAGAAATCGGCACCATTTGTGAGGCCAAGACAAGAATCAAGATCACTTTGCGGCCTGGCATACGAACGCGACTGAGAGCGAATCCCGCCAGAATCGCCACTACCGTCGTCGTAGCGGCCGCGATGGTGGAGGTCCAGATCCCGTTGCGAAGGAACAGCAGGAACGGTCCTCGATTCTGCAGTTGGTCGAGAAAATTCTCAAATGACAGCGTGCTTAGCCCTGGCAGCAGCTCTGGTGGAACCGAGAATGCAGTCTCAGGTGGGCGTAACGCTGTGACCAACATCCAGTACAGCGGAAGGACGAACGGAATGACAATGAACGCGAACACGAGCGCCAGCAGAAGCCAGCGGTTGACTTTTTGACGGCGTGCCACCACCGGTCTGCCCGTACCCCTGGTCGTCACTTGCTCCTCCCGCGCTCACCGTCTCTCGAAAACCCTTTCGACACTTGGCGCCAGAGGAGCAGTATGCAGTAGCCGGTTGCGCCGATGTGCTGAGAAGTCAACGAAGGAACTCGTCCGCGAATGTGGTCCTTGCGCATTCGCCATGGATCGAACACACTGTTAATCATACCATGATAGAAGGATAGCAGCTGCGTGCGGACAGTTGTTGTCGCAGCACGGCGCGACAGTTGTGTCGGACTGGTCGTGAACACCGCTCGGTGAGGTGGGCGTCAGGCGCTCGCCGACGTCGAAGAACCGCAGGCTGAAGACAAACCGGTGTAAAGGCACGCTTCGGTCGTTGCCGGTCGCGTTTTAGGTTCGTCTTCTAGGGGTGATGAAAGAGGCGTCAGCAACCTGAAGCTCTGGAACGTGGAATGGAATCTGGACAGAATACGAATAAGCATGATGTGCCGCGTCAAACATTCCCTCGAGACCAGATGCATCTTCAACCCCGGAATCATAGTCGCAGACCGTGGGATCGTAGCCCTGGGCTCCATCAGTCTTACAAGCGCTGTGTGTCGTCGCTCCAGTTGCGCGTCTCCGGCGCCACCAATTATGCGGCTCAATCAGGGATCAACCGGGCTGTCGGTTGTTTCCTGCGTATTGCGACAATCACTTCACCGATTCCGATCAATAGACGGCCCGGCCCCCGGACAGGTCGAACGTGAAACCCGTCGTGAAGCTGCAGGCGGGCGAGAGCACGAAGGCGGCCATGGCTGCAACCTCCTCCAGCGTCCCGGTTCTCCGCATCGGGATCTTCTCGGTCATGTAGTCAACCTGACCTTGCGGCATCACATCGACCATCGGAGTTTGGATCACGGCAGGGGCGATCGCGTTGATCGTCACACCAGTGGTGGCGTACTCCTTGCCCATTGTTTTGACCAGTCCGATGAGACCGGCCTTCGTACTCGAGTACGCGGCCATTCCAGCATTGCCCTCTTTTCCGGCGATCGAAGCGACGTGAACGATACGTCCGGACTCCTGCTCAACCATGTGCGGCAGGACCGCTTGCGATACAAGCAGGGCTCCACGGAGGTTGACTGCGTAAACTCGATCGAAATCGTCGACATCCACCTGGTGGGTTTTCACATTGGTCTTCCCGGTCAATCCCGCGGTGTACAGAAGTCCATAGAGAGTTCCAGCACGCCTGATCGTCGCCGACAGGGCTTCATCCACGGATGTTGACTGAGTCGCATCGACTTCCTCGGCCCAGGCTGTGATCGCTTCGTCTCGGAGCTGAGCCACTGTTGCTTCGGCACCGATCATGTCGAGGTCCAGGCACGCGACTGACGCGCCCAGCGCACCAAGGTGGAGGGCGCACGCTCTCCCTATCCCGCTCGCCGCCCCAACGACCGCGATGGACCGATCGCCTAAGGGCAACGCATCAAGGTTGGTTTGAGTGGTCATCGATGCGTCGCCGTTCGCGCTGGCTGCACACTCGCGATCCCTTGTTCTGTGCTTCCCACACGCACCTCCTACCAATCTCAAGCTGTCGGCTAAAGGTATCACGGAAGCGAAAGAATAAGCTGACTGCGCCCGGATATTCACCCGGACGTGCCGGATCTCTACTTCGTTGGCCAGGGCACAATCATACCCTCGCGGCCCCACACCAACTCGCCGCCGAAGGCCTTCCGGGCTTCTTGTTCATTGCCAGTAGCGGCCTCGGGTTCGAATAGGCGTCGCCCGATGTGGACCATCGTCAGCTGTCTCACTCCGGTTTCGGCTGCCATTTCGGACGCCGTCTGGATACTGCAGACAGTGCGCAGGTCAGCCTGGCTCATAAGGTCATGAGATTCCCAGCACGCCACCATCATCACGTCCGCGCCCTTTGCGAGGGTGGCTACGGATTCGCATGCCCGAGTGTCTCCGGTGATGACAAGACTGCCCTCGTCGGTGTCGATGCGATATGCAAGTGAGTCCAGCCATGGTTCAACATGCTCGGCCGCAGCGGCGGTTATGCGATAGCGGTCGGTCTCCTTGACGAACCCAGGGCCGAGGTCCGTCGCAATCACATTCGGCTTGCGCCTGGGCAATGTGCCTCCACGCGCCCTGAACAGGGACTGGCTGGAAGGATGCTCGACACGAGCTTTCCAATCGGGAGCGAAGAGCCCCGTTTCCTCGTCGAGAATCCCATTGGCGAACCTCACGGTTCCGATCGGACCAAACGCCTCTAGAGGTATCTCTCGCGGAATGCTGGCATCCCAACGTGTGAGTATGAACGTCGGGAAGTCTGCGTCGTGGTCGAAGTGATGATGCGTGAACACAACCGTGTCGATTTCGGTCGGAGTGATTCCGTTCTGAACCAGCTTCCAAGTGGTGGCAGGACCGCAGTCAAAAAGAAGCTTCTCGCCGCCAACATCGACGACATAGGCCGATCCAAAGCTGTCGAGCGTTGGCGTTGGCGTTCCACATCCGATGATCGTGACCTCTGGTATCCCGAGCGACTTAGGTGCCAATGTTTCGCCTCCTCATCTAATGCTAGCTATATCAACATATCATACTATCTAAATTTCTGCACGCGGACCTCACCCCTCTCTACGAGCAAGAGCAATCGAATTCGAAGAAACTACGCGGGTGACATTACTACTATGATCACATGGTAAAATTCGCTTGCAGGGAGAACGATTCCTTGGGCTGTTCATCCGCGGAGTGTGACGCGTAGGCCGATGAAGGAGTGGAGGTAGAGTGGCAAATGACCTAATTCTTAGCCTGAACTCGAGTGGTGCCGAGACGAAGATTGTCAACCATTTCCTATTTGACTACAGTGGGCGAGCCCTCACGCACAACGTGGTCGTTCACCACGGTGGAGCTGGGAGACGGCCGGAAGCGTATTCGCGAGGCGACGCTCGATTGTGGAGGACGATTCTTGGCTGCCACATATCACTTCGATCATGAGCGTCTGATCGGTAGATGACTCCGTCACCTCACGCAGCTGTCGTTCGATCTTGCGGCGTATCCGAGTGTGCTACCGACGACAGCCTTGATCCGTGGGATCTATTAGGCAAGGGACTCGGCCTACCAATACGACGCCTGCCTGGGGGTCCGATACGGCATTGCCGTACTACGCAAATGTCAGTCGGTCACTCGAGAGACGAGGAACTTGATGGAGGCAGCTCTCAGCCGTGTTAGCGCGGTCCACGATGCCATCCCAACCGATAAGAGGGCTACTGATGGGGTGCCCTTGACGGTTCACACCGCGGGCGGCGGAGCGTGTTCTCAAGGAACTCGAACAGTTCGACCCGTGCTGGATCGAGGTCGCCGTCGCGGAGGAGACCTGGAAGGGTGAAAACAAGCCAGAGGACAGACAGACCCGCACTTTGCTGGCAACGAAATGCTCGGAGATCTGGTTATAGTCCGCATGTTCCTAGAATTGTTTCGCGTTGATGTGTTCCCTCCGGATGCCGAGTATTGCGGCGACATTGGTGGACATGTGCGAGTTGCGTCTGTCGCTACCGCGTTCGGCTCCCTCGTTGCGCCGCATGACGCGAGCGGGTCAGTGGCCCGCTTGCCGCGGCGCATGCCTCGATGACGGTGCCGGGCTTCGCAATGCTGGAGTGGCCGTGGGGAGAGTCAAAAGTGGGATCGGACTTGGTCAAGAACGGGGAAGTCTTAGGTGACGGTTTTCTTAGGATCCGCCCAGGGCCAGGACTCGGGATTGAACCCGACGAAGAAGTTGTGTCGGAGCAGCAATATTGGCGGACTGCTCTACGGGCAAGCACGGCCGACTGCCTGCGCGATCAGTCGCTTTAGGAGATTGGATTGAGAATGACATCAGATCGTCGTCCGCCCGTAAGGACGCTACATGAATATGCGGTGAACGCTCTCGGTGTGCAGATAGTGTCGGGAGCGTATCCCCCTGGCTCATCGTTGCTGCCGGAGGAGCAGCTCGGAGATTCGTTGGGCGTCTCTCGCACCGTGGCAAGAGAGGCCGTCAAGGCCTTGGCGGCCAAGGGACTCCTATCGGTCGGCCCCAAGGTAGGAACAAGAGTTAAGCCCCGCATGCAATGGAGCCTCCTAGATCCAGACGTGGTCCGCTGGCACATGGAGAACCCAGATCCGAAGTTCCGAGCCGATATCTTGGAGATCCGAGCGGCGCTCGAGCCCGTGGTGGCTCGACTGGCAGCCGAACGGGCGGACTCTTCGGCGGTCGACCGGCTGAGAGTTCTCCACCAACAGATGACCGAGAGCCTCGGATTGAACGATCCAGAGCATGTTAGGGCGGATGAGAAATTCCACGACGAACTCGCACACGCAACTGGAAATGATCTTCTCATTCTGGTGATGGACACCATCAGCGGATGGGCCCACGTGGGACGAACGATTACACCGAAGATTCGATCGAAGCAAAAAAGAAAGCGAGATGTCTTGCAGCACCAAGACGTACTCCACGCTGTCGAAACGCGCGACGGTGCTGCAGCCGAAAACGCCATGAAAACGATGATGAACGATATCGTGGCCGAAGCAAGGCTCCACCGAGACGACTAGTGCCTCGTCAGGCAACGTTTGCGCGTTTTGTGATTTCGCGGAGTGTCTTGTCGTGGGCGT
>FXBF010000381.1_pt1 | contig 15171 bp, 13 predicted proteins | sample 5335321 | NCBI WGS metagenome assembly FXBF01 (sample SAMEA103928391, study PRJEB20085) | sediment metagenome | isolation source: sediment
CACTAGGCCGACCGCTCTCGATGAGAAGGACTTTCGCTATCGCCATTCAGTGAGGCCCCCGGCCAAAAGAACTCGGCAGCGGGGAAATTTATCGCTGCCTCTGATGGCCATTATACATGACCGAGATTTGTGCATCAATAAGACTTTAGTTCAGCGGGTCAAATTTGCTGAGATCGTTAAGGGAATGGAGCTGGGAACTGGACTGGATACGACTCGCTCCCCCGCCCTCCGCGCGGTTGCGGCCACCGCCGAATCCGCGAAATGGTCTCTCGCCAATCCGATCCATCAGGGAATTCGCATAAGCTACTGGTCCGGCCCACAAAGCAAGCGGGCTCAGGTCCTCGCGCAGCGAGTCTGAGCCAAATCTCCATTCGCTGCGGATCAGTTTTCGGCCGATTTTTCGGGCCGCCTGTACGATTTCAAGCTCGCGCTCCGATGCGCGACCACCGGCGCTTAACAACCACACCGGAAGTGAAGAAGGTTCGCTAAAGTACTCCAGATGCGCCCATTCCTCGACGTCCTGAGCCGTTGCGGATTGGCCCGCAGCCTCAATAACCTTCGCCGCCGCAAACATCGCCGCCCCACGCGCGGGCCCTGAGCCCAAGAACAGGAGCGGCTGGGTAGGATCGATCTGCTGCGCGACGTCGTGCCCAGACGTAGATTCGCCTTCCGTCCATTCAGATAGCGCTTCAGGCACTCCACGAATGGTTTCGTTGATCTGTTCCTTGAGCTTCCCCCCGGACATCTGGGCCCCCAATGCATATCCGGCCAGGAGCGCCGCCAGGTAGCTGGTCAGCCCTGGACCTTCCGCTTGCCTCGGCAAATCGAGAGCGAACGTGTCATCGACCGTGGTGGCGAGAGTGCTGTCTGAATCGGCGGTGATCCCCAGCGTGTGCGCCCCAAGCTCATGTGCAAGCCGAATGGCCTCAATCGTGCGGGCGGTTTCTCCGGAGGCGGAAATTCCGACTACCAAGAGATGTTCACCGACCGATCGGGGGATCACGTATCGTGAGGCTTCCATAGCGTGCAGTCCTTGCGCGGGTTGGCCGGTCCAATTTGCGAGCGCATAGGATAGGGCGTAGGCCGCGTGGTGTGAGTCTCCGCAGCCGCAGAGGATGATTTCGCGGAAATCCGACATGAGAATGCGCGAGGCGATTATTCTGGCCTCAGGCCAAAACTGCTGGATGAATTGGGATGCTGCTGCTGACTGAAGGTCTAGTGATGTGGGCAAGTCAGTATAATGCGGGGGATGTCCGTCCGTTACCTCATCATCGGAGGGCTACGAGAAGATTATTGTATCACCCACGATGGTCAGGCTCGATCGAGCGTGCTCGGCGGCAACGCATTATATGCAGCAGCCGGGGCCGCTTTATGGTCCAATTCCGTCGGCTTGATTGGCCGCGTCGGATCCAACTTCCCCCCGCAGTGGTTGGAAGAGATTGCGCGTGCGGGGCTGGATATCGAAGGGGTTACGGTGCTTCCCGATCCGCAGGACACCCGAACCTTCTATGCCTACCTCTCTCTGGAGGATCGAGTGGATACGAGCCCCAACCTTCATTACCAGCGAGCGGGGCTTCCCCTACCAAAGGCACTTGTTGACTACGTCTCCTCAACCGAGGGACAGCGGTCCAAGGATAGATTCGGACCGCTCGCCGTGCGGCCGAAGGACCTCCCGGATTTCGCGGGCGACGCGGCCGCGGCTCACATGGCGCCGGGAGACTACCTCACTCACAGCATCGTCCCCGCGCGATTGCGCGAACTGGGAGTCGGCTCGGTAACTGTGGATCCCTCTGTCCGATATATGGAGCCCGATTTTCGAAAGGAGTTGCCTGACCTTTTGAAGGGCCTAAGGGCCTTTCTGCCCAGTGAGTCAGAGGTCCGATCTTACTTTCAGCCGCGGCCGCCCGATCTCTGGGAGATGGCCGAGAGCCTGTCTGAGATGGGTTGCCCGATCGTGGGAATCAAACGCGGCGGCGCCGGATTGTACCTTTGGGATCAGGAAAATAGTCGACGCTGGCATATTCCAGCCTACCCGGCTCGGGTGGTTGACGTAACGGGCGCCGGAGACGCCTTCTGCGGCGGCTTCCTGGTAGGCTTGAGCGAAACCGACGACGTGTTTGAGGCCGGCCTGAGAGGGAGCGTCTCCGCCTCGCTCGCGATTGAGGGCGCCGGCGCGCTGTACGCGATGGGCGCCGCGCCCGGTCTCCCGCAGGCCAGGCTGGATGCTCTTAGGCCTGTGGCACGCTTGATCTAGCCATGGACCTCGATCGCTGGATAGACCGAACACTCGCCATTCAGTCCATTCCTGCCCCCACATTTGATGAAGCGGAGAGGGCCGCCTACCTTAAATCCGAATTCGAGGCCTTGGGTGTGGCAGACCTGGACCGGGATGATGTCGGCAACCTATTTGCGCTCATTCCGGGGGCCAGCGCACCGCCCCTGATCGTTTCAGCGCATCTGGACACCGTATTCAAGCGCGCGACAGACCTATCCCATCGCAGAACCCGATCGCGTCTGATGGGTCCAGGAGTTGGGGACAATTCGGTAGCGCTGGCTGCGCTCCTGGAGCTTAGCCGCGACCTGCAGGATCGAAAGCTGGCAGGTGATGTCTGGCTTGTCGCCAATGTGGGGGAGGAAGGCCTGGGCAATTTACGCGGAATGCGGGAAGTAGTAGCTCGATTTGGCGACAAGGTCACTGCATACCTCGTTCTGGAGGGAATGGCGCTGGGGCACATTTACCATCGAGCGCTGCCAGTGCGAAGATATCGCATCACCTTCCGCACCCAGGGTGGCCACTCCTGGATACATGCCGGCCGAACCTCGGCCCTGCACAAGCTGCTGGAAGTTGGGGGGAAATTGCTGGACCTGCGGATACCCAGTGACCCCCGCACAACGTTGAATATTGGCCACATCCAGGGCGGGCGTTCCATCAACAGCATCGCCGACGCTGCGGTGCTTGAAATCGATCTGCGGTCCGAATCCGAGGCCGCGCTCGAGGATCTAGACCGTCAATTGAGGAGTCTGGTCAAAGATGTCCATGCTGCAAATGCTGAGATTGAATTAGCCCTCGTGGGATCGCGCCCGGGTGGCGATTTGGCCCCAGATCACCCTCTCGTGCAGGCTGCCCTCGAATCTCTAGCCAAGGCGGGAGAACAGGAGGCCTACCTTGAATACGGATCGACCGATGCCAGCGTGCCGCTCAATCGCGGCATTCCTGCTGTATGCGTGGGGATAACCAAGGGCGGCGAGGCCCACACAACCCGCGAATATATTGAGATCCGGCCCATGCGAAAAGGCTACACGGCGGTTCTGAATCTTATCGAGACGACCCTCGAAATGAACGGTGAGTAGGGACCGGGGGTTCAGGGCGTAGACGAAGGGCTTGGCGTGGGCGGGAATCCCTCGATGACAAAGCGGGACGAAACTATCCAGCCTTTCCCAAGAAACATCTGCACCTCATATTCACCTGGGAGCCACCCCTGCAGGGGCTGGCACTCTGTATAGCCGTAGCCGCCCGTTCCTCCATCCCAGGGCTTGGTTTCGGAGCATACAATCTGAGTATCCAAATACCAGATCGCCGTCCAGCGGACCCCGTCATCCAAAAAATCGTACGTGAAAGCGCCAAATAGGGTATCGGTCGGATTCCTAAACTCCACTGAAGGCGCGATCGCCCGATTCAGTTTATCCAGACTTTGGCTGATTTCAATCGTACTGAAAACCGCTTCCGGACGGGGCGTGACGGTTTCCCTGAATAGCACCGTCAGACCTTCCGGGATCTCAGGGGTTGAAGTTGCGGAGGGGGTGGGCGTGATGCTAGCGGTGGGAGTGATGGAGGAGGTTGGTGTAATAGAGGGAGTCAGGGTCATAGTTGGAGTGGGCGTGATGGTCGGTTCGGGGGTGTTCGAGGGAGTTGGCGTCACGATCACTGCCGCAGCCTGCGAGCCGAACAGCCTCGTCACCAGTCCGAAGAAGCCGAGCGCAAATCCAAGGAGGATAAGTCGCCAGCCCTCTCGAATGCGTTGTCGGCGGAGGCCAAAGAAGGGGACTGCCTGGGCACCGCGCAATTGGCGCCAGCCAAGCCAAAGAAACAGCGGCATGGCCAAAGAGAGCAACGCCACCACGATGGCGATAGCAGAATCAATGGTGCCCAGAAGAAATCCTCCCTGGGAATTGTAGCTGGATCAAGTGCGCCGAGATGCGGGTCTGTCCGGGACCCAGATCGACCGGGTCAGCGAACGGTAAAGTAGCTGAAGTGAAACTGGATCTTACCTTCTCTCAGACCCAGTGTATCGTTTCCGTCGACGACCTGTCCACGAGAGCTTTGCGCAGTCCAAGTGTAATGTCGAGTAGACCCCGAGCCGGCCTTTCCCGTGATATCGAATTTTCCGTCAGGCAGTATCTCCTGCAATAACTTTCCGTACCATTCCGCAATTGCCTGACGCGAAAAGATCGTCCGCTCACCTGTAACATGTGCCGCGTTTTCAGCGTATAAGCTGGCCACGAGGTTTCGGTCATGCTGGTTTAATCGTCCGACCAATCGCTCCGGCATATCGGCCACAGGAGGATCGGTGGGCCAGTCGAAATCCGATACGGCGCTCCAAAGATCGTTGTAGGCAGGCCGAGATGCCACATCCCAGCTCCAACCGTTCGCGGCACTCAGGCCCATTTCCTTGGCCTTAGCGAAGAAGCGCGTGGTCTCCTCAGCGGAGGGGCGCCATTTTCCCCTGCCGTAGAGGGGCGCTGTGGGGATGACCGGCCGCGCTGGTTTGAGGGCCATATACTGCTCAACGCTAATCTCTAGCTGGGTTTCGGGATTGTGTCTCTGCTCGTAGTAGACCTGCGGCATGGCGTAGTCGCATTTTTCAAGAAATTCGGAGTAAGGAAGTGTTCGATGGAGCTTAGGAAAGCGGTAGGTGCTCAGTGCGATGGGGAGATCGGGCAGCGCTGCCCTGAGTTCATCCATATATCGCTTGGCGGCCGACCGCTTCTTGGTCGATTGATATTCACCTTCGGCATCGATCACAAACCCGTCCGTCCCAAGCGCCTTCGTTCGCTGAATGGCCAGGCGCGCCTCACCGATCGGATTGCGCCCGCGGACATACTGCCACCCCCAGACCTCGATCCCCTCTTCCTTCAGGGCTTGAAGCACGGGCGGAATAAGATCGACCTTTGTCTTGGGGTCTAAGTTATAGGTCCAACGGTCACCATCCGCGATCTTGATGAGAACGTGCGATAGCCCCGCTGATTTGGCCTTGGCTGCGATGACCTCCGGATCGCCACCCTCGCAGTTCCAGAGCTGCCAGATGAAGAGCCCCTTGCCACGTAACGTCACTGCGCATCCTCCGGTGGAGGCTGACTCATGCTCCCCGCGCGCCGCAGTGCGCGGTGCCCGTATTTCTCCCGGATATCGTCAACCGCTCTTAACAACTTGTGGTCCTGCTCCCAGTCCCGGTCGAACAGCTCCAGCTGTCGCCTTGGAGGACCCAAATCTGCAATTCCGACCCCCAGCAGCCGAACCGCCTTTCCCGGCCGCCAGTTGTCTGTAAATAGCTTAAGCGCCGCGGCATAGATCTCTCCATCCTGGTCAGTGGGCTGACTCAGGCGCATTTGTCGTGTGAAGGTTGAAAAATCCGGCCATCGCAGCTTAATGCGCACCGTGGAACCCACCACTCCAGCCCTCCTCACGCGGGTTCCCACCCGCTCACTCAAGTGGAGCAAGTGCCGGCGCAAATCCTGCATGGAATTTACGTCCTGTGGAAAGGTGCGTTCGGCCGACACTGAACGCCGATCGTGCAGCTCCTGGACGGGCCGGTCATCCAGCCCTTTGGCCCTGGCTGCAAGATCCGTGCCTCGCGCGCCAAAGAGTTGCCTGAGGCGAGTCTCTGGCAACGCCGCCAAATCGCCTATTGTACGAATACCGAACTCGGAAAATCGTTTCGACGACTTGGGCCCCACGCCCCACATCATGCTTACTGGAAGCGGCGCCAGGAAGGTCGCTTCCTTTCCAGGAGGAACCACTACCACCCCCTTTGGTTTGCCGACTTCAGTGGCGATCTTTGCTACCAGCTTGTTCGTGGCAATCCCCCAGGAGGTAGGCAGCTTGAAGCGATCACGTATTGCCGATTGCATCTCTGAGGCCGCCTGCTCCCCACCTCGAGGATCATCGCTGACGTCAAGGAAGGCCTCATCGATCGACATCTGCTGCATCACGGGAACCGCCTCACGCAGGAAAGCCATGACCCTGCGGGAATGCTCCGAATAATCCCCGTGCTTGGAACTGACAATGATCAGACCCGGATGCAACCTCAGTGCACGTGACATCGGCATCGCTGACTTGATGCCAAACTGGCGCGCCGGATAGGAGGCAGACGTAACCACGCCACGCCCCTTCGGACTGCCACCCACGACGAAAGCCTTTCCCCGCAGGTCTGGATTGCGAATTTCTTCAACCGAGCAGAAGAAAGCATCCAGGTCAACGTGCAGTATCTGTCTCATTTCTGACCCCGGCCTCTGGATTAGACGGAAGCGATTACAGTAAGATTATGCCTGTAGGGCATCGAGAGGAGATCGGTAAGCATCTATGGAAACGCGACAAGAAGCTGCATTGTCAAAATTCGAAAAGAATCCCAGAGTCAGTAAGATCCGGCTCATTGTGGCCCACGATGCCTGTCCGGCCTGCCGGCGGCAAGAGGGCGAATACGAAAAGGGGCACGTGCCTGAGCTTCCGACGCGTGGTTGCTCACACCCCTTAGGATGCCGATGCTTCTACGCGCCTAGGCTGATCGAAATCTTTCCCTAGTCAATTCAGGCTAGGGAGCCGTTCGCGAGCGAATTCGAGTGCCTCCCGCTCGGATTCGATTCTCCCCTCCACCTGCCCCTCAGCGATGGCGGCGAGCAATTTCCCGATAATCGGTCCTGGCATCAAGTCAAGCGCAGCTGCGAGCTCGTCACCGCGCAATAAGCGGGGAGGGTCCACAATGCGCTCATGGTTCTCGAACCAGGCCGCAAGCAGTTCTCGAGCCACATTGACATGCAGTTCCCACACCTCCTGCGGTGGCGATTGAGCAGACGATCTCGCCAGAGAGAGCAAAACCGCCTCGACCCCAGCCGCTCCACAATCCCGGAAGAAACGATGGGCTCCAAGGTCGGTCATCTCCAGTCCACCGGCCCGCTCGCGGCTGCGAATGATGGAGCGGGATCGAGCGGCTTCCGCTTCACTGTAGTGCAGTTCGCGGGCGCGCAAGTACGCGGCGTCTGGCGCACCATCCAGCTCGGAGTGTAGCGCGGCGAAGAATAGCATTTGGCTAGAACGGTGGCCGCCGCGCATGGTAGCCATGAGATGCTCACCCAAGCCCGTTCGATAGCGGCCGAGCCGCAATGACAATTCGGCCTGGGGGAGATTACCTGCCCTCTCTGACTCAAACCCACCCACCACCGTGCCCATCAGATCAGCCAGTCGGTCCACGATCCGCAAGGTTTGATCCCAGGCAGGGCGCGTGAGCTCAGCCAGCTCCGGCAGGACTCCTGGAAGTAGCTCCAACCTGCGCATGAGTCGCATGGCGGTTGCCACCCACCCGGGATCGAGCATTTTCGAGAGCTCGTCGCGCCTTCTTTCTGCTGCGCAAGCGGACAAGGCAGCAGCAGATTGGCGAACCTGCTCTTTGGTTTGATCTTCAAGCCGCAGCGTCAAACTCGCAGACAGGCGGACAGCACGTAGCGACCGTATGACATCCCGTTCGATCGAATCGCGCGCACAAGCGCGGAGCACCCTGTCCTTGAGGTCCTGAAGTCCGCCCAGGGGGTCGATTAGGCGCTCGGGATCGTCGAGTTCGACTGCGAGTGCGTTCATTGAGAAGTCCCTGAGTCCGAGATCCGCCTCTATGGACGGGGCCCTCAACCGGGCGAAATCGAGAGTACCCCGCCCGGGGAGCACCACTCGCGCGGCATCTCGATGCTCGTCCAGCACATAGCAGGGTAGCTCCAGTACGTCGGCCAGCCTACGCGCCAGGGAAATTGCGCGGTCATCCACGGCAAAATCGAGGTCCGGTCGCTCTAGACCGAGGAAGTGGTCACGCAGCGCGCCGCCAACAAGCCACACTTGTTGACCGTTGGATTGCGACCGTATAAGCGAGGCTAGGTCTGACGACAGGAGGCGTTCAACTAGCGTCGGCAAACTCAGAGACTTTATCCTGGCGAAGAACGCCGATGAAGGGCAGGTTGCGGTAATACTCATCGAGGTCCAGGCCATAACCAAAGACGAACTTATTGGGAATCTCGAAGCCACGATAGTCGATAGGGATCTCGGATTCCCTTCGTTCGGCCTTATCCAGCAGAGTGCAAACTTTCAATGACTTCGGTCGACGCAAATTGAGCAGTTCTAAGACGGAGGCAATGGTATTTCCGCTATCGATGATGTCCTCAACCAGGAGCACGTTGCGTCCCTCGATGGAGGTCGTGAGGTCAAGCGTAATCCGCACCTGGCCCTTGGATTGCCGGGCGCCCACGCCATACGAAGATACGGCCATAAAATCGATGCTGTGGGGGACAGTGATCTCGCGCATCAGATCGGTGAGAAACAACACTCCACCGCGCAGTATGCAGATCAGCAGCAAGTCACCACCCTCATAGTCGGCGCTGACTTCCTGCCCAAGCTCTCGGATGCGGCGCTGTAGTCGGTCTTCACTGATCAGGATCTCTTCGAGATACTCTTGATAGTCGTTCATTCGGGCACCTCGTGGTGCTCCCGGCAGCGGGCCTCATATAACTCGCTTGCTCCAACCACAATGACGGGATCCGAGGCCCGCGCGGGAGCATTGTCAATCAGACGCTGCGTCCGCGTGGCCGGCCTTCCGCACACCATGCAAATGGCGTGCAGTTTGTCAACCCGCTCCGCAGTAGCCATGAGCCAGGGCATCGGACCAAAGGGATTGCCGCGAAAGTCTGTGTCCAGACCGGCGACGATTACGCGCCTACCCTCGTCAGCCAAATCTCGACACACTTTCAGGATGATGTCATCGAAGAATTGCGCCTCATCGATTGCGACCACGCTCGTGTCGCCAGCGACTTCATCGGGTATCGCCTCTGCTTTCTCAATTGGCGTGGCCGCAAATTGTCCCCCCGCGTGCGAAGTGACCATCTCGGCCTCATAGCGATCGTCGAGTCCCGGCTTGAAGACCTGCACTTTTTGGCGGGCGATCGTGGCGCGTCTGAGCCGACGGATCAGCTCGTCTGTCTTCCCGCTGAACATCGAACCTGTGATGACTTCCAATGATCCAGTCAAGTTTCTCTTCCCCCGGATACGAAAAAGGCAGGTGCTCATGCACCTGCCCTGAGTTTACTCCAAAGCGGCGGGGCTAGACCTGGGGCTCCCTTGTGGGCTCCGGCAGTTCGAAACCGTGCGATTTCATTCGGCGCTTTAAATCCGCAAGACTCTTACGACCAAAGTTGTCGACAGCTAAGAGCGCCATATCGCCCTGCTCCAACAGCTCTAATGCTTGGCCGACTTCTGTGATGCCCGCCTTTTCGAGCGCGGTCTGAGCGCGTTTTCCGATATCGAGCTCCGCGATGGGGGTCTCCGGCGAGGTCCTGGATGCCTCTCGGTCCTTCGCATCTTGAAGGAACCCCTCCCTGGCCTCGAGCTTGCGGTAGAAGCGATCGACCTGCCCCTCTGTATCGACTATACGCTGCTCTCCGGTGTAGAAGGGATGACAGTCGGAGCATACATCCGTGTGAATCAGCTCGACCGTAGAGCCCGTAGTCCACGAGTTCCCGCAGGAGCAGACCACGGTGGCCGCTGGGAAATACTCCGGATGGATGTCTGGCTTCATTCGGCGCTCTCCAGCACGTTGACGCGCTTCTTGCCTCCGCGGGCGAAGTCAAACATAACGATGCCATCGCTGATGGCGAAGAGCGTATCGTCGGAACCCTTTCCGACATTCAGCCCAGGGTGGATGCGCGTGCCCCTCTGGCGCACAAGGATATTCCCCGATCGAACGAGCTGACCGGCATATCGCTTCACTCCAAGTCGCTGTGACTGGCTGTCGCGTCCGTTGCGGCTCGAACCGCCGCCTTTCTTATGTGCCATCTGATATTCCCTTAGCTTTTCTTAGCCGTTTTAGGGCTGGCTTCCTTTTTCTGGGTCGAAGCCTTGCCCTTAGCGCTTGATTTCGATTGAGTCGACTTGCTCTTGGTTTCCGCCTTCTTCTTGGTTTCTGCCTTGGGAAGACCAATACTTTCAATGGCTACATGCGTGAGCAGCTGCCGGTGCCCCTGCGTGCGTCGATAACGCTGCTTCGGCTTGTACTTGAACACAGTGATCTTCTTGCCCTTTAAGTGGTCCTTGACCTTTCCCTTGACGCTGGCGCCTTTGACAAAAGGCGCGCCCACTTCCACCTTCTTCCCATCGGTGACAAGCAGGATCTCCTTGAAGACGACGGATTTGCCGACTTCTAGCGACATTCGGTCGACCTCAATGAGGCCTCCCTCCTGCGCCAGATATTGCTTCCCGCTGTGTTCGACGATGGCGTATTTCATGATTTCATCAATAGCGACGGAACATTATAAAGCCCGCCAAAACGCGATGTCAACCTTCGTGTGCCTCCGGCATCGTGCATCGTAATCGATCCCCGGAAGCCAGCAGCTCCCGAGGATCGTTTTCTTGCCAGGGCTCGGTGGTTGCTAGCTAGTCGGCGGCAACCATTTCCGCTTCCGGAACTTCGACCTTATCGGTCTCACCTTCGGGTTCCGGTTCGATTTCTTCTTCCGGTTCGAGCTCCCCGTCCAGTCGCTCGTCATGCAGCACGAGTTCCTCCCCCGGGAATCCTGTTCCGGCAGGGATCAACTTCCCGATGATCACGTTTTCCTTGAGCCCCCGCAGATAGTCCACCTTGCCTTCGATGGCAGCCCCAGCCAACACCTTGATCGTGTGTTGGAACGAGGAAGCCGACAAGAAGGATTCGGTGCTCAGCGACGCCTTGGAAATTCCGAGCAAGACCTGAATGGATCGGGCTGGCGATTTCCCCTCCTGCAGCACCTGTTCATTCAGGCGCTGTAGATAACGGCGATCGACGATATCACCCGGCAGGAGCTCTGTATCTCCCGGATGGGAGACCTGAACCTTCGAGAGCATCTTACGCGTGATCACTTCAAAGTGCTTATCGTTGATGTTCTGGCCCTGCGATCGGTAGACCTGCTGGACTTCCGTCAGCAGGTAAAGCTCGCACGCCTCGCGGCCCAGAATCATCAAGATGCGGTGTGGATTTTGAGAGCCTTCGGTCAATTGATCCCCGGCCTTGACCTTATCTCCATGCTTCACGAGCAGCCGGGCGCTTGCTGGCACGTCGTATTCCGCCTCATCGTTCTGCTCGTAGGAAATGGTAACGATGCGATCCTTGACCTTGGCTTTGCCTCCATGGCTTGCTGTAATCGTGGAGTCGCCACGGCTCGCAATGAGATCACCAGCCTCCACCTCACTGCCGTCCTCGGTCTGGAGCGACCAGTTGCCTGGTATTTTGTATTCATCATGCAGCATCTGACTGACTTCGACGCGAACGACACGCTGTCCATCGGGCGTGTCCGGAGCGAGTATCTGGACCGTTCCTTCAATTTCGGAAGTGATCGCCTCGCCCTTGGGCTTTTTTCGAGCCTCGAACAATTCCTCGACTCGGGGGAGGCCGGTGGTAATATCGCCACCCGCCGCGACGCCGCCGGTGTGAAAGGTGCGCAGAGTCAGCTGCGTACCAGGCTCGCCAATAGATTGAGCAGCAACGATCCCAACCGCTGTACCCAGTTCGACCATCTTGCCCCTGCCCAGGTCCAATCCGTAGCACTGCGCGCACATCCCGAATTGCAGCTCACAGGTTAGCGGGGAGCGAACCATGACTTCGTCAGCTCCTGCATCCGCGATCCGCCGAGCCGCCTTCGCGTCCAGCACTTTTCGGCGGCGATAGATGATTTCCCCGGTTTCCGGATCGGCCACACCTCTAGCCAGCACGCGGCCCAGCAACCGAGAGGCAAAGTCCTGGCCGGCGACATCATCGGACAACCTCAGCACGATGCCATCTTCCGTGCCGCAGTCTTCCGAATTGATGATCACGTCCTGTGCGACATCCACCAGTCGACGCGTCAAATACCCGGCATCCGCGGTGCGCAAGGCCGTGTCCGTGAGACCCTTGCGTGCGCCGTGGGTCGAGATGAAGTACTCCAGGGTATTGAGGCCATCGCGGAAGTTGGATCGAATGGGGAGCGGGATGATCCGTCCTGCAGGGTCGGCCATCAAGCCGCGCATGCCGGCCAACTGTGAAATGGGGCCAAATCCTCCCTTGGTCGCGCCGGATATTGCCATCGTGCTTAGATTCCCGGCGGGATCCATGCCTGACCGCACGGCGGCCGCTACTTCGGCTGTCGTGTCCTGCCAGAGCTCGATGATGCGCTCATTTTGTTCCTGATCAGTAAGCAGCCCACGCTGGTAATCCGACCGCACTGCTTCTGCCGCCTCCAACGTGCGAGCGATGATTTCGCCCTTCTCTTCCGGTACCGTGATATCGGACACAGCGATCGTGGTGCCAGATCGAGTGGCGTATTCAAAACCAATGTCTTTGATCGCGTCCACCACGGCGGGCGTGCCTTCCTCTCTGAGCTGGTGGTAAATCTCGCCAACCAGCGCCTGCATGGCTTCTTTATCAAGTACACGGTTGACAAAGCGTAGCTCTTCCGGAAGGACGCTGTTGAAAAGCACACGGCCCACGGTGGTGTCTATCACACGCCGCTCGGCCTGCTCCAGGCGAACCCCTTCGTCGTCATACCAGCTTGCGATTTGAAGCTTGATAGGAGCATGCAAGTCGACCTGCCCCAGGCCCCAGACCATCTCAACTTCTTCAATACTGGAGAACGCCCGACCTTCACCCTTCCGGCCCTTGCCTTCCACCTGCATGGTCAGGTAGTACACGCCCAGCACCATATCCTTGGAGGGGCTCACGATCGGTGCACCATCCGCAGGCTTAAGTAAGTTCACGCTAGCCAGCATCAATTCACGGGCCTCTGTAACCGCACGCGCGGATAGTGGCACGTGAACCGACATCTGGTCGCCATCAAAGTCCGCATTGAATGCGGAACAGACCAGGGGGTGCAACTGAATGGCCTTCCCCTCTACAAGCACAGGCTCGAAAGCCTGGATGCCCAGACGGTGCAGGGTCGGTGCTCGATTCAAAAGCACGGGACGATCCTTGATGACCTCTTCCAGAACTTCCCACACCTCGGGGCGTTCACGCTCAATAATGCGCTTGGCGCCTTTTACATTTGCTGCATAGTTATAGAGCACCAATTTGGAGATTACGAAAGGTCGATACAGCTCGAGAGCCATGGTCTTTGGAAGGCCGCACTGATCTAGCTTCAAATTCGGTCCGATCACAATCACCGATCGACCAGAGTAATCTACACGCTTCCCTAGTAGATTTCGGCGGAAGCGACCCTTCTTGCCTTTCAGCATGTCGCTGAGCGATTTCAGCTCACGACGACCCCGGCGCGATAGCGCCTTGCCGCGCTGTGCATTATCAATCAGCGAATCGACCGCCTCCTGGAGCATCCGTTTCTCGTTTCGAACAATGACATCTGGTGCTCCAAGCTCGACCAAGCGCTTCAAGCGATTATTCCGGTTGATGACCCTTCGATAGAGATCGTTCAGGTCGGATGTAGCAAATCGTCCACCATCGAGCTGGACCATCGGTCGCAAGTCGGGCGGGATAACGGGCAGTACGGTCAAGATCATCCACTCCGGCTTGTTGCCAGATCGGCGGAAGGCCTCCACCACCGTGAGGCGCTTAGTGGCTTTCTTGCGGCGCTGCTTGCTCTTCGTGGTGCGGACTTCCTCCCAGAGCTCCTCCGACAGCTTAGACAGATCCAGACGCTGGAGAATATCGTAGAAAGCCTCAGCGCCCATGTCGGCCCGAAACACCTGCCCCCAGCTTGACTTCAACTCCCGGTATCGGGTCTCGCCAAGGAACATCATCTGGCTGATCCCCTCAATTTCCTCGCGCTCCTTCACCAGCTCTTCGATCTGCGCCAGGTTATCCTCTTGCGGAGCACTCTTGACTTCTTCGATCTCGCGATCCGCGACTTCCTTGACTTCCTCGATTTCTGCCTTGACCTTTTCAAGCGTCTTATCGAGCTTCGACTTGGCAGAGGCTTCGATCTCCTCCAGCCGTGCCTTTACTATCTTTTGAACCGCGGCGATATGATCCTTGGAGATCGTCTCGCCCTTCTCAGCGATCTGCTGCTCTACTGCTTTGAATACGATCGGCACACGAATCGTCTTCCCGGACTTCTCGCGCAGCTCACGCTCGATTCGCTGGCCCTCTCGAATGATGGGGTCGATTTGCTGAGCGACCTGCTCTTCATAAGCCACCTTGAGTGCCTTCTGCTCAGCCTTCAACTCATCCAGCTTTTCTTTCTTCTGATACTTGATCTCGTCCAGCCGCTGATTTACCGCCTCATGTTGGGCTGTCTGCTGATCCGAGATTTGCTCATCGATTCGACCGACAGCCTTGCTGCGCGCATCCTCGTCGACATGCGTCACGATGTACTGCGCGAAATAGAGCACACGGTCAAGGTTGCGCCTTGAGATGTCGAGCAGCAACCCGAGATAAGAGGGCACTCGACGTGTGTACCAGACGTGAGCGACAGGAGCGGCCAGCTCGATATGGCCCATCCGTTCCCGTCGCACGGAGGCGCGCGTCACCTCCACGCCACACTTCTCGCAGGTTATGCCCTTGAAACGGATATTCTTGTACTTGCCGCAGTAACACTGCCAATCTTTGGTGGGGCCAAAGATTGCCTCACAGAACAAGCCGTCCTTCTCGGGACGCAAGCGCCGGTAGTTGATGGTTTCCGGCTTCAGAACCTCGCCATAAGACCAGCTGTGGATGATATCCGGCGAAGCAAGGCTGATACGTAACGCTCGAAACCTCTTAGATTCCACGCGTTCCCCTCCGCTTTATGTAAAGGCTAGTAGATCAACGAATTTCGAACAAACGTGCTAGAATCGCCACAACCAAAATCAGCGCTCAAGCTTATGTGCCTCGAGCGCTGTCAAGCGCGAACCTTGCGGCGATCCATTGCCATGTAAACCTAAATTATACGCCCCGATTTGCGAAAGTCAAGATCTCTCCATGCCCC
>FXBF010000382.1_pt1 | contig 15140 bp, 24 predicted proteins | sample 5335321 | NCBI WGS metagenome assembly FXBF01 (sample SAMEA103928391, study PRJEB20085) | sediment metagenome | isolation source: sediment
GAGTTATTTAAGCTGCTCGAATTTCACAGTTTTGAAGTGTCGAGTCTTCGATAGGAATTTCAATAGACGCTTCAGGTTTTAGGGGCATCCCGCCAGTATCAACATCTTTATCAGCGGTGACAGAGTTCCGGCCAATAAATACTGTTGCTGTATTATCTGGATCGGCAACTATAGTAACACCTTTATAGATATCCGAGAGTTTGGTATTCGTAAGTTGGACTCTTACTAAACCTACAACAGTCCAACCGTGTGCAGGTCCAACACCCTTATGGATTCCTGGCACACTTTCTTTTGAAATTTCTCGACCCATAGTAACACTCTAAATAATGAACGGCACGATAACCAACAGCATTTTCAGGATTGGAATGACGTTTTCCTGAATCCAATTCCAAATGGACTCCCAGTCGAAATTCCAATCAAAATCAAATATGCCTGTCAATGGGCGGCCTTCTGAACGTTGATACATTCGGTAAACACGCCGACGCCAACTTCTATGTGCATAAACGGGTCGCACCCAACCTTGTCGATTGTTATACGATTGTGGATTGACCACAGAAGGACAAGCCATTAGTTTGTCGTATATAGACACATCTTGTGCAGGGATGCGACTGGCTCTCTTTTCATGATTGTATGCACGTTCTACAATGGCGTGGAACATTCGTAAGTTTTCGCTGTCTCGCTGTGCTATCGAGATCATCATTCTTCCTTCGAGGTTTTGAGACCTTGCTGCTTCCGAGTCTTCAGGTGCTTGTCCGTGGTTGGCGGACTCCGTCCTGTAGGATGCTTAACTAGTGTACCGTCACTCTTTATTGTTGTGACTTCCGTCCAAACAACCGGCGTCGCTTCTTCTCTTCGTTTTTCGCAATCGCGTCTTTCAATTGTTGGCCCCTCTGCCTCGGTACTAGTGTATCGTAGGGAGAGGTTGTTATAGATTGTTGTGTTTTCGTGGCTGAGTCCAATATAGATGCTGGTGGGTCGGAGTCCGGTGTATCCCCCGGTACTTGCCCTGACTTTTCCATACCGTCCTGCACGTCGGCTACCGATTCCATGATTCCCATAAACTCTGCGAATGTTTTCGCCCAGTCGATAGCCTTGCCCATTCCAATCTTCAGAATCAACCCACGCAATAGGCGTTTCAGTCGATTCCAGATTAGAAGCAATTGCAGTTTTTCTAGCATGGTTAAGACTCTATAGCATACTCACGCAAACGATTGCGATCGTAAGTGGTAGGCTTCTCATCATCAATCTCCCTCGAAGTTGATTGGGGGTGTGAGTCCCCTGATCAATTTGATCAGTGTGTATTCGTTGGAGTGTTTCTTTAGCCATTCTCTTTCGTTCATTAAGGCCACCATATCATCGTTCTCCAAGGTGTCTTCCCTCTAAGGAACGGGATTAGTATAACTTGTAATCCAAGTATTGACGCGGGTACCCAATATAGTTCGACATTGCAAAACTATCTTCCTGGGACAACATACCGTCGATAGTGTCGGCGTCGGCCCAGAAGGAACCGATAGGCTGGTTGAGACGAGTTGGACCACTAATCCACTTTGTACCCCAACTATTGATCAACAACCCGCCAGGGCGACTATTTGTGTCGTCCATACCAGCCATCAACATACAGTGATACCAGATACCCTTCTTCTTCGCGAAACCATCAGAATCTCGCTTGGAGCGGAAACCATAGTTGGAGCATATCACGACTGGGTAGCCATTGTAAACGGCGTCCCGTGCTTCTTCCCAACTAGTAACCAAAGTGATAGTTTTAACTGGATGTTTCTTGGCAATTGGCTCAAGTTCATCTGGGACGCCGCCACCCCATGAGGTGCAGCGTTTGCATTTGTGTGCCCACTTGCGTGACTTTAATCCGCTGTAAATGGTGAAGTCATACTTTCCATTCAGGTAGGGCTGTCGGAGTAGTATGCCGTAGTCACGACACCATTTGCCAGCCCAACTACCATGCATACCATCACCACTGATTCGGCCATCGCCGATCTCAACACGTCCACCAGCATAGATTGTTTCAGTTGCACACTTGGCCATCCATTTACCGTGCCCTTGTGATATTTGGATTGCATCTAAGATATCGACTCCTAATCCCCAGCCATGTGCAACACAATTAGCAGTAGCTAAGCCGTCACAAATGAAAGAGTGATGGTCATCATCAACACCAATATCATAAACTTCTTCGTGTCTGTCTGTATTGTCTATTGATTTAATACCAAATGCAACAAAGTCATCGTCTGCAAATTTCTGATGCGGGTCCGTTGAATAAACAGTTCGGTACAAAGTCTTTCCGTTGCTATACTTTCCATGTTCTTTTCCAGAGGCTGCAATAAATAAACTTGGTTTACGGCCTTGTATAACAAATGAGTTAAATGCACCATAAATAAGTGACAAACTAGTGCTGTCATAATATTGGTCACCACGATTATTCAAATGACCATCAGCATCTAACAAACCTTGGACATACTCAGTGTTACCTAAGAAACATGTTGGAAAAACTTTTATTTTGCCTTGATATAAATGACGCCGTAAGATGTCTGCTAATATGCGACTGTTACACCGAACACGAAAAGCATTTACAACTTTGTAATATGGTCGAATGTTTGCCTCTAATCCTAAGTCATCGAAATAATCAATTGCCTTAGAAGCATTAGCAGTTTCCTTATCACTGAATGCTATCTCAATACCTGAATCAGATATATGCCCATCTCCAGATATCAACCCTAATAGGTATGGATTTATGTCAGCTAAATCTGTCGGGGCGGGGGGAACTTGTATATGTCTAGGGGCCAATAAATAATCACCCAGCCTCAATTCACTTGTCGCAACCCAAATAGGTTCACGATTTTCAAATCGGTCGACAATTTCTTGCCGATATGCTTTCGATCGGCCTAAACTATCATCAAAACATCTCTGGTAATGTTGATAAGTTACAGCCCTCCTGGCGTAATTAAGCCCAAGGCGATAGATGAGTTGTTTGTGGTCCGCCGTACATTCGAATTTTCTCCCACAACAATTAACTTTTACAATCGGGGATGTATTTGCTTTTCTCCCCTTACTAATTACATGGGCGGAATTTCCTTCTCCTGTATAAACTAAATCACCAATGTCTATATCTTGGATTAACTTACCTCCACAGGATGTCTGCACCCAAGAATTTTTAACTCGACAATCACCAATGGCTTGATTATGAGGTATTAGGGGACCGTAACTTGCTTTTTCAAAGAACTCCCACAGAAGTGCTTTTCTATTAGCCCCTGAGCCCGCTAATTGCTTAGCCGCTTGGGCAAACATTGGTACTCGCTGGTGGGTCTTGAAATTGACAGTCTCGCGTCGATCGGGTATCCAACCTGCATATATCGGCTTTCTTGTGGCATTAGCCTCGGCCAGCAATAAACTGGGAGAGGCTAATCCCATAATGAGTGTATTACTGGTAAATTGTAAAAGTTGTCGCCGAGTTAACATTGACTTAGCCCTAAGTTATGTTAAATTGGATTTTCCTTAGAGCGTTTGTGCGTACTCTCTCAGGGCCTGAGCAATTTCTTTCCAGAGTCTGGCATGTTCTGCCATATTACCTAACTTTCCAAGTTGTGCCATTGCTTTCAACTCCTGCATCAATGAATTTAAGAAAGGTGTCCAGTTCTCAAGGTTATCACCCAAGGCATCTTTATTTGATGTAGCAGTTGCTTGCACCAATTCAGCAGGTGTGTTAAATGTGTTTTGTTCAATGATTATCGCCACTGATGCGAATGATTGTGCCAACTTAATGGCATCATCACGTTTGGTAGGAGAATCTACATCGGAAGCCCAGTCTTTAACTTTCTCAACAATGTTCTGCCCTGGGTCGGGTGGCGGTCCTGGTATTTGTGCACCAGTGACTTTCACCTTGTGGATACCGATGTCTGAGTCGCCACCCAATGCACATGAGATCATGAATGTATAGGTGACATTTTCGTCTCCGGTTCCACAAACAATGACTTGGCCGTTATCAAAGGTTCTGAGTCCTGGCGGTGTTGGCTCGACTGCATAGTCGAAACCTGCGCCAAGGCTTTCAGACAGATCTAGAACGATCATGTCACCAACTTTCACCTTGTCAGGTGCATTGATACTAATTTCAGCCTTATCTTCTCTCGGTGTATTGTCGTCTTCATCTCCACAGACGGTCATTGAGGTCTTATCCTTGACATGAATCTGTGAGGCTTCTGTTTGTGCTGTGATTTGCCCGCCATCAATATCAATGAACATGACTGTGGATAGGAGGGTACCTATCGCTAATACGGCGGTCCATAGCATCGAACGTTTCATATTTGATCTCCCTCAGTAGTTACTTCTTCTGCACCTTCTTTAATACTTTCGCCAAATTGCATTGTTGTTTTGTTTGGGTATTTCTTTTGCTGGCATCTGCACAGAATTGGCTGACTGTTTTACCTTCGTTCTTTGCTTTACGTGTAAGGTCACCAGGTCTTTTAATAGCCTTCTGAATGAACTTTTTGTCTTTCTTCTTTGCCATTATTGTTGCTCTTTAGAGCAGGCGTCCAGGGTATCGAACCCTGACCTACTGAGTCAAAGTCATCTATAATACCGTTACACCAAACTCCTATCATCTGACATTTGTTTTGCCGCCACCGAGCCGGGCAGAGTTGCCGCTACCTAGTTTGCGGTCTTCTGCAATGGCTGGTTCATTCGAACGGAGTAGCGACGGGTCATTGCTCCCTGTGCGTCGCCCGGTTTCGCGCCCCTGCGATTGTTGGCTAGTGGGTGTTGGGCCCAAGGCTTTACCTTGATAAGCAGGATTTTTCATATTTGCCATAGAAGTGTTCTCCAAATAATTGATTGCATTATCCAGTAAATATATTGAATCCTGCAATAAGCCGAGTGCGAGATTACACTTGTTACAAAGTAATCCTCTCACTATATCAGTTTCATGGTCATGATCAACATGGAATCTATTTCCGCGACCACCAGGATTAGTTGAACTACAAATCGCACAACCAAAATTCTGAAACTTTAGTAAAAAATCATAGGTCTGCTCATCTATCCCATACTGATACCTATAATATGCACTTTGCCTCCCGCCTGACCAGCTAGGGTGGTTCTCACCCTTGTATTGTTTCAAACCTTCATTCTTACATTGATTTGAACAATACTTTGAAGTCTCTTTTCGGCAAGCTGTTATTTTGTAAGAGTTTCCACAAATTTCACATTCTTTGTGAAGTTGCTTATCTGCCCGTACTTGGTTATAACAAATCATCGAACAATATTTACCCGTGGAATGGGGTTTGGGACTAAACTCACAATTACAAAGTTTACATCTTTTCAATTTGAAGACTTTTCTAATGTGGCAGCAGTTAATAGGCGCGCCTTTGTTTCGATTGCTGTCACGAGATGTTTAAGTTAGTCTGATATTGATCACTTCTCTGCAAGTTTCCTGGGTGCGCGGGCACAATATGTAAGGGCATCCCACTGGCCTTGCCAATATTGGCGTGACCCATGTGGGAGGTTCAGAAGTGTATCTTTGCCGACATGTCTCGACCAGACCATCTCTCACTATCTTCCGCAAAACAGTCTTCACATCTCTGGAAATAAGGTGATTCGGCTTTCGCCCCGCACCTACAATGTTCATCTAGCCTCGGAAGCGAGTGACGCGAACGCCGCGTTGAATCAGGCCCCTTAGATGTGCGCGTTCGATTTCTGCGGCGGTGTTGGGATTTGATGTTGTCGTTGATATGTTTGGTGTTGGTGTTAATCCGCTTCGAGCGGCCGGTGCGACGTTCGGTGCTATCATGAGATCCACAGGTAAAGGCTTGTTGAAGCCGAGATTGCCGGCATTCAACATTTGCTGTTGTAGTCTTTGTCGTTGTGTGGCCATTGTGTTGCCTAGCGTGAAGAAAACGCTGGAGCGGCGCTGACGCCACCCCGGCATTGTTTGCGCGTTGTTGATTGTCGTTTGGCATTCAGTGTGTCTTACGGCTTCATTCGGCCAGTGTCGCCGGTCGATTGAGCGGTGGACTGTCCATTGTTGTGGCTGTTGATATTGTTGGCAGCAATAGTTCCTTTGTCAGGCGAGGCAGCGTTTGGTTGATCGCTATAAGTGCCACTTACGCCCAGGGGTGAGCCAGCCTTCGCGTCACTGATGACACGAGAATCTTTGCTGCCCGCCTTATTGAGACCGGCAGGACTGGTATCGTATGCGTGCTGGGACATTTGATGTTCTCCAAATGAGGGTAAAAGCGGCGAAGACATCCCCGCCGCAGTGGAAAGTCTGAGTTACTTCAGAATGTAATGTAAAGCCTGCATTAAATGAATTGGATTGTCTTTAAAATACCCAAGACCTAGGTTACACGTAGCACATAATAAGCCGCGAATTTTACCAGTAACATGATCATGGTCCAAATGAAACCGATTGTGGTTTCCGCCTGGCATATCTGTTAAACAAATAGCACAACGCCCGTTTTGAACATGAAACACCTTATCATAGTCTTCTAATTCAATACTGTATGTATGGCGATACCAACTTGCTTGCGAACCACCTCTCCAATTTTCGTGGTTCTTGCCAGAGATTTGTTGTTTACATTCCCAGGAACAATACTTAGCAGTTTTATCCCTGGCTGCGGGGACTTGAAATTCTGAAAAGCAATATTTGCAAATCTTGTTGATGCTCTTATCCCGTGATGCTCGATAGCATTGTTGTGAGCAAAATTTACCTTGTGAATTTGGAGTAGGCACAAAGGCTAAATTACAAATTTTACAAAACTGCATATTACTTTACAGTTACTTTTTCAGATGTAACAAGTCGTAGCAATACGTTAACCACACCAATGACTGTGGCAAAGATGCCAGCCATCTGGGGGTTGTCTTGGATAAGTTCACTCCCACCGAGTGTTGCAAGAACACCGGCAACGGCAGTGGCCAAATTCACCCAAAAGGTCTTAGACCTTGTAATGGGTTTTCCATTCATGGAATTCTCCTGTGGTTCTGGTTCAATCAGCGGTTCTGATAGGATTACATCATTGTCCGGTACAAGATTGTCGTAAGGACTATTCATGTCTAGTCTTTTTCTGGCTCTTTGTTGTCGGCCTGTATGATGATAGATGCAACTGCGTGACTCAGGTCAACCAAGTCATCTTCCCAACCGTCGTATTTGTCTTCAACCATCGCAGCAACAGCTTGAACGATCTCTTGCCCCCAAGTGATCAATGCGGGTTTCGCGAGGAGAAAGCCAGAGGCGGTGGCTAGTCGGTGGAGAGAGGCGGTAACTTTTTCCGCCTTCATAATGAGGTCAGTAACAGGGCCAGAGTGTGCGAGCATAGAAGACTCGTCTGTCATTAGTTTTGTTCGCGCGGCAATTGTTCCATTAAGGACCATCAAATTCTCTTTGAGAACCTTGATTTCATCAATTTCACCACCTTCGACTTTGATGCGGCGCGCAAATTGTTCGGCGAGGTACGTATTCATTTGCTCTAAAGCCTTGTTTCCCGCGCCCCCATGTGCCCGACAATAATCACTCCCGTCACATGACTCATTCCAGCACTGCCCCCTGTCGGCGGCCGTTGCACGACAGCGGTTCGGAGCGTCTGGGTCCTTGACTCGTCGCATGTGTTTTCCTTGATGGGTCGGCAAAAGGGTCGGTCATTTACCGTGTCAATCATAGTATAACCTACTCGCGCTATGTTTTGGCGGAAAAATCGTTATAATTGGATCTTTTTCTGGGAAAAGTTTGCATTCGACCAACTTTGGGTAGACGACGACTTCCTGATCGGGTATATTAGTGTCCCACCCGAGACAAATACCACAAGAATCACCTAAAGTCGGGCGAAGTGTATCCGATCGGGAATCTCATTTGACAGCCCGGCCGCAGCATGGTACACTAACGAAATACTAACCTCCCAGAGACAATGATGATCCGCCAATACCGAATAGTAACGAAGACGCCGGAAACAACTCAACAAATTCTAATGCCGGGTATTCATAAAGCATTGTACATGATACCATCGGTCCAAGAAGCCGTCCGTTTTGTGAAAAAGCACCCTTTTGTAGAAATGGTCGGTATACGAATGGCAGCTCGTTTTTATTCAGTGGTTGTCTTTGCTGGTACAACATTAGAAGATACATCATTTCCTCTTGAAGACTGGCGGAATATTGAAGAGTATGAAAATCATTATCAAGTCTCAGATTTAGGAAATATACGATCAGTGAAACAAGATCAAAATCGTACTAAGCCATCCGGCACATTACTACGTCCAACACTGGATAGTGCGGACAGATATCTTCGTGTGACACTTAGTAAAGATAATCAGAAGAAAACATGCCTGATACACCAACTGGTTCTAACAGCGTTTCACGGCCCGAGACCTGATGGATTTGTTGCCTGCCATAATAATGGTAATGCAACAGACAATTGTGAATGGAACCTTCGTTGGGACACCCAGTCAAATAATTACAAAGATGGTGTTAAACACGGCACTTGTAAAATGGTATGTATAAAGAGGTCAGATGGTGTAGTATTTCCAAGTTTGTCGGAAGCCAGTCGTAGTATGGGTGTAACGTTTGAAAGTATCCGACAGGCAGTAATGTCGGGAGACAAGTGTAAGGGTCTCACCCTTGAAATAGTGGAACAATAATGGTAAACACAGGCTTCAGTGGAGAACCGATTCTGATCCTTAATATCAGCGACGTGAAAATACTGTATGGGATGTTTGACTTACCTGAGACTAATGAACAAACTAGGGTAATGAAGAAGGTCTTGGCCTTTATCAATGATCCGAAATGTCTTGAATGGGAGCAGCAACAGAATGCCAAAGATTGATTGTATCTCGTGCGGTGTAGAGTTTGAGTCAAGTCAACTCGGTGCAGATGGGGTTTGTGAACCTTGTAATTTGGAAGACTGCTGCTCAAATTGCAACCAATATGATCTAGATTGTACATGTGATAATGATGCCCCCACTGATAAAAATGCTTTTGTTTATGGATTCGACGATGAAGACTTCGGAGACGAAGACAACTCACATGATGAATTAAATGATTGGGAAGGCGACGGCTTCACTGATGAGGCTAATGGATTGGGCAACACGGAATAATGATACGAAATGGAATTTATCTTGGTATCAGTATTATATCAGCCGCGACCCCCCGCGTTTACTGTACATTTGTAGACATGACCACTTGCAAAATGTTTGTTCTAACCACTTTGGTCGCGGTACTCATCGCGGAGTGGCAGTTCATGTATCCTTTATAGATGGGGACCCCTATGAAATTCGTCATGACATTAGTCTCGGTGTTACTGCTTACCTCGATAACATCTGGACAACAATACCCAAATGAACTTGAGGCCGTTTCAGCAATTGCTGAAAAATACAATGCTCAGGAAGAAGTAAAACTGTGGGATCACACCCGCGTTGATCTTCTGAGTGCAACCCATGCTTATGAAGTTGATTGGTCGCACAAATATGCCGAGGGTGTTGGGCAAGCCTTATACTATGGTGTGCTTACCAACCGGCAGCCTAGCCTCATTCTGTTAGTTCGTGATATCAACAAAGAACAGCGGTTCGTCTACCGCGCGCAAATCGCATGTCAGGCAGCAGATGTTGAACTGCATCTTGAAATTGTCGCACCTGCTGTAAAAAGTCAAGCTGCTATTGGTCAGCAGAATCCTCTGACCGATGAAGATGATCCTATCTACGTGTACTTTATCTACGACCCTGAAGGTGATACTTGGTACAAAAGGAACACGTTCGGCCTAACTGGCTGGGGCAAGCAGATGGAATCTGAAGTTTGGACCGTAAAAAAGACTGCTGAACGTGCACTTGCAAGCATGTATGGTAGTCGTGCGAACCGCTGTGTGCTCAAGAAGTTCATCTTGATCCCAGCGAAAGACAACAAATGATTATCATCGAATATACCTATACAGTATTTGACTTGTGGGGTGGCCCATTTCATGGTTGTCGTTGTATCGAATCAGCGACGCTACCGGTTCAGGATGCGTTCTATGGGGGAGACAATGGCTTTGTTCATGTCTATACTCCGATTGGTGCGTCGCTTTTTTATAAAGGTTCGCACAAGAGGGTGCAATTCACAAGACCCACCACAAATGAAGTGTCCTGTATGTAAGAAGATGAATACGGGATGGCGTGTTGGATATCTTGCTCATTTTAACTGCTGTGCTGAACACTATTGGAGGAATGATAGACTTGATAACCTCTGAAGTTTGGAAGTACGCAACCAACAGGGTAAAACATTAGACGGGTTCAGATGGGTGTACATTTAACTGATCAGGGCGGGAATAAAATATTCTTCGGAGCAGCGGGCGTTTGTCGATGTTTAATGTCACCTGTTTCTATTGCCAGTTATTCAGAACAAACATTTGCGATGGTGTGGTGCGAGGTAGCAGAGTCCTACATCATACGAGATGGTAAAGGTGCGCGTTCATGCACTTTCACTGTGATTTGGTGGGACAGTGAGCACGAAGATGCGCCTCAGCGATCTAGAGAGTATGAGCATGACAAGCGTAAAGCTGCGATTACCCACTTCTTGAAGTTGTGCAAACGAGACCCATTGTATGAAAACACATGATACCAAAAGCATATACTCCAAGGTCTTCGAGATCAATCACGGTCTTAAAAACCAAGTTGCTGTTGCCGGCAATGGCCGGGGCCAATATGTCATCATTGAGGGTTGCGCACAAATCCATAAGGTGGTCCATGAACTATTGAAGATCAACATTGTGTGGCGAGTAGTTTGTGATGACGGCTATTTTATGATTACTGTTTCTGAACCGCGCCGCTGGAAGGAAATTATCGGTGATGTTCAACAACTCATTCCGAAGCATGTACAAGAAACAAACTAGTATCGTAGTTATTGCGTATTGGTTTGTCGCAATCGTCATTTTGCTTCCGATATTATCCACCGTGGACTATTCAAACGACAAGTCTAACGGGCTCCCTTTGGTGCCAATGAAATTTGTAACAGCAGAACCCGTAGCCAGTCTAGGTCATGGGATTTATTTGGTGCGCATGACAACAGGCGTGCGAGTCAAAATTTTAAGGCAGCGGGTCAACATCCCGCAGATCGCATACGAAAAGTATAATGAAAATGAACTCAGAATCATTTGGAAAAGAATTAAAGACGCCCAGGACGCCCAGGACGCCCAAGACGCCCAAGACGCCCAGGACGCCCAGGACGCCCAAGACGCCCAAGACGCGAAAACAGAGAAATATCCACTTGACCTATAGCCGGGCTGTTGCTATTATGAAAATTGCAGACATTGTTTGGTCTGAAATAGATGCGCAGGCTAATGATCCAGACTGGAAGGGGTTGGTGCAAGAAGTAAAGGACCACTTTCCTCATCTAGCCAGAGAGTACAATTATCTATGAAACTTCGTAATGGTAGGCTGCGGGCGTGTGTTACGAATCCATGTTACTGATAAGTGTCGCGGAGTTGCTGTTGTTGTGAATCAGTTGATACAGGTAAGATCAGAGGGTGTCAATGAATCCATCATGTTGCTGCGAGCCATTCTTAGCAAACAAGATGAACAAAACTCACTACTCAAGGTATTGGTTCAAAAACAGCACGAGCAGACACGAAACACATCTGCATGGAAAAACAATCATCCTGCGTTGGCCCAACGCTGTCAAAGAGCAGCCGAAAAAGGACAGCGACTCATGGATCAGATGGTTGAAAATCTAGTCAAAGCCATCGAAGAACTCGACGAAGTATTTGACGATTACCAAACACCCTTCCAGGTCAGCGAACTAATTGACAAATATGGATACAAGTTTCAACAATTCAGCATGATGATTCACACACTTGGACAACTAGGAAAATAATGAAACAATTATTACCCGTGGCTATGGTTCTATTTCTAGTCACATTTGCCTTTGCACAGTTGCCTACCATTTCACAGGTGGTTCCTGAAAGTGTCGTTCGCATCTATGTGAATGAAAATAAAGACCAAGCACCCGATGTATACGGCTCCGGTGTGTTGATATCGCCAACTCAAGTCTTAACCAACTGGCATGTTGTAAAAGACCGTCGCAAAGACCGGCGGAAGAACAACCGCGCCATTCAAGTACGGTTTGCAGACGGATCGCGCCGTTTTGCGATCGTTGTTAGACAAGATAGTATTTGGGATGTTGCTCTTTTGAGCATTCACAAGACAGATATGACCCCAATCACGGTTGGAAGTCGTCCAAAAACTGGCGAAGAGATAACGATCCAAGGACTTGGTCCTGATTATGAATACAAACCGCAGACAGGTATCCTTAGTGATATTGAGATGTACCCGGAGAGTCAGCCTAACAATCTCGACTATGTTCAAATATTGAAAGTACGGGCTCGGCAGGGCGACAGCGGTGGCCCGCTTACTGATGCGCAAGGGAATTTAGTGGGTCTATTGTATGGTGCCAGTAATTTTGACCAACGACCTTACACATACGGCACACTGATTGACCGCATTCAAAAGGTCTTTGGAGCGAAAATGAAACCTAGTCGGTACGCCGAGGCAGATAATGATGGCAACGACTATATACTTCGTGGAAAGGAGCAAGATGGCAAAAAGCAACAGTTACGAAATGATCCAATGGGTACCTTTCGACCGCCGAAAACCAACTATTGGGCGCCCAATCATCGTATTCTCCAAAGCACTAGGAATAATTGAGGCAGTCTTAGAGGTTGACGGCCTGAATACATATGGCGCAGCGGGTAACTTTTCTCATTGGGCTGATCGAATCAAAGGTCCATCTACCACACAACTCTGGATGGATCGGATCGTATCTTGGTTACCGAGGTTTTGATGCCGAAGTTTGTCATCGCGATACCCAAGAACAGGCTTGTGACGAAGCATATCAATTGGCATTGGAAGATGGCGGCGAAGTGATTTACCAAGAACTTGACATCCATGATCCGCACATTACAAGCATCAAGGAAATTGAATGATACTTTATGAAATCACAATCCAGGTCAGACAATTTTGTGTCAAGATACTGTTCAATGATATACCCACAATTGGAAGTATTTGTGACGCAGTGAGTCAAATCTTCGCCAACGAACTCCATGTTCAGAAAGGAATGCTTGAATTGGTGCTTAGTGTTGGCGACGATACTGATCGGCGAGCCACAAAGTTGGAAATCGGTGACGAGGTTCGATTCACCGAGGACGATCAGCCAATTGGCTTAATGGACTTGCAAACAAGAACTCTCTTTAATGCTTGACCAACGATTACCACGGGTGAAGTCAACATTGTTCGATGGCATGTCCGCTAACTTTGGTAATGTCACCAAGGTAGAAGAATGGATCGCCAAATTAGGTGACGAAAACCCACAACTTGTACTCGCGGTGGATGCACTCGGAAAGCCAGGTGGGGTACTTATCGCCGCACTAGTTTATGCCTTATTGGACTCGCAAGCCGAGGCTGACGAAATGAATGAAGGTTTCAAATGAAATTTATTGAACTAACACAGTCCCCCCAGCAAGAAGGCGCAGGTATCACGCAGTTGAAGGTCGTGATCGACCAAATCAACTTCGCATTCAAGCAACCACTGCAACCAATGTTTATGGTAGCGATGGCCGGCGCGGTGATGCCATGTATTGGCAACTATGATGACGTATTAGAGAGTTTAAGTGCAGAAGGCTTCGCTATTTTGAATACACCCGAGGGCTCACAAGCAGCTATCAACGCAAAACATGTTGTGTTTTTCGTGTCACCGGAGTTGGGACTTTTCAACTTGATGTTCGCTGGCAAATCTGGCTTGACAGTCAGAGCCACTACGGTTGAAATTGAACAAATGTTCGAGCCAGATAAATCTCCAATTATTGGGGCTTGACATTTGACTATCCTATGGTAGGCTAGAAATATGGCTAAGGAAATCAAGAATTTCTAAACTAAGACACCTCTAACCACTTCCTCATTACTTTCACAAAGAGAAAGATTAGAATGCGTACTACCACCAAAATGAAACTCCATGCCTCAATCGCGGCCACAGTCGCCACTCTGTTACTGGTTGCCGGTCTATTCGGCGGCCTCGTCGGGCACAATGATGATCAGAATTACCAAGTCCTCCAAAGCGTCGTCGGTAAGGTGTCAATCATTGATCGTCCAGGCTACTACTTCAAAGGTTTCGGCACTGTCTGGACATACCCGCGTACTCTCGAAGGTATCTACTCTGCACATCCTGAAGAAGGGAGTACGAAAGATACGTCTATTCGCACGACATTCAATGATGCGGGAACCGCCCAAGTAAGTAGTTATACTAAAGTCCAGATGCCAACTACAGCTCAGCAACGCCGAAAGTTACACCAAGATTTCCAGGGAAATCCTGTGAATATCTTAGATGCACTTCGCGCACATCTCGTGAATTGCATCAAAGCATCCGGCCCTGTCATGTCGGCGTCAGAAAATCAGGCATCACGTAAGGCTGAATTCAATCTAATCGTAGAAGAACAACTCGCACGTGGTTTATTCAAAATGAGACGGACCAAGATTGAGTTGGATGACCTCACTGAGATCATTGAAGCCGGTGTCGATAAAGACGGCAACCCTATTACTAAGGAAAAGAAGGCCGTAGTTCAAGCGACACAAATCGTAAGCGACCAAGATGGTGTTTCAATCGTGATCCAACCGTCGCCGCTTCAGAACTATGGTATCCAAATCATGCAGTTCTCAATCACACAGATTGAGTATGACCCCGCTACTTTGAAGCAATTCTCAGCCAAGAAAGAATCCTTTCTCAACGCTGAAAAGTCAAAAGCCCAGCGACAGGAAGAGGTTCAATCTCGGCTGATGATTCAAGAAAAGGGTCTTCGCCAAGTGGCAGAAATCCGAGCCCAAGAGAATCAGAAAAAAGAACGAGCGCTTATTCAGGCTGCGCAAGCAGAAGAAGTTGCCGAGATTTCCAAGCGTCAAGCCGTTATCATGGCTGAGCAGAAGGTAGAAGTGGCACATCAGGCCAAACTTGAAAACGAAATGTTGCGAGAAATTGCACGGATCAAAGCTGAGACTGCTGAGCTAAGGAAAGCCGCTGTAATCTCTGCTGCGGAAGCTAAACAGCAAGAAATCGAGATTGCTGGCGGGCTTTCAGAAGAGAAGCGTATTTTGGCTGAGATTCAAGCCAAGCGAGACGTTGACGTTGCAGTTGCTTTAGCC
>FXBF010000383.1_pt1 | contig 15125 bp, 13 predicted proteins | sample 5335321 | NCBI WGS metagenome assembly FXBF01 (sample SAMEA103928391, study PRJEB20085) | sediment metagenome | isolation source: sediment
TGCTTGAAGGATGTGCGGTGCATCCATGCACCGCCATAGCAGGCCGCTGAAAAAGTCCTTGCTGCGCTCGGCCTTCCCATAAGCCCCGACCATAGCCCGACACGGGGCTCGCGCGTTCGTTGCCGGGGCCGGCGCCAGCAGGGATGCCGGCGCCGGACCAACAGGGGGAATCCGCGGCGTGTGTCGGGAACAAAATGCGCGTCATGTCCCTGCAGCGGAGCCAACTCGAAAAGCACCTCCAGTCTTAACGGGTTTCGGGGGCTTACGCCGGGTACTGTGGGACATTCGTGATCGCAACGGCGTTCTCGCCTCGACCCCCACAAGGGCGGGAAAATCGCGAAGTTGCCTACCGCGCGGAGAACGCCAGCAAGGCCTTGTTTCGTATGTTGATAGTGTAGCAGGCCCGCCGACGGGCTTCGCACCGGGGCCGTACAGGCCAAACTTGGCCCCGGATCGTGACCGTGGGAGCCGGGATCACACACCGCGGTGGGTGGTTTTTTCTATGATGAAAGCATGAACGACGAATAGGGCTTAGCGCTCCCGTGCCGGGAGTGGGCGCTCGCTGCCGTGCCATCCTCAGCTAGCCGGTATCACGGTGCTCGAGTGTGGCAAGTGCTGCCCCAGCGAGGCCGGAGACAAACCCGCTGGCGGCGATAAGCAGCACCGGCAATCCCCGGTCGTGGGCCAACACCGCCCCGAGCCAGAACATCACGAAGAATGCGTCGGTTCCGGTGACCGGATAGAGCAGGTTGCCAACTCTGGGCATTACGGCGTCTACCTTGAGCCTGAAAGCAGCACGTTGCGGCCAGTGATCGCCGACTGTCACCCTTCCAGCGCACAAATGCCAACCATCTACGCGTGTGGATCTGCCGGCCATGCGAGGGTGTGCGGCGTGGCTGGGCACGCCACGAGACGAGTCGAGGAATGATAACTAACAGGATGCTGAAAAAATCCTTGCTGTGCTCCGCCCCTGCGCTTCGCACTCCGTGCTGCGCTTGGGCACCGGCCCGAGCCTTTCTTCGCTGCCGCTGTCCCTGCTTCGCTCGACAATTTCGCCGGGAGCGAACGGACCGCCGCAGGCGGTCCGCAGGGGGTACGCCAGGGACGGCGGGCATCGAAGCCCTGGGCTCGCCTTGCGTGGCGAGCCCGCTCGCGCCGGGGCGGCAATTCACCGGAATCACCGCCTTATCTCCGGCTCGCCCCTGTGGCACTTCTCAAGCGCTTCAATAGCCGAAAATGCGCGGCGCATCTGTGCACCGCTCCAGCAGGGTGCCGAAAAGTGTTTTTCAGCGGCCTGCTAAGTCAGCGTAGGGTTTTGGGATTGTTGGTTAAGCGCTGATTGTCGACATGATTGGCGCTCGTTACCAACCGCATCAAAAATCTCGCGGCAGTCATGTGTCGTGCTTGCTGCGGGCACGATTGGCAGGACTGCTCCGGTAACGGCCGATAACGCGTTGTTAAAATGAACTTATCAAGATATGCTGTTATCTACATCTACTGCCGTCCTGGCTACCGAGGTGGCGCGTTTACGTGACGCAAACACCGGCATAGCGGTCAAGGTACCGATACATGGAAACCTTACTGAACGGGCTTCGCGCTGCCGGTGAACGGAGCCGCTTGCGCCTCCTCGCCGCTCTAAAACGCAGCGAGCTGACGGTGTCCGAGCTCACGCGAATCCTCGGGCAGAGCCAGCCGCGAGTTAGCCGCCACCTCAAACTCTTATGCGACACCGGGCTCCTGGACCGCTCGCAAGAGGGTACCTGGGTATTCTACCGCTTGGCTGACCGGGGCCAGAACGCTCAGCTCGCACAGGCGCTGCTCGACCTGATACCGGACGATGATGCGCAGATGGCGCGCGATCTTCAGCGCCTGGAAACCATAAAGCAGGAACACGCCGCCGCCGCCGCCGAGTACTTCCGGGAGGTCGCGGCACAGTGGGATGCAATCCGATCGCTTTATGTCGCGGAGTCCGACGTCGAGCGGGCCATGCTCCAAGCAGCCGGGGACGCGCCCATCAACGAGCTGCTTGACCTTGGCACCGGTACGGGGCGCGTGCTGCAGGTATTTGCCGGCAGGATCGGGCGCGGGCTGGGCATTGACTGCAGCCGCGAAATGCTGGCGGTGGCACGCGCCAATCTGGAGGCCGCAAACCTCCCCCATTGTCAGGTACGTCAGGCCGACATCCATAATCTACCTGTACCCACAGGGTCCGTGGATGTCGTCACCATCCACCACGTCCTTCACTTTCTAGACGATCCTGCGGCGGCAGTGGTCGAAGCGGCGCGCACGTTGCGGCCCGGCGGGCGATTACTGATTGTCGATTTTGCGCCGCACCAACTTGAGTTTCTGCGTACACAATATGCGCATCGCCGTCTCGGCTTTGTAGACGAGGAGGTTATCCGCTGGTGCAAGTCGACTGGCCTAGTCGACGTAGGCGTTCGGCACCTGACAACCTCCCGCCAGCAGGCGAACAATGCTTTGACTGTTTCGCTTTGGGCGGGTGTGCAGCCGCGTTAAATTCCATCGCACCGCTTTGCTGGAGTAGCATAGTCAAGCCAAAACCAAGGAAACCAGGGGCACCCCTTATGGCAGATCCGCTTACTGAGTTATTGAGCCAGAAAGACTTGATCATCGCCGATGGTGCTATGGGCACCAGTCTATTTGACCTGGGTCTCGCTAACGGGGCTGCGGGCGAGCGCTGGTGCGTGGAGCACCCGGATCGCGTGCGCTCAGTCCACCAGGGATTCGTCGATGCCGGCGCCGATATTATCTTAACCGACTCTTTCAGCGCGAATCGATTTCGGTTCAAGCTACACTGCCTTGAGGACCGGGTCCATGAATTAAACGTGGCCGCCGCCAGACTGGCGCGCGACGTGGCCGATGCGGTCAAACGGTCTGTCGTCGTAGCCGGATCGATGGGCCCGACCGGCGATCTGCTGGAACCGCTTGGCGAACGTACGCCGCAGGAGGCCGAAGATGCGTTCGCAGAACAGGCCGTGGCGCTGAAAGAAGGCGGCGCAGACGTGCTCTGGATCGAGACTATGTACTCCCGGGACGAGCTCGCTGCCGCTGTCCGAGGCGCCCAACGCACCGGGTTACCCTATGTGGTAAGCATGACGTTCGACACGGGTGGTCGCACCATGATGGGTGACAAGCCCGAGGATGCAATCAAGATCACCCGGAATCTCGACGTAAAACCGATCGCGTTCGGCGCCAACTGTGGCATCGGTCCCGCACAGCTGCTTGATTCGATAGTCGGGCTGAAAAAGGGCGCCTTGGAAGATCAAGTAATTGTCGCCAAGAGCAACTGCGGCATTCCGCAAATCGGCGACGAGGGTAGAATCAATTACAGCGGCACACCGGAAATCATGGCGGACTACGCATGCCTGGCGCGTGATGCCGGTGCACGCATCATCGGTGGCTGCTGTGGGACGACACCGACGCACCTTGGGGCTATGGTGGAGGCGCTGCGGGATCGACCCAAGGGGCCGCCTCCTTCGTACGAGGTTATCGAGCGCAAACTCGGACCTGTGAAGATCACGGTGCAGACAGATAAGAACGCCACGAGCTGAATACACGATCAATCGAGTCAAGGAATACGGCCCGCGGGCATTGCAAGGTTCAAGATCTTCAAATGAATTTCGCGTAATACGTGCGCTTATCCTTTTCCTCCTTGCGAGACTTACCCCTCATAAGCGGCAGCCATAGCCCTACAACCGCTCGGGGGACAGCGTTGCCGATGTACTCACATTGCACCCAACGAGCGCAGGAATGGTTCGCCCCCGACTTGAACAAGGCGCCACCTGCTTCGACCGCGCTTGCGTCGGCTCGCGCGCGGCGGTGACATGACAACATTGTGGCACTAGGATATGGTGTCGATCCTGCGTAAGAAAATACCGTAAGCAGCCACTCGACTCAGATGGTCAGTGATCTGTATTCCCGGGCAAGCAAGCGAGGAGACAGCGCAATGGCAGAGTACTCAATTCTCTATTGGCAGGAGATCCCATCGCTGGTGGAGGCCAGCGATGGGATCTCCACCCACAAGGCTCAGCTTAGCGACCAGTTCCAAGAGTTAATCGACTTGGTCGCGATGAAACGCGGGCTGGCAGGCTCGGACGCCTACATAGAAGGCTTTCACCGGGGAGACAGCGTTGCTCGTGAAGGGACCGCGGAAGCAGTGGCGAACGCGGTGAAAGGAGAGCTCGAGGCCCAATACGACAGCATCAAGGCCGCAGCGCTGGAACAGACCGGCGGCTGAATCGACCCACCGGCCTAGCGGGGTTGGACGCAGGCGAGCACCAGCACTCCCTAGCTGGTTGCAAATCCCTTACAATTGTTGTTGACAAATCAATATATTTTCGATATATGGAAGATATACGTATCCGCGCGGCAAAACTATGATGCCCGAACACGCCCAATTAGGAGAAATCGATGACCTTTAAACACAGCGGTCTTATCGTTATCGGAGAAAACTTCAACGCCACGCGCAAGATCAGAGCCACGAGTCCACGCGTGGTACGCGAGGACGGTAAGGTCGGTATTACGTACACCGATCTCAGTGGCACGACGCGCGTGCTGGACGTGAGTGACGTCTTTCCCAAGGATCCGGCCGAGCAAAAGAACTTCATGATTCCGCACATCGCACAAGCGCTGCGCAAGAAAGACCTCGACTACATTACCTGGGCTATCCGCGTGCAGGAACAGGCGGGGGCCCACATTATCGATCTTTGTGTAGACGAAATGTCCGTCTACCCGGAAGAACGCTACGAGTGGATACAGTGGTTGGTAAAAACCGCCCAGTCTATTACTGACTCGGTGCTGTCGATCGACTCGTCGGACGGTAACACGATCAGGGCGGGCCTGCAGGCCCACGACAACAGCAAGGGTCGCCCAGCGGTCAACTCTTTCAATCTGGAGGAGGGTCGCCAAGAGCTCGTGCAGATGGCCAAGGATGCGAACGCCATACTCTTTGCGAACGCCAGCGGGCGATCCGGGATGCCGCAGAATGCCGAGGAACGCGTAAACAACCTAAAGGAATGCATGCGGTTAATGGACGCGGTGAATATCGCCATCGAGGACCGCTTTCTCGACCCCCTGGTCTTTCCCATCGGTGCCGGTCCGGATTTCGGTAATCATTATCTGGACGCCGTGCGACAGCTACGGCAAGATTTTCCGGACGTACACATCTTTGGCGGCCACAGCAACATGTCGTTCGGCTTGCCCCGTCGTAAGCTCATGAACCACACCTTCATTACGCTGGCGATCCTGGCGGGCTGCGACGCCCTCATGATTGATCCCATCATGAATTCCCCTAAAGATTTTATGGAATTTCGCTATGCAGCGGATGCGCTGACCGCCAAGGACGAGTACGCCCTGCGCTATTTGAAATATTGCCGCGGCAAGTAACTGGCGCCGCCGGCGCGCCACACTTTACACCCTAGCGCAAGGCGAGCTAATATATTTAAAATATATTAGCCTGATGCCAGCCAACGGCCGGAGGATACTATGAAAGAGCTGCTCCCTCGCGAGAGATTTGAGCGCACAATCCGCCACGAAAAGGTCGATCGCGTACCCGTTCTCTATCGCATGAAAAGCGAGGCCAAGGGAAAGATCGCGCGCATCTACGGCATCACCAAGACGGGCACGGGGTTGAAGCACAACCCGGAGCTCGAGCTGCGGCTCGGCAACGACGCCATCATCTATCAGATCGGCATCAATGCGGAGTTCTCTCACCGCCCTATCCCCATAGGCGAGACCTGGACCAATCACTTCGGCGTCGAATACGGCAAGAGCGGTCTTCAAGGCAGGACCGAGGAAGAGCATAAGGAGTTCATAAAAACGCAGGAGTTCTGGGGGCCGGCGAAGGTAGTGCCGGAGAATTTCCCGAAACAACACCCGATCAAGTCGATGGAGGATCTCAAGAACTACAAATGGCCTGATCCTAACGACCCCGAGCTTCTCAACCCCATTAAGGAGATTTGCGAGCACTACCAGGATGACTACTTCATCATCGTCGATCTCTCATCGACTCTGATCGAAGCCGCCTACGCCCACCTGGTCGGCACCCAGAACTTCTTCCTGTACTTGTTCGACCAGCCAGAATTGGTCAAAGGCGTGCTCGACGGCCTTATGGAGTACTACACGGCGCTTGGGAGGAACGCCATTGGTCTCGGGATCGATATGATCCGCGTCGGCGATGACGTCGGCGCGCAGCAGTCGATGATGCTGTCACCCGTTCAGTGGCGTGAGCTGGCCAAGCCGAGGTTCAAGTACATGTTCGATCAGTTCAAGAAAGAGAACCGCGATATCTATATCAAGCTGCACTCCTGTGGCGACTACTCCCCGATCATCGGCGATGAGGTTGAGCTTGGCGTTCATCTCTCCGGCCTGATGCAGCCCACGGGCGGTAACAAGGACCAGGCCAGTATCAAGAAAAAGTACGGCAATGACATCGCCTTCGTCGGCGGTCTCGATGTACAGCGATTGCTGCCGCGCGGCCAAGTGGAAGACATCAGGGAAGCTGTGCTGAATGTGATGAAGAACCTGGCGGTAGGCGGAGGCTACATCTTTTCCCCGTCGCATTACATTCTTGCCGATGTGCCGATACAGAACATCTACGCCATGATCGAGGCACAGCAGGATTACGGCGTTTACGGCAAATACCCGCTGAATTAAGACAATCTAGAGGGAGGAGGCCAAACAAATGGCAGAACCGGCGTTGAAAATTCCCGACGGCTGGCCAGAGCGCGCCCCGGACGGGTGGGAGTGGGGCACATTGTGGGAGGCGGTGGAGACGGGAAACCACACGTACACCGACGAGTTCGTGCGCAAGGCCATCGACTTGAACATCGATCCCAGGATCATCCTGGACGACGGGCTCTTCCCGGGATTCGACTTGCAGAGTGATCGTTTTACCGAACAGATCATCTTTATCCCAGAGATGCTGATCACGGCCCGCGCCATGAAAGCCGGGCTTGCCTTGATCCGTCCTTTGCTGGCGGCGCAGGCGGAGAAACCGGTCGGTACCTTTGTCTTGGGTACCGTGCTCGGTGATATGCACGACATCGGCCAGTCGATCGTGACCATCATGCTGGAAAATGCCGGATTCAACGTCATCAATCTGGGTACCGACGTCCATCCGGACCGGTTCCTCGAGACAGCTCTAAAGGAGAAAGCCGATCTGGTAGGGTTCTCGGCACTGCTGTCGACTACCGTTTACTACCAGAAAGTCACGATCGAGGAGTTCGAAAAAGCGGGCTTTCGTAACAAGGTAAAGATCCTGATCGGAGGCGCGCCCACCACGCAGGAGTGGGCGGACGAATGCGGCGCCGATGGCTGGGGCAAGGACGCGGTCGCCGCCGTCAGACTCGCCTTGGAGCGCGTCAAAGAGGACAAGGAATCCTGGGAATAGGATGACCAAAGTTCTCCAGGTCACGTTCGTCAAACCGGGCCCCGATTCAACCGCTAAGACAGTTCGGGCCGCACACGGCGACACCCTGCTACACGTTGCCCAAGCATCCCATATCGACATCGACGCGACCTGCGGCGAGCGCGGGCGTTGCCGCAGCTGCCGCGTGAAAATCCTCAAAGGGGACGTGCCACCACCCACCGTTCAGGACACGGTGCAGCTCGGCCACGAGGAAGTGCACGAGCATTTCCGCCTGTCCTGCCAAACCCGCGTCATCACCAACTGCAGCGTGATGGTCGCTCCGCCCAAGACGGAGGTCGGCCACCAGATTCTTGCTGCCGGTCCGGGCGCCGACTCCGATCATGTAGGACTCGACTCCGGTGTCGACAAACGCACGATCGTGGCCCAGCCACCGGCGGAAGAGCATCATCAGACCTCCGATCTCGAGGAAGTGCTTGCCGCACTCGGAATGGATCTGTCCTGCGACGTTCCTATCGAGGTGGTGCGCAAGATCCCGAAGGTGATTCGGGCGAAAAAAGGCTTGATCACTGTGACCAGTTTTAACAACGAAATCATTGACGTCGAGCCCGGCGACACCACGGAACACAAGTACGGGATGGCCTTCGACGTTGGCACCACCAGCATTGTGGGAACGTTGATCGACCTTAGCTCGGGTGAGCAGCTTGCCGCGGTCGGTAACGTCAACCCTCAGGCGGTTTACGGCGGCGATTTGATGTCACGCATCGCCTACACCCAGTTCGACGAGAAGAAGCTGACCACGCTGCGGGCACGCGTGCTCAATGCCATTAACGATTTTATCAAGGAGGCCTGCAGCGAGGCGGGGGTGTCAGCCGAACATATCTATAAAATCGTCTTCGTCGGCAATACCTGTATGCACCATATCCTGCTCGGCATCGATGTTACCTATGTGGGCCTTGCCCCTTACACAGCCGTTGTGCGTGACCCGATCGTGATCGCCGCAAAGGATCTGCCTCTAAAAACGACACCCAACGCACGCATCTGTTTCCTTCCCATCGTCGCGGGATTCGTCGGTGCCGACACAATGGGGGCCGTGCTCGCAACTCGAATCTACGAGAGCGATGGTATCCGCGTGATGGTCGATATCGGCACCAATGGAGAAGTGGTCATGGGTTCGCGCGGCAAGCTCATGGCATGCTCGGCGCCTGCCGGCCCGGCCCTGGAAGGCGCGCAGATCAGGCATGGGATGCGTGGCGCTGTAGGAGCGATCGAAAGCGTTACGATCGGCAACGACGTCGAGTGTGGTGTCATTGGCGATGCGCCGGCGATCGGCATATGTGGCTCCGGGCTTATCGATGCCGCGGCGAAAATGCTTGACGCAAAGGTGCTGGAGCCTTCGGGACGATTGCGTCGTAAACAACGGGAGATATTGCCACCGGCCGTGCGCGAACGTCTTGTTGAGCGTGAGGGCGAACACGAGTTCGTGCTGGTGCGGGCCAGCGAGGCTGGAAACGACAAGAATATTACTCTGACCCAGGCCGATATACGTCAGCTACAGCTCGCCAAGGGTGCGATCTATGCGGGTATCCTGATGCTGCAAAATGTAATGGGTATCTCCGATGAACAGATCGAGGAGATTATGCTTTGCGGTGGGTTTGGCAACTACATCAACATAGAAAGCGCGGTGCGTATCCGGCTGTTGCCGCCGCTACCTCTGGAAAAGATCACCTACTTTGGTAACGCGGCCCATTTCGGCGCGCAGATGGCGCTTCTATCCGAAACCGAACGCACTCGCGCCCATGAGCTTGCGCGGCAGATCGAGCATGTCGCACTCGCCACAAGACCAGAATTCCAGGATATATTCGTTGATGCAATAACCTTTCCCGCACTGGAGACAAAGCGGTCTTCGCCGGGGACAGACGCATCGGCTGCCGGGGCAAGCTAGATGAAGATCAACCTGTTGTTCGGTTTTCTCGGGTCCGGCAAGACCACCTTAGTTCGCCGCATCCTCGCCGAACGCGCCCAGCAGCAGTCGCTCGCCGTAATCGTGAATGAGCTCGGCGATGTCGGTATCGATGGCGCCATTATCGAGGGTCACGATATCGATGTAGTTGAGCTCACCTCTGGTTGCGTGTGCTGCACCCTCAAAGGATCACTGCTCAACGCCATTGAAGAGCTTAAGGAGGTCGCCAACGTGCAGCGGATCGTTGTGGAGGCGACCGGCGTCGCTCACCCCGAGGAGATGCTGGAGACGCTTTTGGACCCGGCACTACGTGTGGCCATCCAACTTGGGCCATTGGTGGCGGTCGTCAACACGCCGAAGTTCCCGGTGTTGCGCGACGGTCTGGGTGAGTTTTACACGGCTCAAATCAAACATGCCGATGTGTTGCTGTTGAACAAGATCGATCTGGCCAAGCCCGAGGAGCTGGAATCGGTGCGGCAAGAGGTAAAGGCGATCAATCCCAAGGCAACGGTGCTTTTCACCGAGCAGTGCGAAACTGATGTGGAATTTATCCTCGATGCCGACGAGCGCTATCTGGGCGCACGGGCGGCGGAGTCCGGCCACGTGCATGGACAACACCACCACGGTAATGATGAACATGAGCATACCGCACACCCACACATCGATTCGTTTGTGCTGGATGCCGGCGGGGACGCCAGGCGCGCTCGTGTCGAGCAGTTTTTCGCGCAGCTACCGGCGAATGTCTGGCGTGCCAAAGGATTCATGCACATCGAAGGAAAACCTTGTCTCGTGCAGTTCGCCACGGGTCAGCTCGACATTACGCCTACCGACACGCGGGGGCACCCCAGATTGGTTTTCATTGGAAAAAATCTCAACGAGCAAGAGATAGAAGCACGTTTCGCCTCGGCCCGTGGTGTTGATACGCAAGACGCGAGGGTCAATCTCTCCAGGGGCGAGGGGCGATGACGGAAATGGGCCTGGCAACAACAGTCGAAGCGGGTCGACTTTCGCTGGCAGAGCAGGCATACCAGATCCTGGTCAGGAAGATCACGCGCCTGGAGATCGCCCCCGGTGCGGTGCTGGCCGAGAAGGTGCTCATGGCAGACCTGGGGATCGGTCGTACGCCCATTCGCGAAGCCCTGCAACGGCTCGCGATCGAGGGGCTTGTCAGCCATCAGCCTAATCGCGGCATGTTTGTGGCCGCTATCAGCGCCACCAGCGTGCAGCACATTTATGAGTTCCGCGCACTCATCGACGGGTTCACGGCCAGGCTCGCCGCTCTAAGGACATCGGAAGGGGAAATTCGTCAGCTCGCTGAGCTGCAATTGCTGCTCGTGACCGCAACCGACAAGGATGACATCGACAGCTATGTCGAGCTGGATCGACGCTGGTACGAGCTACTCGCGCAAGCGGCGCAAAATATCTACTTGTCGGAGGTGGTCCCGCGAATCTTTAATCTGCACTTGCGTCTATGGTTTTTTATATCGAGAAAGATCGGCGGTTGGCACCCTATCGCTCGAGCCCACGAGGAGATGACCAAAGGTGTGGTAGATGCTCTGCGTCGTCGTCAGCCCGAACAGGCGGAGCAAGCGATGACGACGTACATCTCGGGTCGTCACCGTGAGATCAAGGAACTACTCTAGAAGGATGCTGAAAAAGTCCTTGCTGCGCTCCACCCCTGCGCTCCGTCTCGCTGCGCTGCAGGGGCGCGCAAGCGCAATTTACACTACGTTGAGCACACTACCGAGCGTGACGCGGGCAGATACACGACCGCAGTAGATAGTTGGTGAGAAATGAGAGCTAGGGGCAGGAGCGAAGTCCATACAGACCAGAGCGGGACATCTTGGGAATCATGGCGCAACTGTCCAATAACTTGACCGAGAGCGAAACACCCGCGAACAGCGCGAACAGCGGTTTCTGATCTTCGAGCGGCCAGTGGCAAGTCTGAGACCTCAGCTTGTCGCTGTACCCAGGACCAAACCTGCGGGTGATGCGATACCCCTGTTTGCGAGCGACTGCCCGTAAATGCTGGGTAAAGGATTTTGTTGCCGCTTCGACACCCAGCCAGCCCGCTGTTTCCAAAAACAGTGCTTCTAGCATCTGACCTTTCTGTGCAAATTCCTCGAGCACCCGGTCAACATTAATTCCCAACGTGAGTATAAACACGATTACCTCACGGCAGTCGTGCAGCACACCAGCGAACGCGTCGCTGTGGAAGGTTGTTCCAGTCTCGAGCGAGATCGTGCCATCCACACATGATATTACCTCGACACGTCTGTAGTACACCTCCGGGACAAAGATTTTCTCTGCCAGTACCGCCATCGTTTCCGCAGTGCTTCTGATCGCCGGCCGTACCTTGTCAGGTTCGGCGTACCCCTGGATGCGAAGCATCGGATCAATACGGATTGCGATTGCTCGCGGACAGAAAGTACCGTAACCTTCCAGCTGAACTGTCAACAATTATTCACCTCCGTTATGCGCTCGGCGCTCGGTTCGCGGCGATGATCTGTTCCGGAGGCGACCTATCCATCGACCCACAGACGGAGCGACGCTTGCGCACATATGACAACGTACAGGCCCTGGCATTCGACCACTATGGGACCCTCTTTGACAAGCACGCTGTAGCCAAGGTCATGGACGAAGATTTTCCGGGCCAGGGCGATGAACTTGCGCGCCTGTGGTTCAGCACGCTCAAACAGTATTGTTTCCTAAGCGGAATGATGGAACGATATCTCACCTGGGACGAGCTTACCAGACGTGCATTAACCTATGTCGGCAAACGGCTGTCGCTCGATATCACTGATGAGCTTCATAAGAAGCTGCTTCAGGCGGACCTAGTCTTGCCACCGTTCCCCGATGTGCCAGAGGCGTTGGCACGTCTGGCTTCCAAGTACACGCTTGTCGTTCTCAGCATGGCCTCCGCTTGGATGATCGAGGAATCGCAAGAGCATGCCGGGGTACGACAATATTTCGAGCATATAATCAGCGCCGAGCCGTTTAAGGTTTACAAACCTAGTGCGCGTGCCTATGACCTCGCGGTTGAGCAGTTGGGGCTACCGAAGGAACAGATCGGCTTCGTGTCAGGTAACTCATATGATGTGATGGGCAGCAAGAACTACGGTTTCCCGACGTTCTGGATCAACCGCACGGGCGAGCCGCTGGATGAGCTGGGGCCGAAACCGGATATGACAGTGAAGGACCTGGCTGAGCTCGCGATGCAACTCGGGGTTTAATCGGCCGCCTCCATGGGGCATGGTTAGCAAATGGCCAGCCTGGATATCACGGCAGAACGTGCGAAGAACGCACAGAGGTCTAATTTCAAACAAGCTTGAGGCTGTGCCGAAGCGGAGATACGGTGTCACAGTTGGCGCCCCGTCGCGTAGCACAAGCGATTGTCCCCATGTTCTTTTTCTCCGCGAGCGTTGCGATCTGTACGGCGCAATATGCCGACTAGAGCTCGAAGACTTTGCCGTCCTCGGCGATCTCGCAGTCGAGGGACTCAAGATGTCGCAGCGCGTTCGTGCTCATGTGGGTGGCCACCATGCGTTTGGGAGCCAACTCCGCCTCATGTTCCCTCCAGGCCTTGTAGCTCATATGGTGCGGCACGTTCTTGTCATAGGTATAGACCTCGGCGATCAGCAGATCGGCGCCTTCTGCCGCCGGAACGAGCTCTTCGGTCCATTGAGTATCGCCGCTGTAGGTGATGATCTTGCCATCGCACTGCACTCTAAGCGCGAACGATGGCGCACCGCTGGGATGGTCCACCACGAACGGCGTCACCACTACGTTGCCAATCCGAGCTTCCCGTCGCGGCTCCAGCTCGTGCAGCTCGAGCCCAAAGTTCCAATTGGCGGGCTTTAGACCGGCGAAGAATACTTCCGTCGCGGCATCGATCCGCTCACGGGTACCGGGCGGCCCCGCGAGCACCAATGGGCGTGTACGCCGGCTAATGTACTGTGCGTCCAGCAGAAAGAACGGGACACCCCCGAAGTGATCACCGTGCAGATGGCTGATCAAGATCGCATCAAGCGTATTCGGCTCAATGCCAAATCGCCTCATTGCAACTAAGACGGACGTACCGCAGTCCATCAGAAAGCGGGTGTGCGCCGCTTCGACTAGAATGCATGTCTGCAACCGCCCTCCGCTTCCGAACGCGTCGCCGCTACCGAGAAATGTCACACGCACCATAACAAACGAGGATAGCCGAATTCGAGCGTAAACCGAAGTTCGAACCAGACATAAGGGCCTACATTCATTGTTGCGCGTCGCGTGACCCGTTCGCCCGGCAGTGTCAGCAGCCTTTAATCGAAAAGCTCCCGCTTTTCGATCGCGCCGAGCGATGAGAAAATTCATCAAGGCGCCCGTACACCAGAAAAAATATCGCCTGCTGAATGCCCTGATTAATAACATCAATATCGTAAATTGCAAAACTCGAGCTGCAGCATGATCGCGCGGACCGTTTAAAATGCCGAAAATGGGCTTGACTCGATGTTAGATCTGCGCAAAGCTGATTTTTGCTGTTACGTGATTGGCTGGCTCACCGCACCTGACATTGTGCTCACACTCCTCACAATTGTTGCACTAAATCGGAGCGAGGCCTCATGAAAAGTCATGGCGAGGGGACTCGCCCATTGAAGGTCAAGACTCGTGATGCGCGCGCAACCGATTTTCTCCGGGCACCACGAGGGTTGGGCTTCGGTAATCGATGGCAGGCCAACACGTGAACAGGGAAAGCGAGATGGCTAACAACGGCAGTCAAGCAGACGCGGATCTCGTGGGTGCCGTCATGGTGGTGGGCGGAGGTATTGCCGGCATGCAGGCATCACTCGACATGGCCGAGGCCGGCTATAAGGTCTACCTGGTCGAGAAGGACTCCGCCATCGGCGGCCATATGGCGCAGCTTGACAAGACTTTCCCTACCAACGACTGCGCCATGTGTACGATCTCGCCGCGCCTGGTGGAAACGGCGCGGCACCTCAATATCGAGATCCTGACCCAGAGCGAGGTCGTCGATGTCACGGGGACGGCGGGCAATTTCACCGCGACCATTCGCAGCCGCCCACGCTATGTCGATCCCGATCGATGCACCGTCTGCGGCGAGTGTGCGGAGGTTTGCCCCGAATCACTGCCCAGCGTATTCGATGAAGGGTTGGGTCGACAGAAGGCAGCGTACAAGCGTTATCCGCAAGCGGTTCCCAACGCCTACGCCATCGAGAAGCGGGGCGTCGCCCCGTGCCGCCATGCTTGCCCTACCGGACAGCGTGCACAGGGCTACATCTCCCTGATCAGAGAAGGCCGCATCGACGAGGCCTTCCGCGCCATCAAGGAGGATAACCCCTTCCCCGCCATTTGTGGGCGGATCTGTGACCGCCGTTGCGAGCAGGCATGCAGCCGCGCCAAGCTCGATGCGCCCGTCAACATCCGCGGACTGAAACGCTTCGTCACCGACACTGTGTATGCAAAGCCGCGCGTGCCGCCCGAGCCCGTCGCGCGCCGCTTCGAGGAGCGAGTCGCCGTCATCGGCGCTGGGCCATGCGGTCTCACCGCAGCCCAGGACCTGTGCAAGCAGGGTTACGCCGTGACCGTATACGAGGCGCTGCCGGTGGCGGGTGGCATGCTGCGTGTGGGCGTGCCTGAGTACCGCCTGCCTGCCTCGGTTGTGGAGCGCGAGGTGCAGGATATTCTCGACCTCGGCGTCGAGCTGAGGCTCGGCAGCCCGGTAGAGCGTCTGGACGACCTGTTCGAGGCGGGATTCGCGGCCGTACTCATTGCAGT
>FXBF010000384.1_pt1 | contig 15110 bp, 4 predicted proteins | sample 5335321 | NCBI WGS metagenome assembly FXBF01 (sample SAMEA103928391, study PRJEB20085) | sediment metagenome | isolation source: sediment
AGTCAACGTTCGATCAAAACCAGACCATGTTCGATAACCAACTGAATCTATTCGATAGTTAACCGGACACTAGTGGTCAGAAATATCTGATAAAATAGCGGCAAGGCAGGATAATAAGTTGCATGGAAACACGAGGGACACTTGTGTGCATAGTACGATTCCATTACTTCGTATTCATTTCTTACTGCACTAACCACTCCTCTCACAATTAACGCGGGATATGTGCGCTGTTCCGCCGGGACGTTACGAAATAGCTAGCATGCATTGTCTGGGATAGGCAAAAGGAGAAGGGATATGCGGCAGCGGAACCGTTTGGTTGCTGACAATAACACCAACAACAACCCGGTTCGTCGAACCACGGCGGAAGGACTTATACGCGCCTATAGCTTAGTTTTCACCTTATTGTTTGCATCGATTTCTGGCGGCGTTGCCAATGCTGCGGCGCCGCAATGGGCTGATGCGGCCCACGATGCGCTGCAAAGCTATAAGAATATTGTTGATTACTGGGTCGGGCACATCGAGCCTGATACCACGTACGCCTACTTTGACGCTGGTGTTGCTCCGCCGGACCCAAACACCGATCCTCTATGGCAAGTCGCGGAACGCTGGAACGATGACGTGGAGCTGGCCCAGTCCCTGGCCGCTTACTGGTTGTTGACCGGGGATCAACCACTGGCGGACATGTTTCGGGACATGGCCGATAAGATCCAACTCGCGCCGGCTGTTGAGTCGGAAGTCCAAGGCACACCTTGGATTCAGCCTAACGATCGCCGTATTGAACAGAGCTATACCACCACCTTCGTGGACCCGGAGCATTCCGCGGAAGAAACCACCTTGATGTTTCCCCGTCTGGCCTATGTGGATTTCGGCGAACCCACTGCCATTGAGCTCATGACCCGGCTGATCTGGAATTTTCAGGATAACGTACCGAAACCCGGCGGTGGTATCGAGGAAAACTGGGCGCAACCGGTAAATTTTCCAGGTAGCACTGGCTTCTTAATGCGCAGTCCCGCTTACAATGCTCGTCATATTGATAACTGCTGGCCTGGCGCTTCTGATTGCAGTGATCCGGCCAACGACTTCCTTCCCCAAGATACCATCGGCAACTTCCGCTCCGTGGCACCAGGGTTATCCCTGTTATGGTACTACGGTCCCAGCCACTATTTCTGGCAGGCCTCTCACCCTAACAGTTTTATGCTGGGCCGCAACGATGCCTGGATTTATGCCAGCTCGCTGGGAGAGTTCAGTAAGCCCGCCGATGTACCGCCGGCAAAAATATTAGTCGATTCCACTGGTGGCACAGCGTGGCAGGGTTACTCCGATACTTGGGTAGAAAACGATAACATTGAAAACAATGCGTCGGTACTAAAGCAAGGTTGGAACACTGACGAGTCTATCTTCCGTCACTTCTATCACGCCATGGCCGCGCAAATGATCACTACCGGCTCGGCGGATGCCAGCGATATCGTGGGTACCGCTTATCATATGCGACAAGTTGGACTTACAGCCGGGACCGCCCCCATGGCCTTTGAGCGCCAGTTCCTGCAATGGCGCCCTGAGATTACTAATCCGCAAGACTACCAGAGCGACGATCAGGCCCTAATAGATGGAAATTCCGGTTCCATTAATCTGGGCGGCGATCGCGCAAACTTAACCAAGAACGCATACCGGCGCATGATGGTAGCCCAGCTGCATCTGGAAAATTTTTCTAGTTCTGGTCAAACAAGTGATCTTAATAATGCTGTGGCCCGAACTCTCCAAGGCTATCAGCTGGTCAAACAAATCCTGGCCAACGAAGAAATCAACTGGACATCTGGCTTGACTGCCGGTAGCAGTGGGCTCACCGATCAAGTCAAGTTTGATGCCATGGACGCCTTTCTTACGGCCGCCATCGGGGGTGGCGGTATCTATGATGCAGCTTACCCATCTATGTTGTTTTCCTGGAATGACACCGGTACGGATGTGGTGAGCCTGGTGCTGGACCGCGATCCGAATTTCACGCGGTTATGGGTCTGGAATTATGGTTCGCAGCCGGAAATCGGCATGCGCCTTTGGCGCATCACGGAAGGAACGGGTATATTGCGCATCGGTCCTGATGCCAATCAGGATGGAACCATGGATTCGGTTACTCAGACGATCACGATTCCCGAGATCCGTAAAGGCATGGAGGTACGCTTCACGCTGCCCACTAGCACTGACCTGCAACTGATCGAAATTGAGGTGACGACCCAGCAACCGCGAGACTTAGGCAACCTGCCAGACCCGGCCATCGGCTATAAAGATCTTGAAATCGTAAGTAATCAGGCCAATGTGGCCGTACACAATATCGGCACCGGTGCCACGGGGAATTTTACGGTTCGCGTATTTGATACCAACGGAGACTTGATCGGGACAGAGGCAAACGTCAACCTACCCGGATTTACCGGCACGAATCCGATCAAAACGATTTTAAACTGGACGATCCCTGCCGGGAAACAGGTTGCGTGTGTGATTTTGGATCAAGACGATGTGGTTAACGAAATCACTGAATTTAATAACCGATACGTACTGCAATCATGCAATCCTAGTCCAACCACAACGAGTACTACGTCGACGACCACAACGACCACCACTACGACAATGCTGGTCACCACAACCACGACAACGGCACCACCGGTAACCACAAGCACCACGACTACGGTGCCTGCGACTGCAACCTCCACTTCCACTTCCAGCACAACCACGACTACGGCGCCGGTTACTACCACGACTACGGCGCCGGTTACTACCACGACTACATTACCGCCCCCCACGGGCTTCCCGCAATCTTATTACCTTTTAAACCCCGTAACGCAGACTCCCCTGAGTGTAGTAAGTCTGGTGGACAATAACACCATCCAGATGTCAGCGAGCGTGGTACTGAATCAGGATCAGTTGGGGGTCATACAGGTTACGGAGATCACCGGCACCGGGCCCTTTAGCGTCGGCAGTGAAGCGGATGGGACCGACACGCCGGTGCCGGACAGTTTCCTGGCAACCGAGTTTGCGGTGCCGCAATATCGGGATAACCACACCTATTACTTTTTCAGCCCGGATGCTCCGGCTGATGTAACGGTTACCATTCACAATGTCAGCACCAACGTACCAGTTCCACAAGGTGTCGTGGTTGCCCATGATGCAGGCATGGTGGGGTTTGATCCTGCCATCATCGATAGTGAATACGAAGGCGGAGTCGTAACCAGTACTGCGCCCATTGTGATGCTGCACAAATCCGGTAATGACGATGTCTATCCGGTGCCACCGCCAGCCACCGAATTATGGGGTGTCTATTCACAGAATGTATTGGTCAGTGCCCTGCAAAACCAGACGGGTTTCGAGGCAGTCAGTGATAAAGATGACAGTTGGGAATGGCTAGACCTGCCAGCCGGTTATCAGCAGGAGGTTGACGTAGGTAACAGCAATCCTCAGGGTCAGGGAAGCGGTTATTATTTGAGCGCCACCAAACCCATCGCGGCGATACAGGTAGACGATGGCGACGGAATTGAGGCTACCAGTTTCTGGCCGGCGGACCAGTTAAGTAGCCACTACGGTATTCCGGTAGCCAGTCAATACATCGCGGTGGTTTGTCCCACTGCCGGCACCGTAGTGACTTTGAACGACGGCGGCAACATCACCAATCAAGTCTGTTCCGCCACTGGCTCTAGTCCGGCCCCGGGTAAGGCCTATTTTGGTTCCGCCACTATTCCTGGCGCCAATATCAGTGCGGGCGCCATCGTCACCAGCGACAATCCAATCTATCTCATCTATGAAGCCGCTAATACCAACGGAGAACGTAATGTCTTGGGATATAGCGCTACTCCGCCTTATCGCTATTACCTTTTAAACCCCGTAACGCAGACTCCCCTGAGTGTAGTAAGTCTGGTGGACAATAACACCATCCAGATGTCAGCGAGCGTGGTACTGAATCAGGATCAGTTGGGGGTCATACAGGTTACGGAGATCACCGGCACCGGGCCCTTTAGCGTCGGCAGTGAAGCGGATGGGACCGACACGCCGGTGCCGGACAGTTTCCTGGCAACCGAGTTTGCGGTGCCGCAATATCGGGATAACCACACCTATTACTTTTTCAGCCCGGATGCTCCGGCTGATGTAACGGTTACCATTCACAATGTCAGCACCAACGTACCAGTTCCACAAGGTGTCGTGGTTGCCCATGATGCAGGCATGGTGGGGTTTGATCCTGCCATCATCGATAGTGAATACGAAGGCGGAGTCGTAACCAGTACTGCGCCCATTGTGATGCTGCACAAATCCGGTAATGACGATGTCTATCCGGTGCCACCGCCAGCCACCGAATTATGGGGTGTCTATTCACAGAATGTATTGGTCAGTGCCCTGCAAAACCAGACGGGTTTCGAGGCAGTCAGTGATAAAGATGACAGTTGGGAATGGCTAGACCTGCCAGCCGGTTATCAGCAGGAGGTTGACGTAGGTAACAGCAATCCTCAGGGTCAGGGAAGCGGTTATTATTTGAGCGCCACCAAACCCATCGCGGCGATACAGGTAGACGATGGCGACGGAATTGAGGCTACCAGTTTCTGGCCGGCGGACCAGTTAAGTAGCCACTACGGTATTCCGGTAGCCAGTCAATACATCGCGGTGGTTTGTCCCACTGCCGGCACCGTAGTGACTTTGAACGACGGCGGCAACATCACCAATCAAGTCTGTTCCGCCACTGGCTCTAGTCCGGCCCCGGGTAAGGCCTATTTTGGTTCCGCCACTATTCCTGGCGCCAATATCAGTGCGGGCGCCATCGTCACCAGCGACAATCCAATCTATCTCATCTATGAAGCCGCTAATACCAACGGAGAACGTAATGCCTTGGGATATCCTAGGGATAGTGATGGCGATGGGCTGCCTGACTATTTTGAGAATTCCATTGGTACGAACCTTAACAACCCCGACTCGGATAGTGACGGCCTGACGGACTATTACGAAGCCTGTTATGACGGCGATTGCGTTACCTATGATCCCTATGATCCGGTCACCCAAACCGGTGGGGACTTGAACGCCACAGCATATGACACGGATCAGGATGGGACAGACGATGGCGTTGAAATTTCTGCCGGGACTGATCCCCTCGATCCATTGTCATTTCCAGGGGCTTTTGTACCTGGTGATATCAACGATGATGGGCAAGTCAATGTAGCGGATATTTTGTTAGCACAACGCCACGTGCTCGGCTTAACGATGCTCAGCCCCGACCAGATTTCCCGCGGCGATTTATATCCCACAGGGGGAGATGGCCAGATTACACTACCAGACCTATTGTTGATTCAAAAGATCGTTTTGTCCTTGCCGTAGGCTTAATAGACGGTTGCATTGTTCCTACGACTCGTAGTTGCACGAGTCTGGTTTATTTGCACCATCCCGTCAACGGCACCGCATGCAAATAAGTCCTAAGCACAGTGGTCTTTTTGGCTATAGATAAAACTAATCTGATGGGTGGTAACTTGAATGTCTGAAACGGGTCGAGGCCACTGCTGTCCCACTTAACAGAAAGAAAGAGGTCTGTTTAGTCCAGAATCGATTAAGCAGATTTTTGTCCGCGCCCTCCTCCACATGGAGCCCTCCTGTGCCTGGCAGGACTCTGATCTGGCGCAGCGCCCCGATCACCGGTTATTGAGGTCTTCCTTAAACGTAAACCTTTCCATGCCAAGCCGGGCCAAATAAACACCTAAAATATTGAATACTAACTGTTCTTTCTGTACCCCTTATTTTTAATTCGACCGCATTTTTAATAAAAGAGGATGATATTGTTCCGGTGAGGAATATCTTGTAGTCTTACAGTAAGAAGGCTCGATAAAACAAATTTAAGAAAATGGTGCGTTTGTGCACATCATACGAATCCAAGTTTTCTATTCACGTTTTTTGCACTAAACACCCCTAGTTAATAACGAGCGCAGGATAAGGATACTGTTCTGCCCGAATGTCGCGAAGTAGCTAGTCTGTGTTGCCTGCATATAGGCAAAGGGAGTTGGGAGATGGCTCAATCAATCGGTTTCCGTGCCGACCACAACACCAAGAGCCGCTCTGTTTGGGGAGCGACGATCCAGAAACTGGTTCGCTCCTATAGCCTGATTTTTCCCCTATTGCTTGTCTCCCTATCTAGCGGTGTCGCTGGCGCCGCGGCGCCGCAATGGGCTACCGATGCTCGCGATGCCCTGCAAGACTACAAGTTTATTGTCGATTACTGGATTGACCGCGCCGCAGATTTGTCAGATGCAGAAAATGCATACCATTACTTTAATGTGCCGAACGTTCCGCTGGATCCGATTAACGATCCCGAGTGGATTGTTGCGGAGCGCTGGAACGATGACGTGGAACTGGCCCAGTCCCTGGCCGCCTATTGGTTGTTGACCGGGGATCAACCTCTGGCGGACATGTTTCGAGACATGGCCATCAAAATTCAGGATGCAGATACATATACTATCCAGACCCAGGCGATGGAACCGTGGATTCAGCCTGGTGACACTCGTATTGAGCAAGCGTTTACCACTTACTACGTAGACCCGGAGCACTCCGCCGAAGAAACCACTTTGGTGTTTCCACGCTTGACCTACGTGGATTTCGGCGAACCCACGGCTATTGAGCTGATAACCCGCCTGATCTGGAATTTTCAGGATAATGTGCCAGCGGAGCAAAACTGGGCACGGCCGATGGATACCGGTTTCTTGATGCGTAGTCCAGCTTACAATGCCCGCAACCTCGCATTTTGCTGGCCCCATGTTTATGAGTTTTGCGACGATCCAACCCAGGATCCAAATTATCCAATTCAGAATCCGGGCTCCGAAACCGTCTTTCTACCCCAAGATACTATAGGTAACTTCCGTACTACAGCGCCGGGACTATCACTACTCTGGTACTACGGTCCCAGTCACTATTTCTGGCAAACAAATAACTTTACCAATGGCTTTATGTGGGGCCATAACAATGCCTGGATCGACGCAAGCCAACGTACCGACGGTGGAAAACTGGTTAACATTCCACCTGCGAAAGTATTTGTCGATGAATCCGGCAACGGGAACTGGCAAGGTTACGGGGATTGGACAGTAAACGATAACAATGAAAATGTGTCAGGTAATTCACCGCGGAGCTGGAATAATAACCAGGTTATCTTCCGTCACTTCTATCACGCCCTAGCTGGACAAATGATTGGAACTGGTGCCGCCAATGACGCCAGCGATATTGTTGGTACTGCCTATACTATGCGCCAAAACGGTAATGAGGTTGTTCCAGGCGTTTATATGGCCTTCGATCGTCAGTTTTTGCAATGGCGGCCTGAGATCAACGACCCAGGCGCCTATTCCGGCGCAGACCAAAACCTGATTAACAACAATTCTTGGAACATCACTCCCGGCTCGGGTGACAGTACCTCCAGCTTGACCAAGAACGCGTACAAACGCATGCTTGCCGCGCGGCTGAATTTCGACAACTACATAAACTCCGGCCAATCAACTGACTTCACCGCTGCCGTGGATCGAGCGGCAGATGTCTATAAGATAATTAAACAGATTTTGGCCAATGAGAAAACAGACTGGACCACCAATTTGGGCAGTGGTGGTACTGGCGTTACCGATCAAGTTAAGTTTGAAGCCTCCGACGCGTTTCTAGTGGCCGCTGTGGGTGGTAGCGGTATCTACGATGGCGCATATCCGTCTATGCTTGTTTCCTGGAATGATACCGATGGTGAAGTCGCTAGTCTGGTACTGGATCGCAATCCGAGTCTCACGCGGTTATGGGTCTGGAACTTCGGCTCGCAGCCGGAAGTCGGTCTGCGCCTTTGGCGCATCACGGAAGGCGTAGGACAATTGCGCATCGGTCCTGATGCCAATCAGGATGGGACCATGGATTTGGTTACTCAGACCATTGCCTTAAACAATATCCGAAAAGGTACCGAGGTGCGCTTCACACTTCCTACCAGCACCGACTTGCAGCTCATTGAAATCGACGTGACAACCACTTTAACGCCACCGCGGGATTTAACCAACGCACCGGATCCGGCCATCGGATACAAGGATATTACCTGTGAAAACGGTCTGGCTAGCGTTACCGTGCACAATATCGGTATCGGTGCGACGAGTAGTTTCAATGCCCGTCTGTTTGACACGAACGGAGACGAGATTGGCTCAGCACACCCTCTTAGCCTGGCAGGCTTTGCCGGCATGGACCCGGTAACCACTACGTTGAACTGGACCATTCCACAAGGGAGACAAGTCGGGTGCGTAATCCTGGACCAGGAAAACGTGATTGCCAATGAAATCACTGAGCTTAATAATTACTTATTAGTTCAGTCCTTGAGTTCTTCCTGTGACACTGCCAGATTAGTTAAATCATGCGATGTTAATCCCCCCGCAACAACGACCACCTCAACGACTACAACCTCCACAACTACCACGAGTACAACGACAACCATGGTGTTGCCGTCAACCACGACGACTACTTTAACTACTACCATAAGCACGACGACGACAGTAACGCCAACCACGACCACGACCACGACCACGACCACGTTACCGCCTATTACGAGTTTTGAGTATTCCTATTACATTTTGAATCCCTTAGCGAATAATGGTGACATGACGGTGGTGAGCCTGGTAGATAACAACACCATTGGGGTAGTGGGCGGCACATCCGTGGTGTTGAACAAGAATCAATCGGGTGTGTTACCGAAGGCGGAACTGATACAGAAGGCAGAGATCACCGGCACCGGGCCGTTCAGTATCAGCGGTAGCATTAATGGCACCGACATGCCGGTGCCTGCCAGTTTTAAGGCAAAGGAATTTGTGATACCCCACGACGGGTCAAATAACCATGACTACTACATCTACAGTCCCGACGCTGATGCCGATGTGACGATTCAGAACGGATCTTTCATTTATAACACTACTATTTTACAAGGCGATATTTTCGTCTATGGGGCCAACGGGACCAGTCCCAAGGGAGGTCTGATAACCAGCACGGTGCCGGTGCTGATCCTGCACCAATCGGATTTCGATGATTTTGCCTTCCCGGTGCCGCCGCCGGCCATGGAGCTATGGGGTGTCAGATCCGGCAATGTTAAGGTCTGTGCCCAGCAAGATGGGACCAACATCACTGTAGTAGCCAGTGATGGCAGCAACGAGATAGTCAGTCTGGATGCCGGCCGTCAATATTCTATTACTGTTGGTAGTAGTCAGAGTCAGGGCCGTGGCAGCGCATTGTATATCAGTGCAAACCAGCCCATTGCAGCGATTCAGACTGACGATGGCGCTGGCAATGATGCCACCGCATTTTGGTCCGCGGAACACCTGGGTACCCAGTATGGCATCCCGGTAGACAGCACATATGTTGCAGTGGTTTGTCCGGAGGACAACACCACGGTCACTTTGACCAATACCAATGGCGCCACCATCAACAATCTAGTCTGCAACCGAGCCAACCCCACAAACCCAGGCAAGGCCTATTACGGCGTAAACAATGGTGATCCCTCTGTCGGTGCAGTCTCTATCGTGGAAAGCGACAAACCCATCTTTGTGATCCATGATGCCAGTGAAGCACCAGCTAATTCCTTTGATGAACATAACCTCAAAGGGATGCTTACCTCTCCGCATCATTATTACATTTTGAATCCCTTAGCGAATAATGGTGACATGACGGTGGTGAGCCTGGTAGATAACAACACCATTGGGGTAGTGGGCGGCACATCCGTGGTGTTGAACAAGAATCAATCGGGTGTGTTACCGAAGGCGGAACTGATACAGAAGGCAGAGATCACCGGCACCGGGCCGTTCAGTATCAGCGGTAGCATTAATGGCACCGACATGCCGGTGCCTGCCAGTTTTAAGGCAAAGGAATTTGTGATACCCCACGACGGGTCAAATAACCATGACTACTACATCTACAGTCCCGACGCTGATGCCGATGTGACGATTCAGAACGGATCTTTCATTTATAACACTACTATTTTACAAGGCGATATTTTCGTCTATGGGGCCAACGGGACCAGTCCCAAGGGAGGTCTGATAACCAGCACGGTGCCGGTGCTGATCCTGCACCAATCGGATTTCGATGATTTTGCCTTCCCGGTGCCGCCGCCGGCCATGGAGCTATGGGGTGTCAGATCCGGCAATGTTAAGGTCTGTGCCCAGCAAGATGGGACCAACATCACTGTAGTAGCCAGTGATGGCAGCAACGAGATAGTCAGTCTGGATGCCGGCCGTCAATATTCTATTACTGTTGGTAGTAGTCAGAGTCAGGGCCGTGGCAGCGCATTGTATATCAGTGCAAACCAGCCCATTGCAGCGATTCAGACTGACGATGGCGCTGGCAATGATGCCACCGCATTTTGGTCCGCGGAACACCTGGGTACCCAGTATGGCATCCCGGTAGACAGCACATATGTTGCAGTGGTTTGTCCGGAGGACAACACCACGGTCACTTTGACCAATACCAATGGCGCCACCATCAACAATCTAGTCTGCAACCGAGCCAACCCCACAAACCCAGGCAAGGCCTATTACGGCGTAAACAATGGTGATCCCTCTGTCGGTGCAGTCTCTATCGTGGAAAGCGACAAACCCATCTTTGTGATCCATGATGCCAGCGAAGCACCAGTTAATTCCTTTGATGAACATAACCTCAAAGGGATGCTATTGGGTACTTTCCAGGACTCCGACGGCGACGGGTTGACGAACTATTACGAGGCCTGTTATGACGGGGATTGTCTTAACTACGATCCCTATGATCCGGTGACAGGTACTGGCGGAGACCTGAATGCCACCGTTTCTGACACAGATCAGGATAGTGTAGACGATGACATTGAGATTTCTGCCGGGACTGATCCCCTCGACCCATTGTCATCTCCAGGGGAGATTGTACCTGGTGATATCAACAATGATGGGCAAGTTAACGTGGCTGACATCTTGCTAGCACAGCGCCACGTGCTCGGCTTAGCAATGCTCAGCCCCGACCAGATTTCCCGCGGCGACGTATATCCTGCAGGAGGAGATGGCCTGATTACACTACCAGACCTATTGTTGATTCAAAAGATTAGTTTGTCCTTGCCGTAGACTTGATAGACGGTGGCATTGTTCCTACGACTCGTGCTGCATAGTCTGATTTACCTGTGCCACCCCTTCAACGGCACCGCATACATATAAGTCCTAAGCACAGCGGTCTTTTTGGTTATAGATAAAACTAATCTGATAGATGGTAACTTGAATGCCTGAAATGGGTCGAGGCCCCTTACGCAACACGACCTGATTGCGTCACAAACGCCTGTCTACGAGAATGGCGTCCCCAAGGGGAGTCGAACCCCTGTTGCCGGGATGAAAACCCGGTGTCCTAGGCCTCTAGACGATGGGGACGGAGTTTACTGCTTTGGTGGCGTCATCAGTTGTGAAACTACGGTACCGGCCAGTAAGGCGACAAAACCAAGTGGCACCAGTATCAGTATGTTCACGGCGGCACTATTGGCATCCTGGAACAGCGCTGTGAACCCCCCGATCAATCCCACTGCGATCAGGAGAATTCCAGAATAGACCGTGTATCGACCCAGGTGCTCCATTTCCGTCAACTTTTCCGTGAATCTACAGGCTGTTGGCCTGTTAATCTGGTGGAGCTAGGCGGGATCGAACCGCCGACCCCTTGCATGCCATGCAAGTGCTCTCCCAGCTGAGCTATAGCCCCGGAAAGTAAGCCGCGCACTCTACGATACCCACCCAATACTGTCAATAAAAAGCCGGTGTTTGTCAGCCATTTTCCCTCTCAATGCGCGCCCATGAATCACGCAGGGTCACGGTTCTGTTGAAGATTGGCCTGTCGTGGCTGTGATCGGGGTCGACACAGAAATAACCCTCGCGTTCAAACTGAACGCGTTCGCCCGGTTCAGCCCCGGCCAGGCTCGGTTCCAGCCGGCAATGTGTCAGAGTGAGCAGCGACTCGGGATTGAGGTGGGTGATATCCGGGTTCGGGTGGTTGAACAGCCTGTCGTACAGGCGCACCTCGGCGACGATGCCCTGGCTGGCGGATACCCAGTGAATGACGCCCTTCACCTTGCGCCCTTCCGGGTTCTTCGACAGGGTCTCGGGGTCGTAGCTGCAGCGCAGCTCAATAATTTCGCCCTGGCTGTCCCTGATCACTTCGTCGCAACGAATAACATAGGCGTTACGCAGGCGAACCTCGCCGCCGGTCACGAGGCGCTTGAATTTTTTGGGCGCCTGTTCGCGGAAATCCTCACGGTCTATGTACAACTCGCGCGTAAAGGGGATGGTGCGGGTACCCATGGATTCATCCTGCGGGTGATTGGCGGCCTGTATTTCCTCGACCTGGCCCTCCGGATAATTTCCGATAACCACTTTCAACGGGTGCAGCACGGCCATGCGGCGCGGCGCATTAACATTCAGGTCTTCGCGCACGCAGTTTTCGAGCACGCCCATCTCGACATTGTTACCGGACTTTGTCACGCCGATACGCTCGCAGAAATCCCGGATCGATGCGGGTGTATAACCGCGTCGCCGCATACCGGCGATGGTGGGCATGCGCGGGTCATCCCAGTTCTCGACGTGCCCTTCGTCGACCAGCTGGGTGAGCTTGCGTTTGCTGGTGATGGTGTATTCCAGTTCCAGCCGTGAAAACTCGATCTGCTGCGGGTGGCAGTCCACCTCCAGTTCGTCCAGGAACCAGTCATACAGTGGGCGGTGATCCTCGAATTCCAGCGTACACAGCGAGTGTGTGATGCCCTCGATGGAATCCGACAGGCAGTGGGTGAAGTCGTACATCGGGTAGATGCTCCAGGCCTCTCCCGTCTGGTGGTGCACGGCGCCGTGGCGAATACGATAGATCGCCGGGTCGCGCAGGTTCATGTTGGGTGAAGCCATATCGATCCTGGCCCGCAGGATGCGCTCGCCATCGGCAAATTCCCCGGCCCGCATGCGTGCGAACAGGTCCAGGTTCTCTGCGACGGAACGCTCCCGGTAAGGGCTGTCCTTCCCCGGCTCGGTCAGAGTACCGCGGTACTCGCGGGTCTGCTCCGGCGTCAGGTCACAGACATACGCTTTACCCTTCTTTATGAGCTGCACGGCATAGTCATGCAGTTGCTCGAAATAGTCCGAAGCATAGTACAGGCGATCGCCCCAATCGTAGCCCAGCCACTGCACATCACGCTTGATCGCTTCGACGAATTCGATGTTCTCCTTGTGTGGATTGGTATCGTCAAAACGCAGGTTGCAGGTGCCCCGGTAATCATTGGCAATACCGAAATTCAGGCAGATCGACTTGGCGTGGCCGATATGCAGGTAGCCGTTCGGCTCGGGCGGGAAGCGCGTTGCCACCCGTCCCTGGTTCTTATTTTCGGCCAGGTCTGCATCGATGATGTTGCGAATGAAATTAGTCGCTATTGTCGTGTCGTCACTGCTCATGCTGATTCGCTCTGTGCAACGCGCTGACGGATATACTCCAGCGCCCTGTCGATACGCCGCAGGCAGGCTTCCCGCCCAACCAGGTGCAGGGTCACGTCGATCCCCGGTGAAGCGGCACGACCGGCGACCGCCACGCGCAGTGGCTGTGCGACCTTGCCGATCTTGAGTTCGAGTGATTCTGCAACGCCTGTAACAACCGCGTAGATGGGTTCAGGCTCCCAACTGTCCAGTGCCGCCAGCGCTTCTCTTACCTTCACCAGCGGCTCCTGTGCCGCAGCTTTTAAATGCTTTTTCGCCGACTTGGGATCGATCTCCTCAAAGTCCCGGTAAAAAAATTCACTGATCTCCGCCATCTCCGCCAGCGTCTTGGCGCGCTCGTGCTGCACTGTCGCTACGGCGTGCAGGTCCGGTCCGGTAGCCGGGTCGATACCGCGCAAACCAAGGTGGTGACTCAGGTGGCGCGCGATATGTTGCGGATCGGTCTCCTTTATATAGTGCTGATTCAACCACAACAACTTTTCCGTATTGAACACGGAAGCCGCCCGGTTAACATCGCCTATATCGAACAGCTCGATCATTTCATCGATCGAAAACACTTCCTGGTCCTGGTGTGACCAGCCCAGACGGACCAGATAGTTCAGCAGGGCTTCCGGCAAAAAACCCTCTTCGCGGTACTGAATGACACTCACCGCGCCGTGGCGTTTGGACAGGCGTTTGCCATCGGATCCAAGGATCATCGGCGTATGCGCATACACCGGCACTTCCAGACCCAGCGCCTGTATCAGGTTGATCTGCCGCGGGGTGTTGTTGATGTGGTCATCGCCCCGAATCACGTGCGAGATGCGCATATCGCTGTCGTCGACCACCACTGTAAGGTTATAAGTGGGCGAACCGTCGCTACGGGCAATGATCAGGTCATCGAGTTCGTCGTTGCTGATACTGATACGGCCACGCACCAGATCATCGAACTCGACGTTCCCCTGTTTCGGATTGCGAAAGCGAATAACGAAGGGGGCATCAGGTGATGGCGGCTCCACACCGCCGCTGCATCGGCCATCGTAACGAGGCTTTTCCTTGTTTACCATCTGCGTTTCGCGCAGCTTTTCCAGGCGCTCCTTCGAGCAATAGCATTTATAGGCGTGCCCGGAATCCAGCAGTTGCCGGGTCACTTCGGCGTAGCGTTCGAAACGACTGGTCTGATAGAACGGGCCTTCATCATAGTCCAGGCCCAGCCAGCTCATACCTTCAAGAATGGCGTTTACCGATGCCTCGCTGGAACGTTCCAGGTCCGTGTCCTCGATACGCAGCACAAACCGGCCACCGTGCTTGCGGGCATACAACCAGGAAAACAGCGCTGTGCGGGCACCGCCGATATGCAGATAACCGGTCGGGCTGGGGGCAAAACGGGTGCGAACTGTCATGACATCCTTACACAGAGAAAAGCGAAGCGCGCATTGTAGCCCGAACCGGCGCGGCTGCCTATGTGGTTTGGCAAACCTGGCAGGCTAGTGTACCTCGCCAAACAGCGTGTAACGTATAGCCACGCTTCCTAACCGGCTTATTATGATTATTCCTGTCATTGCGAGCGCAGCGCGGCAATCTCTTTAGGTATGGCACCGGATTGTAAAAGATTGCCGCGCTGCGCTCGCAATGACGGGGGATCCTGAATGT
>FXBF010000385.1_pt1 | contig 15109 bp, 11 predicted proteins | sample 5335321 | NCBI WGS metagenome assembly FXBF01 (sample SAMEA103928391, study PRJEB20085) | sediment metagenome | isolation source: sediment
AACAAGCTGTAAGCCCCACGGCCTCACAGCCAACAGGAGGGCGACCGTGAACCCCATCCCCCGCTCTGTCACCGCCGCGGCCCTGTCGCTGCTGTTCGCCGTCACCTACGCCACCGCGCAGGAGCCGTACCGCGCGCCACCTCAGAACGTCGTCGACATCGTGGACGCGCCGCCGACCCCCGTGGTCAGCGCCAGCCCTGACGGCGACTGGATGGCGATCTCGGAGCGGCGAGCCTACCCGTCTATCGCCCAACTCGCCGAGCCGGCGCTGGGCTTAGCCGGCATCCGCTTCAACCCGCAGACCAACGGCGACGACCAACCGCCGTCCGTTTGGGAGATCAAGCTGATGCGCCTGTTGGACGGGCGGGAATGGACGCTGCAGCTTCCCGAGAACGTGCAGCTCACCTATCCCTTCTGGTCACCCGACAGCCGCTTCATCGCGTTCACCAACACTACCGGCGAGGGTGTGGAGCTGTGGATCGCCTCCGCGGAGACGAAGGAGGCGCGACGCCTCACGGGAGCCGAGCTCATGGCGGCGCGGGGAGGCGCCTGCCGGTGGGTGCCCAGTTCCGAGGCTCTCCTCTGTCAGCTCATTCCGGCCGGCCGCGGCGAGCCGCCCGAGAAGCCGCGGGTGCCAACCGGCCCGACGACCCAAGAGGCCAGCGGCCGCAAGGCACCGGTGCGCACGTACCAGAACCTCCTGAAGTCGCCGTTCGACGAAAAGCTGCTCGACTACTACTTCACAGCGCAGCTCACGCTCATCGATCTCAGGGGCGAGCGGGAATTGATCGGCGAGCCGGCAATCTTCAACCAGGTGGACCCCGCGCCGAACGGCCGGCACATCCTGATCAGTCGGGTTCAACGCCCGTACTCCTACCTGGTCCCGATCTACCGCTTCCCTCAGGAAGTCGAGGTTTGGGGCCGCGCCGGCGAAGAGGTGCACAAGATCGCCTCGCTCCCACTGGCCGACGACGTACCTATCGCCGGCGTGCCGGAGGGCCCGCGCGACATCGGCTGGCGCCCGGGCGATTCCCATACGCTGGTCTGGACCGAGGCGCTGGATGGCGGCGATCCGAAAGCCGACGTGGACCTTCGCGACAAGTTGGTGTTGTTGAACCCACCCTACACGGGAGATCCGGTGGAACTGGGACGTACGCAACTGCGCCTGTATCGGGTTCGTTGGACCGAACACGGCAGCCTTGCGCTCGCCTGGACATACGACGTCCCGACGCGTCAAACCATGACCGTCGTCATCGACGCCGCGCGCCCCTACTCGGAGGCTCGTGTTATCTGGGACAGGAGCACGCAGGATGCCTATGGCGACCCGGGGACTCCGAGGACGCGTCTGACTCCGGAAGGCTACGTCGCGCTCATTCAGTCGCCCGACACGCGCTCGATCTACCTGAGCGGTCAGGGTGCATCTCCGGAAGGCGACCACCCCTTCCTCGATCGGTACGACCTCGCCACGGGCTCCTCCGAACGGCTATGGCAAGCGGAGGATCCTTACTACGAGTTCGTCGTGGCGATGCTCGACGACGAGGGGCAGCGCATCCTCACTCGCCGTGAATCGAAGACCGACCCGCCGAACTACTTCATCCGTGATCTGGAGAGCGGCGAGATCGTGACCCTGACCGACATGAAGGACCCGGCACCGCAGCTGACCGGCATCGAGAAGAAGCGGATCCACTACACACGGGCCGACGGTGTCGAGCTCACGGGCACCGTCTACCTGCCGCCGGGCTATGAGGAAGGTGCTCGGCTGCCCACCGTTATTTGGGCCTATCCTTGGGAGTTCAGGTCGGCTGCTCATGCCGGCCAAGTGCGCGGCTCCGAGAACCGGTTCACCTTCTACCGCGGTTACTCGCACCTCTTCTTCCTCACCCAGGGGTACGTGGTCTTTGATAACGTCAGCATGCCGGTGATCGGAGAGGGAGATGAGGAGCCCAACGACTCGTTCGTCGAGCAGCTGGTGATGAACGGCCAGGCCGCAGTCGACGTGCTCGTCGAGCTGGGTGTCACCGACGGCGATCGTGTCGGTGTTGGCGGCCACTCCTACGGTGCGTTCATGACTGCCAACCTGCTGGCCCACTCCGAGATCTTCCGGGCCGGGATCGCTCGCAGCGGCGCCTACAACCGTTCGCTGACGCCCTTCGGTTTCCAGAACGAACTCCGCACATTTTGGGAGGCGCCCGAAATCTACTTCGCCATGTCTCCGTTCATGTACGCAGATTCCATCAATGAGCCGCTCTTGCTGATCCACGGCGAAGCGGATACCAACTCGGGCACTTTCCCCATACAGTCACAGCGCCTGTTCCACGCCGTAAAGGGGCTTGGCGGCACCATCAAGCTTGTGATGTACCCGAATGAGCAACACGGCTACCGCGCAAGGGAGACTGTCCTCGACGTACTGTATCAGCAGTTCGATTGGTTCGACCGCTGGGTGAAGAACGCCCCGCCGCGAGAAGAGGCGGCGGCCACCAGCGCGACCGGCGAGGGATCACGATAGGGTCAGCGGCGCGAGTCCACTAGCCCGATCGCTCCAGGTGAAGCCTGAACGAGCAAGGGCCCTTGACCATCCCGCTCCCGTTGATCAGCTCGACATCGTCGCGCGGCGTGTGATAGTCGTCATGAAGCCCCGTGTGCAGGAACAGGACGGGCTTCTCGTTCTGGTAAAAGCAGTACTGGTCGCTGCGATGCAGCATCCGGTCAGCCGACCCACCATGTCGAGGTTCACCATCGCCACGATGCTGTCCATTTGCACGGCCGGCTGGCGGCAGAAATGGTACGATAAGACGAGACCCACCTCCTCCGCACCATAAGCTTGGAACATGATGGAGCGGCGGTCCACGCCGGCCACTTCATAGCGGGCCACGTACTCGCTCAGCACCCGGGCGATCTCGAGCAGCAATGCGGTGCCCGACGCGTTATCGTCCGTCACTCATGTTGCGACCCCTCGCCTCGGGCCGGTCCCTGCTGCCGCGCTGTTCGGGTTGCTCAGCGGGCTCCAGAGGCGCGAACTTGTAGGCTGAACAATCTCTATCAATCCGGGAGGCGGGAAGGAGAATGACGGCACAAATGAAAGCTGCGATCTTCCGACGGCATGGTGGACCGGAAGTGATCGAGATAGCCAACGTACCGCGGCCGGACCTGCAACCCGGCCACGTACTCGTTGCGGTGCGCGCCGCGGCGATGAACCACCTGGACCTCTGGGCACGGCGCGGCCTACCCGGGCTGACGTTCGAGTTCCCGCACATCAGCGGCTCGGACATGGCCGGGACCATCGAGGAGCTGGGCGAAGGCGTCGATGACCTCGAGCCGGGCACACGCGTGCTGGTCAACCCGAGCCTCTGGTGCGGTCGCTGCGAGTGGTGCCGGAAGGGCGAGGAGAGCCTGTGCACGTCTTATAGGATCATCGGCGAGCACACGAACGGCGGGTTCGCCGAGTTCGCCGCCGTACCAGTCCGCAATATCCTGCCGATCCCCGACGACCTCGCCTTCGAGGACGCCGCAGCCGTCCCCCTCGTGTACCAGACCGCCTGGCGCGGAATGATCAGCCGTGGCCGGCTGCGGCCCGGCGAGACCGTGCTCATCAGCGGCGGCTCGGGCGGCGTTTCCACCGCGGCGATACAGATCGCGAAGCTCACCGGCGCTTACGTATTCGCCGTGACCAGCGGGGCGCAGAAGGCCCGCCGTCTCGAGGAGCTCGGCGCCGATGTCGTCATCGACCGCCTCGATCAGGATTTGTCCAAAGAAATATGGGCGGCGACAGAGAAACGCGGGGTCGACATGGTCTTCGACAGCGTGGGCGAAGCGCTCTGGCCGGCCCTCACCCGCGCCCTCGCCCGCAACGGCCGCCTTGTCACCTACGGCGCCACCACCGGACCGAAGGGTCAAGTGGATATCAGGCTCACTTTCTGGAAGCAGCTCCAGATCATCGGCACCACCATGTCGAGCCGCTCCGAGTTCGAGGAGGTCATGTCGCTGGTCTTTCAAGGAGAGCTGGAACCGGTAATCGATGTGGTATGGCCCCTCGACAGAATCCGTGAAGCGCACGAGCGGCTCGAGGCCGGCAAGCAGTTCGGCAAAATCGTCCTCACACCCCAGGCCTGATGCCGCGCTCGCCGCTTCCTACGCACCCTTCGCTTTCCCCGTCACAAGCGATCAAGCGGCGGGCCTTCGCCCTGGGCTTCGATCTCGTGGGGATCGCGCCGGCGGAGCGCCCCGCCCACGCCGACGTCTATCTCGATTGGCTCGAGCGCGGGTACGGCGGCGAAATGGCGTATCTCCAGCGATCAGATGCCGTGCGCCGGCGTCTCGATCCCGCAGAAGCGCTGCCGGGCGCGCGCTCCATCGTCATCGTAGCGATGAACTACCACAACGGTGAAGACGGCCCGACCGATGATCCGTCACGCCCCGTCATCGCCCGCTATGCCCGGGGAACGGACTACCACATCGTCTTCGAGGAGAAGCTAGAGCAGCTCGCCGACTCACTACGAGGGGTCACCGGTGACGACAGTGCCACACGCTGTTATGTCGACTACGGGCCCGTCCTGGAACGCGATCACGCCCAGCGCGCAGGTCTGGGCTGGACCGGCAAGAACACCCTCCTGATCAACCCCGAGATCGGTTCCTACATATTTCTAGGAGAGATACTAACCGACGCCCGCTTACAGCCGGACGACCTTTTCCTGCCCGACCACTGCGGCACCTGTGAGCGTTGCATAGAGGCTTGCCCGACCGGCGCCATCGTCGGCCCGCGAGAGCTGGACGCGCGCCTCTGTATCTCGTACCTGACCATCGAACTCCGTGGCCCCATACCTCGTGAGCTTCGCCCGCTCATCGGCAACCGCGTCTTCGGCTGCGACATCTGCCAGGAGGTCTGCCCCTGGAACCGCGGGATCCCTGAGACCGGCGAGCCTCGCTTCAAGCCGCGGGACGATGTGACCGGCCCGGAGCTGGCGGAATTCCTGCACCTGGACGAGGAGCAGTTCCGGCAACGCTTCGAAGACACGCCCCTCTCACGCGGCAAGCGTCGAGGGTTCCTCCGCAACGTGGCCACAGCGCTGGGCAACTGGGGTCACCCCGCCGCCGTGCCGCCTCTGGTGAGCGGCCTGAACGATGTCGAGCCGCTCGTACGCGGCCACGCCGCCTGGGCGCTGGGACGAGTCGGAACCCCCGAGGCCCGTCGAGCGCTCGAAGCTCGTCTCGAGATGGAGGCGGAACTTTGGGTGAGAGAGGAGATCGGGCGCGCTCTGGAGGACGAGCCCGCCTGAAGCCGCGACACTCCGGCTGTCAGTACTCGAAGAAATCCACACTGGGCCGCTGCTCGATGAGTCCTGCCCGGTAGCCACGCTCGAGGAATTCCCTCACCGACCGACGACCACCCTCGCCGACGTCCAGCGTCCGCTGGTTCACATACATGCCCACGAACTCGTCCACCTGCTCGTCGCGCATGTCGCCGGCATACCTGCAGGCGTACTCGAGCGCTTCACTACGATGGTCCAGCGCGTACTGGATGCTCTCACGCATGTAGCCGCAAATGCGAGCGATCGTATCGTCGCCCAGCGCGCGCCGCGCCACGTTGCCGCCTAAGGGCAGCGGCAGACCTGTTTGCCCCCACCACCACTCGCCGAGATCGAGTACCAGGTGCAGACCCGCCTCGGGATAGGTGAGCTGGCCCTCGTGGATGATCACCCCCGCATCGGCAAAGCCGTCCCGCACGTTGCCCATGACTTCGTCAAAGCGAACGAAGCGGACGTCCACGTTCGGCTCGAAGAGGCGGAGTGCCAGGTGCGCCGATGTCAGCTGACCAGGCACCGCGACGACTCGATCCCTGATATCAGCCGGGTCCATCGGCTCGCGCGCCACGATGCGCGGCCCGTACTGCTCGCCCATGGCGAAACCGTGCGGCAGCAGCACGTAATCCCGCGACACCTTGGCATAGGCGTGGATCGATACCGCCGAAACGTCTATGTCCCCGTTCATCACCCGCAGGTTGAGCGTCTCGATGTCCTGTAGCTGGTGCTCGAACTCGAGATCGCCGGTGTCAACTTTCCCCGTTGCCAGCGCGTAGAACATGAACGCGTCGTCCGCATCCGGACTATGCGCCAGTGTCAGCTTCCTGCTCATCTCTTCTCCGCATCACTCATCACTCATCGCTCGCCTCGTCACAGAACGCCCTCTTCCGCATCGATGACATGAATCGCGACCCCGGTCGGCACCTTGGGCCAGAAATACGTCGTCTTGGGCGGCAGCCGCTCACCGGCCATCGCCGCTTCCCGTACCTGCGCCACCCGCGGTGCCACGAGCAAAGCACCGGCCTGCGCCCTGCCGGAGCGGACAGTCCTCACCACCTCCGCCGAATCCTTCACGAACCCCATCCTTCCCATTTGCTCCTCGCGCGACAAGCCCAGAGCCTCCGACATGAATACCTCGTGAAACGCCACCGAGGGAATCGAAGTCAGCGGATCCGCCTTCCGCAGGCGCAACAGCCAGCCACCTTCCTCTCCCCGCGCCACCAGCACGAATGCCGGGCGACCCGTCTCGTCCTCGAGGATCCGCTCGACGGAACCGAGCTCCGCCTCCCCAAGCCTGACGACCTCGAAGCGGCCGCTCGCCTCCAGGACAGCCCCGACCCAATTCAGTTGATCGCCCGCCACAACGCGGTGAGTGGGAAGCAGCAGAAGGCCCGGATCGCCTTCCGGTACCACGTAGGCCAGCACATACTCGTGCGCCTGCCGGCCCGTGGCGGGAGCGCCGGCGGCGACCAGCTCGTCCCGGTAGGCAAGCGCCGTCTCGTACCTGTGGTGCCCGTCCGCTATGAGGAAGACTTGCCCGTCCAGCAGAGCGGTGAGCTGCTCTACGGCTCTCCGCTCGTCCACCCGCCAGAGCTGGTGCGACTCGCCCGCCGGAAATTCCGCCCGCTCAGACGGCTCCTTCGCAGCTAACTCCTCCAGGAGCTTGCGGATGCGAGCATCGGGATCCGAGCAGATGAAGAATATCGGCGAGAGCTGAGCCCGGCAGGCGCGCATCAGTGCCAGCCGGTCCGTCTTCGGGCCGCTCATCGTCCGCTCGTGAGGGAGCACGACGCCGGCGTCGAAGGGCGCGAGCTTCAGCAGCGCCCAGACCCCCGTGCGCCCGTGGCTCTCCGCGCCGATCGGGGAAAGGGCATCTTCGCCGGGCCGGAAGCTGTGTCGATGGACGTACAACGTCGGTTCGGCTTCCCGGCCCAGACTGCCGCCTTCAACCCACAACTCCAGAGTTCGCGCCGCTTCCGCGTAGCGATCCGGCTCCTCCCCTTCCGGGTTGGTGATGCGGACGATGTTCTGGGGGCTCCTCGCCCTGAGCTCGACCGCGGCCTCCGGCGTAATCACGTCGTAGGGCGGCGCCCACACCGTCCCCAGCTCGCCGACCTTCTCGGCCCTGAAGCGGAGAGCGCGGAACGGCGCGACTCTCCCCCCCATCAGCGCGTTTCGCCCGGTCGGCTGGAGCCCGAGGGCGCCGTAGCGCCGGCCACCGAGCTCCTGAGCGCGTTGAAGATGAGCGGATAGCTCGCGATGGACTGACCGCGGTATTGAGGCTTGAAGCCGAATAGGATCACGCGGCCGCGCCCGTGCCGCACGACCGCGAGCGCGCCATGCCCCGCGATGTGCTCGGCGCCATTGATCCAGCCGCTGAGCAACAGCTCGTCTTCACCGTAGCGGCCGACGATCTCGACGCTCCCCTCCTGGGCGTCATCCTTCGGCTCGAAGGCAGGGCCACCCTCGAACCAGGCGATGGTGCGGGTGGGACCGCCTTCCGCCAGCCAGTGCCCCGCCTCCAGGTTCAGTCGCAGAATCGAGCCCGGTATGTAGAATTCCGACCGCTCCAACCCGTCCAGAACGTTGACGACCGGCAACGAGAACTCATCGATGGGCAGCATCGAGGCGTCATTGAAAGCGATCAGCGTGCCACCCTGCTCGACGAACTCTTCCAGCGCTCGCACGCCGGCCTCACCCAAGCCTCCCACGTACTGGGGCGGCATCGTGCCCTCGGCGTTGCCATCGATCATCCGCTGCGGCGATCCGTCCGGGAGGATGATCACATCGAAGCGGTCGCGCAGGCCGCCGGCGCGAGCGTCCGCATCGCGCAGCTGTTCGTACTCGATGCCGTACTCGTCAAGAACCCAGCGTGTCCAGCCGGCGTCCATCAGCGGCCACCACGGCTCATAGACCGCCACTCGCGGCACCCGCCCATCCGTCAGGCCAGGCGCTTCCTTTTCATACGACGGCGCTTCGATGGCACCCGACAGTTCCACTTGCGGGATCTCTTCCACCGCCACGACTTCGACACCCATGAGCAGCGGCAACGTGTGGGCCGTAGCGTCATAGGGGGGCTTCAGCGGCCCGCCCGGGTATTGCTCCAGCGCCGGGTACTGCTGCGCCTCGAGCAGGGTCTTGGCGAAGGCGGAGTACGGTTGCTCCAGCGGGATGACGTAGGTGCCCGCCGCGTACCGCCGCCCCCCAATTACGAATCCCGTTCGCGCCTCGTGTACCTCCACGTCACCCGTCACCAGAATCCGCAGCATGTCCGCCAGCCCGTCCGGATTCTGCCCATCCACGGGTACCAGATAGGCCCGCGGCCAGCCTTCACGACCAGCGATGGCCCGAAGCCCGATCTGGTAGAAGTTGCTGAGCCAGCGCTCGCGGTAGAGCGCGGCCTGGTGGAGGAGCGCCAACGCGCCGGCTTCCATGTAGTCGACGATGTCCGCCAGATCCCACTCGCCGCCCGGCCAGGGATCGGGGAAGCGCCACGACGGCAGCCGGGGATCGGTTCCTCTCCCCGCGCGCAGCGAGTCGAAGGGCAGCGTGATCGGAGTCGCCAGGCGGGCGCTCGCCGTCTCGGTGAGAATGCGCACACCCGCGTGGTAATGTTGGTAGGCCCTTGCCGGCGTCCAGGCATCGAAGATGGCGTTCACTACTATCCCCGTCTTGCCCTCTCCGTACATCTCCCACGCTATGGCCGTGCCGATGGCGTTGATCCCCGCCACCAGAAGCGGATCGACATTCGGCTCGATGGGGTCGGTCCACGGTGGGACGAAGAATCGCGGGCCCCGAGAACCCATCTGGTGGACATCTTGCACGATCTGCGGATGCCAGACGTTATGCAGCCCGGTGACCGCGAGCACTGTCTCCTTCTGGGTGAACGCGTACCAGTCCCTGTTATTGTCGTGGCCCACGTAGTGGTGATAGAGGAAAGGCGGCCCCGCACCCTCCCACGGCTGGCCAAGCGTGCTCCTGTACCACTCCACCACCATCTGGCTCCCGTCCGGGTTGAGCGACGGCACCAGTAGCAGGATGACGTTGTCGAGGATCGCCCGCGTCGTTTCGTCATCCCGCGAGGCCAGGTGGTAAGCCAACCGCATCGGCATCTGATAGCCGCCCACCTCGGTGGAGTGTATGCCGCCGGTGATGAGCACGATGGTGCGGCCTTCTCGGATCAACTCCCGCGCCTCGAGCTCCGAATCGACCCGGCGCGGGTCGGCCAGCTTGCGCTGGATCTCCCGGTAGCTGTCCAGCTCCGCGAGGTTCTCGGCGCTGGAGATGGTGAGCGCAACGAACGGCCGGCCCAGCGTGGTCCGGCCCAACGTGTCGAGCTCAACCCGGTCGCTCGCATCAGCAAGCAAGTTCAGATAGCCCGTGATCTCGTTCCAGTCCGCCAGTTCCCGGTCGGCCCCGATCTCGAAGCCGAGAACCGACTGCGGGGACGGGATCCCCCCGTTCGATCCCGGCTGGGCCGCCGCCAGCCCGGGAAGCAGCAGCCCGATCGCCACCGTGCCACACACGTTTCTCATCTTCATTTCGGCTCTGTGCGCCCGCCTCGGTGTTGTGGTTGGAAGCGAGTCTCGAGGCGGCACTCTAGACCCGGTCACCAACCCCCGCAAGTGCGTGCTGCTGCGGGCCAGTCAATCTAGACCGCCGAAAGCCCTGTTCCTTCCACATTTCTCCCACATGATAGCCACATGATCCACGTGATTCCCGCCTGACCGCTACATGATCGCCACATGATCCCCGCATCGCACATTGTAGCCGGGCCAAGCACAAATCAGATAGTAGTTGGGAGCAAGAACGCCAGGCCCGGCGTTACTAGGTAGACAGAACCAGGAGACCACCAACAGGATCGGCAGGAGAAAGCTCAATGAACGCCCAACGCAGAGCAACTGTCGTTGACATATATAAGACGGATCTGGACCGGCACCTCTTCGCCCCAGCGCCGCGGCGTAATGGCCGCGCCACCCGGCAGCCCTACCTCGACGGTGTGGGCGATCGGCTTCGCGACTGGCTGGCAAGCGGCTGGACGCGCTGGAAGGGACTCGCGGAAGCTATGTACCTCTAAGCCCCCTACGCCCTCTCCCATCACCCCCTCGCCGCCGGCCTGCTGTTCAGCGCGCCGGCGGCTTCCTTACGGCAACCCCTCGTCAGGTCGAACATCTCCTGTGGGGACCTGTCCCGGCAGGTTCGGGGAGGAGCCAGGGGGCGCCCTGGCGGGCACCCCCCGCTGCGGAGAACAGTTGCAGCTGACGCTGCTTAGGTGGGATAACCGCGGTGGCTGACTGCACGCCTCCACCGCGGGGTGGGGCATTCGCTACCTTCTACAGCACACCCGAGTTCGCCAGACCCAGGATCGCATACACCAAGAAGGCCAGCATACCCAAATAGAAGAATGCAAGGCCAACCGCCTCCGCGGTCGTCCGTACTCTCTTTACTTTCAGCTCCTGCTCGTTCATGGCTTTCCCTGACTGCTTTACATCGTTCGGAAAACGCACTGGCTGTTCCACACTGCGCTAGCACTATAGCTAGGGGGTCTCAGCGGACTCTCAGATAATCATCAACCAGCCGTCCCCGCTATCATCTGGGTGTCATCTGATGGACGGCCGCGTCCGTAACTCGCATATCAACAACTAGTTGTGGGTTTTGTCGGGAAGGCGAGCTGCAGGCGGTGAGTAGCTCAGAGAAGCTTGCGAGGATGTGCATCCGGCCGCAACTTGTGGTACCGGCCGCAGCTAACTGGCCAGAGCTTCATGAGTCGCTCGGCCCCAACTGGATCTTGTCTCCTATTGGCGCCACTACCAGGCGCTGCTCGGCAGCTACCGATGATAGAGATCAGAACACTCGGTCTCGGAACCGTATACAAGGACGGCCAGGACCTCGCTGGACTGCCGGCCCAGAGGCAGAGGTTCGCCCTGCTGGCCTACCTGGCCTTGGAAGGCCGTGTGAATCGTGACCGGCTGCTCTTTGTCTTCTGGCCGGAACGGGAGGAGGAAAGAGGCCGCCATTCCCTCTCACAGGCTCTCTACGCCCTGAGACGTGAGCTGCACGAGGAGTGCGTGCAGGTTGAGGGTGACTCAGTCTCCCTCTCCGGCGAGATCTGTACAGTGGATGTGAAGCAGCTGGAGGCGGCGGCGGACGACGAGCGATGGGACGAGGTCGTAAATCGGTACACCGGCGCATTCCTCGACCAGTTCATTCTACCCGGCGCGCCGGAGTTCGAGAAGTGGCAGTCCAGCAACCGGGCCCGGCTCGGCAGGTTGGCGCGTACGGCTTTCCGCCAGGTGGTGGAGCAGCAGATGGCGGAGGGCAACCTGGAAGACGCCCTGCCAACGGCCTCGCGCTGGGCCGCACTGCAGCCGCTGGAGGACGAGGCGCAACACACCCTCATCACATTGCTGGCCCGGTCCGGAGATCGCTCCGGCGCCCTGAAGCAGTACGAGGCTTACCGAACGTTGCTGGCCCGCGAGCTCGATGTGGAACCGCTCGCGGGAACGGTGGCCCTGGTGCAGCGGATCAAGGCCGGCGAGACTCCCCAGTATCGGCCCCTGTCGGCCGTGGAACGAACAGAGGAGCAGCGAGTCAGCCGAACTCCAGAGGGCCTGAAGCAGGCTCCAGGCGGAGCACCGCAGGAAGCTGAAGCTGTTTCGGCGCCGCAGCCGCTGAGCATGGCCGCGCTCATGTCCGAGCTCCGCAGGCGGCGCGTCTTCCACGTGGGCGCCGCCTATCTCGCCGTTGCGTGGTTGTCGACCCAGTTTGCCGGCACTCTCGTCGAGCATGCGCTGCTACCCGATTGGGTCCTCCGGGTAGTGCTGTTTTTCCTTTTTATCGGGTTCCCGTTCGCTATCATCCTCGCCTGGGCGCGTGAGCCACACGAGATACCTGGAGCCCCTCCCCAACGTGGTCTCTGGCCTCACTGGGTCGAGAGAGTACGCGGCGGCCAGCTTTTCTGGGTCCTCAGCGTGATGGTGTTGGCGTTGCTGGCAACCTGGATCGTGGTGGAGCGGAGGCTGAGAGGCAGTGGCGCGCTCGACAGCACCAGGGTGGTCGTCTTCCCCTTCGCCGTTAGTCCGGAAGCTAGTGAACCCGTAGGAGAGAACTTCGCGACGCGCATCGGCATCGCCCTGCAATCCAGCGGGCTGATCAGGTACGAGGACGGTTTTTATGCGCTGGCAGAGCTAGGCCCCGCCGACTTGAGTGATCTCACCAGCCGAACCGCCGAAAGTAGAGCGCGGGCGTTAAGCGCGGCCTTCTACATACGTGGACGGATTCTGCTGACCACCGACTCTGTCCAGCTGCACGTCGAACTGCACGATGTCGCCGGAGACTCGATCCTCTTTTCGGAACTCTCGACTAACCCCATCGATGAGGCCTGGGAGCAGCGCGAGAGCGAGCGGATTGTGGGGCGGCTTCTGGCGGCCCTGGCGCCTGACGAGCCGCTCGTCAAGCTGGAGATGCCGAGCGACACTCCGGCCGCGGTCGCCCAGTTTTTGGAAGGCGAAAGCGCGTACCGCCGGGCACAGTTCGGGTTGGCGCTCGAACGTTACCAGGAGGCCGTACGGCTCGATTCCACGTTCGCCTACGCCGCGCTCAAGGGCTACCTGGCGGCGACCTGGGAGCGCGACACAGATGCCGCCCTCGAGCTGATGGACGTAGCGGCGAAACGGCGGATCTTTCTGGAGCCGAGCTTGGCCGCCTTCCAGCAAGGGCTATTGGCCTACGTGTCAGGCCAAACGGACAGCGCGGCCAGTCACTTCCAGCGAGCGTTGACTATCGCGCCGGACTGGCCCGAAGCCTGGGCGCAGTTGGGAGAGCTGTACTACCATTTCATCTTCCGTGCGTCACCTCTCGATTCACTTGCCGAAGCGGCTCTTCAGGAGGCGCGCCGTCAGGATAGGACCTTCGCCCCGGCACTCTACCACCTGATCCAGATCGCCATTCGCAATGGCGATGTCCGACAGGCCGAGCGTCTCCTGCGCGAGTTCCGTCAGGTTCAACCTGATACCACGCACGTGTGGTTGCCCAGTGTTGAGTTGATGCTGGAATGCGTGCAGCAGTCTCCTGTTATGGTTGACTGGCGGTCAGTCGCCAGGCAGGATCCTGCATCCGTCTACGACGCTGCGCAGGCGCTCGCCGTCGGCGGCCTTCAAGCGGACTGCGCACGCGCGGCCTGGACCGCACTGCTCGAGCACGACACGGCAACGGACAACTCCGGGTACAATCGGCGCTTCTGGGCCCTGATGGGCTTGCACAGCCTCCTGGTGGCCGAAGCGCGGCTCAGAGATGCCAGCGATCTGCTGGAATCGGACACGACCTTTAGCTACATCGCAGGTGATGTCTACATCTTGGACGCGGCCGCCGGAGCCGATTTGGAGATGCAGGCTGGCGAAGCAGCGGAGCGTCTGAGGCGACGGCTTTCCGACAGCACTGCGGATCACACCGACCTGTGGTTCCTCGGCATCTGGGAGGCGCGGAAAGGGAGAGTCGACGAAGTGCGGGCACTCGCGGACTCGCTCGCCTCCATTGCTGCCGAGACTGGCAACCGAGTTGCCAGACTGATGGCGCAAAGCCTCCAGGCTCGTGCGACCCTCGCTAGCGGCGACTCCGCCAGGGCGCTGGAACTGCTACGGGAACTGGTCCCCACCAAGCGACGCTTGGACCCCTGGTACCCATGGGAGTCGCTGGCCGCCGAGCAACTCGCTCTCGCCGAGTTGCTGTATGCGCGCGGCGATTTCGAGGCGGCGGCGCGTGTCGCCGCCAACTTCGATGCGCCGGCCAGGCCGACTACGGACCTGAGATACCTGCCGGCCAGTCTGGCACTTCGCGTTCGCGCGGCGCGTCAGCTCGGTGACGCCGCCCTGGAGCAGCGCTCCAGGGACCGACTCGCCGCACTCGGTCGAACTGATTTACTTGAAGGCCCCCCGAATTGAGATCAGCTTCTAACCCCAGTCCAAGAGGACCTTTATGATTCAGGAAACGCCCAAGCGCCCGGATGGTTTGGAGACGTGGGACGCGCCACCCTCGCTCCGCGACATATCAGAGGAAGAGCTGACACGGCAATTCAATCACTTCGTGGATTGGACGAACTGCGTCAACATGTGGCAAGTTCAGGTTACCAATGACATCCGTAGGATCAAGGATGCACTCGCGATGGGCAAGGCCAACCCGGACGATCCGCCACCGCCACCCTGGCGGCCAAAGCCGTAGCAAGCTCGCTCACTGCAGCCTCCTACCGGGCAGCGACATCCGACCGGCCGGAGGTCGTCAACGGTTGGTACCGCCGGCGGCTGATGAATCTGCCGGCAGCCCCATCTCGCTAGCCAGCGCGAGGGTCAACGCCTCAAGGAGTTCGAAGAGACCGTCTCGGGAGCCACGAACGTCGGCCTGGGCCAGGAGCGCCCCGGACCGGGCATCCACCAAGTCCGCCACGATCCGCAGCTCCTCTCCGCTCGCGTGCACGTCACCGAGCACGATCGTCGTCGCGCCCAGGGCGCCGGCGAGCGAGCTCAACGAGCCGGGGTCGAGCGCCGGCGTCCGCTTGAGGCCGCCCTTCTCCCAGTATTGCAGCACCGATCTGTGATCCACCGCCTCCATCGAGGTCAGCTCGCCCAGATTGAGCGAGAGGAGCTGCGCGACCCCTTCGGAGAGACCTTCGTCATCGGAGCCCATCCCGTGTGGCCTGAACGGCAGGACGGCAACGCGTATTGACCCCGCCGCCACCACCCCGCCCGAAGCCGCGACCGGCCCATCCGCCCTACTCCAAGGCCAGGGCCAGAGCCAGATCGCCGCAGCGACTACCACGA
>FXBF010000386.1_pt1 | contig 15072 bp, 11 predicted proteins | sample 5335321 | NCBI WGS metagenome assembly FXBF01 (sample SAMEA103928391, study PRJEB20085) | sediment metagenome | isolation source: sediment
CTATCGCGACCACCACGGAGGCGATGGGCACGGCATGTGAGATTGCGCTCGACGCGCTCGACTGCCAAGATTCACGGCTTAGCTAGCTGGCCTCGTTTGTGACCCCAACGATGGGAAAGGTGAGTATGAAATCGAGTATGCGAGGAAAGTTGACCGTTGTCACCCTGGTCATCGTCGCCACCGCCGCCGGCCTGTACGCGTTGCAGAATCGGCGCACATCAGGGACTGGGGGCTCCAGGATCACCGTCTACAAGACGCCTACTTGAGGCTGCTGCGATCAGTGGGTGGTTCACCTACAAGACAACGGATTCGCGGTCAAGGAAGTCAACGTGAGCCAGGCCAAGTTGGCCGCCGTGAAGGCGCAAAACGGCGTTAGCAACCGGCTCGCCGCGTGCCACACCGCGCTTGTCGAGGGCTACGTGGTGGAAGGTCACGTCCCCGCCGAAGACATCCTGCGACTGCTCGAAGAGCGGCCGGAAGTTGCGGGCCTCGCTGTCCGCGGCATGCCCGCCGGCTCGCCCGGCATGGAGCAGCCGGGCGGTGCAAAGGAATCGTACGTGGTCATCGCGTTCGACGAGAAGGGCACCACGCGAATCTACGCGCGACACTGAGAGGGGGCAGGGGGCCGCTCTTCCAAGCAATCACGCGATGGCAGCTACGGACAGCCGCCAGATGACCTCTGATGTCGGCTAGTCGGTTGATTTCCGCCTGACATACTCCTGCACGTTCTTCTCCAGGATACCCAGCGGCACGGCCCCGCTCATCAGCACCACGTCGTGGAACTCGCGCAGGTCGAAGCGGTCGCCCAGCTCGCTCTCGGCCTCCTCCCGCAGCATCCGGATCTTCAGCTCGCCGATCTTGTAGGCGACGGCCTGGCCCGGCCAGGCGATGTAGCGGTCGACTTCGGCGGTAATGTTGTGCAGGCTGAGTGCGGAGTTCGCCGCCATGAAATCGATGGCCTGCTGCCGCGTCCAACCCAGGTAGTGGATGCCCGGGTCCACCACGAGCCGGCCAGCGCGCCACATCTCGTAGCTGAGCCGCCCGAAGTCGCTGTAAGGATCCTGGTAGAAGCCGACCTCCAGGCCCAAGCGCTCCGAGTAGAGCGCCCAGCCCTCCACGAACGCGGTGACGCCGGCGAAGCGGCGAAAGTTCGGAAGACCCTCGATTCCCTGCGCCAGCGCGATTTGCAGGTGATGGCCGGGCACCGCCTCGTGGAAGGAGAGCGCCTCGATCTCGTACACGGGCCGGCTGGGCAAGTCGTAGGTGTTCACGTTGTAGAAGCCTGCGCGCGTGCCGTCGGCGGCACCGGGACTGTAGTAGGCGGTCGTCGTCTTCGGGGCGATGTAGTCGGGGATCGGCCGAATACCGTACGGCAAGCGCGGAAGCGTCTTGAACAGCTTCGGCAACCGGCCATCCATCCGCTTGAGCACCAGGCTCGACCTGGCGAGCAGTTCCTCGGGATCGTCAACGTAGAACTGCGGGTCGCTACGCAGAAACTCGATGAAATCGTCGAAGCCGCCGAAGAAATCGACCTCTTCGATGATCTCCTCCATCTCGGCACGGATGCGCCTCACCTCGGCCAGCCCGATGGAGTGGATCTCCGGCGGGGTGAGGTCGAGGGTGGTGAAGCGACGCACGCGGTACTCGTAGAACGCTTTCCCGTTCGGGAGCGCGACCGCCGCGATGGTTTCGCGCGCCGCCGGGTAATACTCGTCGGTCATGAAGGTGAGGAACGCCTGGTAGCCGGGGACGACCGAGCGGGCTATCGCTGCGCCGCCCTCTTTCGCGAGCCGCACCCGTTCCTGTTCCGAGAACGTGTCGGGGAATCTCTCGAAAGGCGCGTACAGCAGGCTCTCGCTGGGGTCCTCCACGATGTGCGGCTCGATGGCGACCTGGTAGTCTTCCAGCACCACCCTGGGCAGCGTGAACCCCTCGCGGATGCCTATCTTCATCAACTCGATGTGTTGCTCCGCGTATTTCTTGAACCCCTTCAGCCGGGCGATGTAGTTCTCGTAGTCCTCAAGGGTGTTCAGCGGCACCTGGTTTGGGAGCTGCGGGAAGAACACGTGGAATCCCTCGCGGTTCGTGATCGGGATGAGGTAGCTCCTGAACGTGTACTCCAAGATCTGATCGCTTATGAGCCGCTCGAAGATGGCGGCGCTGACTCGTTCCTGCGGAGTCAGAGCTTCCCGATCGATCGACTTCACGCGCTCGAGGAACGAGCGATTTTTCGCCAGGCGGCGCTCGTAGTCGCCCTCCCTGACGGACGGCAGTTCGTCGTTGTAGCGGCGGTCGCCTACCGAGGTAGCGAAGAGCGGGTCCTCCTTCAGTCTGAACTCCCACTGGTCGTCGAACAGCTGCTCGAGCTCGGCCGAGGCACTCGCCTGCGCTGCCGCGTCGGCAGCGGCAAGTAGCAAGAGGAAGCCGGCGATGAGCGGAGCGACACGTGTATGCATCACGTTCCCCGTTCCATGAACCAGACACTCTGCCGCAGAGGCAGTCACCACAACGACTCAACTGAAGCGCCGCGGGTCGCGGTGCGAATCATCTCACCAGTGGTAAGAAAGCCCGGGCCAGCCAGCCAGGCAAGCGAGCAACCATCCTGGAAGAAACACTTGCACCGCTCTGTGCGCTCCCGTATTCTATAAATACAAAGAGGATTGGATCATGTTCTCAAGCAGGGCGGCTGGCGGGCTCCCGTCGCGTGGAAAGGGCCACCTGCTGGCCGCTGCCCTCCTGATTGCCAGCGCATGCGCCTCCGAGCCGGAGCGCCCCGGCACCGAGCTAATGGCGCCTGAGGAGTTCTCGGAGGTCACCGGCACTTATTCAGCCTCGCGACTGATCGTAGAGCACTCGGGCGTCTTCGTGGACCTGATCGGTGACCCGGACACGCGGCTGGACCTGCAGCTGAACGCCGACGGTAGCGCGCACGGCCAGCTCAAGATCGGAGCCGACCGCCAGCTCAGGACCAAGCAAGAGCTCGTCGGCACATGGCGGCTGCGCATCCCAAACCGGGTGACGTTCGATTTCGCTGCGGAGACCTTCGTCGACCAGATTTCCTTCGAGATCGTTTCAGATGGCCTAGCCGGCGATTGGCTCGGCGAGGACGTTTACGTCAGGGTGGAACTGCGAAGAGTCCGCTAGCGCCGCCCTGTGCGGGAAAAATTGGCGAGCCGCTCGACCGCAAGATCCTGCAGGTACTCGGCGGCATCCACCGACTCATCGAAGTTGTTTACGATCATGCTGAACGCCAGGAGCTCCCCGTCGAGCGTCGTCACGTAGCCCGAGAGCGCTCGGGAATTCGCGATGTATCCCGTCTTGGCCCGGGCGTTCCCTTCGGCGCGCGTCCCGCGCATTCGCTTTTCGATTGTCCCGTCAACGCCGGCGACGGGCAGAGCATCATAGAAGATTTCGAACTCCGGCCGCCTCGCCACTACCCGGAGGAGCCGAATCAAAGCATCGGGACTCAGATAGTTGTAGCGCGAGAGACCCGACCCATCGACGTAGATGTAGCCCGACTGCGGAATGCCCCAATCGGTGAGTGTGGCGACGACGACGCGCCGGCCCGCCGCCACGCTGCCGGTGTCCGAAGCGACGACTCCCACGTAGCGCAGCAACATCTCGCCGATCTGGTTCTGGCTGCGCTTCAAGAAGGGCGTGACGATCTCGCTGAGCGGCGGTGACTCGTGGATGAAGAGGGTCGCCAGCGAGTCCTCGCGCTCATCCGGCGACAGGCTGTCCATGTCGACCGGTCGTCCCGCGACCTCGATCCCCTCGGACTCGAGCGTTTCGGCGAGAACCGTGACGAAGAACAAGGTAGGGTCGTGGGGCGCGATGTATCGAGTCACCGTATCCTGACCGGCCCAGATAGTGCCCCAGATACGCGCATCGTTAGAGAAGGGCCGGCGCTCCGCCCGAATCAAATTCCCGATACTGTCCGCTACTGTGGCGATGTCGGTCTCGACCTTGAGGTACCGCGTGGGCGGAAGGCTATTCATATCCGCAGCTGCTCCGATGGAATCGCCCGGCGTGATCTTGAAGGTGACGGCGCCCTCATTGTAGAGCAGCGCTCCGAACTCGGCCGCATAGTACGCATCCAGGTAGTCCCATGCCCAGCCGGGTCCCAGGTGGACGTCATCGAACAGGTCGTCGTCGCCGACGATGTCTCCACCGATCCGGGTGACACCTCGCGCCTTCAGTGAATCGGCCCAGTCGCGAAAGACCGCAGTCGGGTCGTTGTCGTAGAAACGCTCGGATATCGCCGGGTCGCCGCCGCCGACAATAACAAGATCGCCTCGAAGCGTGCCGTCCGCCCCGACGGTACCGCTGGCCGCGATGCGAGTGTGGAAGCGGTATTCGGGCTTCAGACGACTCAGTGCCACCGCCGCGGTCACCAGCTTGTTGTTGGAGGCGGGCATGAACAGCTTCTCGGCGTTCTGCCGGTAGAGGATCTCCCCCGTCTCCACCGACTGCACCATCACACCCCAATGGGCGTTCCGGAAGGCCGGATCGGCGAAGATCTCTCTGAACTCGGCCCGGAGTGCGGCTACGGCGCTGACCGGTGGTTCCGGTTCGCCGGGACCGGCGCCCGCGGGCGCGCAGGCGGCGCTCACCACGGTTACGCTCACCAGCAGTCCCCAATGCCAGCGGCGCTCGGCGCGGCAGAGTGTGCTAAGCCCTGGCCACAGCGGCTTTGACGCTGAACTCATGCTATTACCAGATGTTCTGATAGACCGGCACCGGGTCGATCGGCACATTCTTCACGCGCTCCAGCGCCGCTTGCACGTCAGGCCGCATCGTCCCGTAGCTGTCACGCAGCGCCTGGGCGCGCGCGAAGTCGCCCGTCGCCTCTATGGTCAGCAGCTCCTCGGCAAGCTCAGTGATCTGGCCGGGAAGCTTCTCGTAGTCCACGGCGTAGCGTCCGCTATCCGGATCGTAAACGATGCCTCCGTTCTCCAGGAAGAAGTTGAGCTCCACCAGCGACGCGAGCCCGTGCGCCTCTCCCGTTCCGAAACGGATGGTCCGGAAGATGCTACCCAGATATGACGTATAGTGCTGCCGCTGCATGGAGGGATCGATGGCGCCTACCTCGACCAGGTAGCCGAGGCTCTCGAGGCCGGCGATCGAGGCCTTCGCTTCCTCGATCCAGGAGTAGTGCGTGGTGAGGGCCTGGTTGATCGGCACCTGGCCCGCCGGGGTGTCCGCGTAGCGTGGGCCCAGCCCGTGCGCGAGCTCATGCAACAGCACGGCATCGAAGAACCCCTGCGGTGTCACGTACTCCACCTGGTCCTCGGCCACAAGCTCCACACTGATCGGCAGGATGACCTTGTCCACCCGCGCCTCGAAGAAGTTCTTCCAGAAGGTCTTCTTCGTGCCTACCTCGCTCTGGACCCTCGGATCGTTGGGCAGGTTGGCCGCGACCGGCTGGTAGCCGACCCGGAGGTCACCGCCCCGGTAGATATCGCGGACGATGGTGAAGTTGGCGGTGAGCCCGGCACCTTCCGGCTTGTAGCGATCGTCGTACGGCAGGTTGGCCTCGAGATCGCCGAGGTTGCCCTTGTAGACCTCCAGCTTGGCACTTTCCTCTTGATCGACGATCTCCACGCTCGCCTCGTAGGCCGCCTTGACGTTCATCAGCCCGTCCTCATAGACCTCGAAGGGGCCGATCGTGATGTCGAACCGGTTGCCCGTCATCTTGATCCAGGCGGCGTCCGCATCGTAGTAGTCGTCGCTCAGCACGGCATCCGCCTTGAGTCGCAGGTAGCGGGCGAAGCTCTCGTCATCCGACAGACCCGCCGCCCGGCGAAGGGCTTCCGCCATCTGCTGGACGAGATCCGCATACGCTACGTGATAGGGCACGGCCACCAGGCCATCGCCCTCCCGGCGAATCACGGTGTAGGGCGACAGGAACGCCTCACGTTCCTCGGGATGCGCGTCGATCCAGCCCTCGAGCTCCTCCGCCGTCAGGCCTTCCGGATAGAAGCCGGCACCCGGATACTTCGGCGGTGCGTCCAGGAAGGGCGCATCGTGATCCAGGCGGTCGTACGGCCCCGCCTGCATCATGAAGAAGCGGCGGACGGCATCGTCCTCTGGATAGGAAGCTTCGATCTCGGCCCGCATGGGGGCCGCTATGTGCGAGGTCTGCAGCCAGAAGATCTCGTCGGCGGCCCCGGCGGCCCTCAGCAGCTCTTTGAGCACGGCCTGCTCGCGCTCGCTGTAGCCTCGCAGGTCCATCTCCATGGGCGTGCGGGCGTACTTCAGCATCCGGGCCTCGATCGCTGGATCGCCCGTCATCGCTCCCTCCTCCGCCCCCCCTCCACAGCCCTGGCCGGCCAGCGGCAGGGCCAAGGCCAGAAGGCGCAGACGTATGTAGCGACTCATTTCTCTCCTCATCTGTAGCTGGATCAGTGTCTCAGGCGCGACATGAGTATAGCAGCCCGCCGGGGCGTTCAAAAGCGGCCTGTCCGGCCCGGCCCCAGCCGCCTATCTTGCTTCGTTCAGATTGAGAGCTGATATGCCTAGTGACAAACCCCGTAGCTAGAAACGGAGCTGGAGATGGCTACGAGCGATTATAGGATCGAGCGAGACACGCTGGGCGAGATGAAGGTCCCCGCCGACGCCCTCTATGGGGCCTCGACGCAGCGCGCGGCGGAGAACTTCCCGGTGAGCGGGTTACGCTTCCCACGCCGTTTCATCCGCGCGCTTGGGGCCATCAAGATGACCGCGGCCCAGGTGAACATGGCGCTCGGGCTGCTGGATGAGCGCATCGGGACGGCCATCGAGCGGGCTGCCCGCGAGGTGATGGAGGGAGGGCTGGACGACCAGTTCGTGGTCGACATCTTTCAGACCGGTTCGGGCACGTCCACCAACATGAACGCGAACGAGGTGATCGCGAACCGGGCGACGCAGATCCTCGGCGGCGCGATCGGGTCGAAGGAGGTGCACCCCAACGACCACGTGAACATGGGGCAGTCGAGCAACGACGTGATCCCAACCGCGTCACACGTGGCCTCGGCCACGGCCGCCATCGATGACCTGCTGCCGGCCTTGCGCAAGTTACACGAAGCGCTGGACGCCAAAGCCAGGGAATTCGCCGATGTGGTCAAGGCGGGGCGCACGCACCTGCAGGACGCGACGCCGGTGATGCTGGGCCAGGAGTTCAGCGGTTACGCGAGCCAGATCGAGCACGGGATCCGCCGCGTCGAGAACGTGCTGCCGCACCTCTCGGAGCTCGCCATCGGCGGCACCGCCGTGGGTACGGGACTGAACGCCGACCCCGAGTTCGCCGGCCGCGTATGCAGCGGGCTGTCGCAGCTGTTCAACCACGAGTTCGTGGAGGCGCCCAACCACTTCGAGGCGCAGGCCGCCCGCGATGCGCTGGTGGAAGCGAGCGGCGCGCTGAAGACGGTGGCTGTGAGCATGAGCAAGATCGCCAACGACATCCGCTGGCTGGCCACGGGCCCGCGCACCGGGCTGTCGGAGATCTCGATCCCCGCGACCCAACCGGGCTCGTCGATCATGCCGGGCAAGGTGAACCCCGTGATCCCCGAGGCGGTGCGTCAGGTAGCGGCCCAGGTCATGGGCAACGACACGACGATCATGATCGGAGGGCAGTCGGACAACTTCGAGCTCAACGTCATGATCCCGGTCATGACCTATAACTTGCTGCAGTCGATAGATATCTTAGCGAACGTTAGCCATATCTTCGTGGAGCGCTGCATCACGGGGATCGAGGCCAACCGGGAAACCTGCCGGGAGTACGCGGAACTGAGCCCCGCCCTGGCGACGGCGTTGGCACCCGTCATCGGCTACGACAAGTCGGCGAAGATCGCCAAGGACGCTCTGGCCAAGGGCAAGACCATTCGCGAGCTGGTGATCGAAGAGGGTCTGATGGACGCCAAGGAGGCTGACAGGGTACTCGACCCGGCAAAGATGACCAATACATGAAGAAAAAACGTAGAGGCAAGATAAAGAACCGCAGTCTGTTCCGCGTCATACTCAGAGGCCGGGAGTACATGGGCACGGCGGAACAGTTTCACGCGAAGGTAGTGGCGCCGGATTTCGCCAGCGCTCTGACCCGCGCCTGCGAAGCCCTGGACCTCCATCCCGGCCGATTGGAAGGGGCCGCGGTTACGCTTATGAGAGAAGAGACCGAACTGGAGGACGGGAAGGTGTTCGATTTCGCTCGCCGGTCGCGCGGTTTCGGCGAGCGGGGCGGCTGGACCTTCCGCGACGTACTTCCGCTGAAGATGCCCACCGGGCCGAGAAAGACCGAGGCTCTCTAACAGGAGGTCAAGCCGCAGGCGACGGCCGATGTCGGAAGACGACCGGGCTCGCTGGGACGAGCGATACACGATTGGCGATTGGGCCGATATCGACGAACCGGCGACCATCCTCGAGGACGCGCAGGCCTGGCTGAAACCGCCGGGCCTGGTCCTTGATGTGGCCTGCGGGGCGGGCCGCAACTCTCTCCACCTGGCGCGCAGAGGGTTCACCGTCATCGCCGTCGACATCTCGTGGGAGGGACTGCAGCGCCTCGTACGCCGCGCGCGGGAAGAGCACCTCGACATCCGGCCGATACACGCCGACCTGGAGCGGTTCGCGCTGCCGCCGGCGACATTCGACGTCATCGTCAGCAGCCGCTTCCTCTTGCGCTCGCTGTTTCCGGAGTTCCGTGCCGCGCTGAAGCAGGGCGGCCTGTTGCTCATCGAGACCTTCAACGTGGACGAGATCGAGGTGCTGGGCGGCGATATCCGCCGGGCATTCGCGCTGGAGAGAGGAGAACTGGAACGGGAGTTCGGCGACTTCGAGTTCCTGCTCTATGAGGAAGGCGTGTTCGAGCAGCGGGAGGGTGAGCGGGGCCTGGCGCGGCTCATAGCCAGGAAACGTTTGGGGGCAAGCAGTGAGCAGTGAGCGGTAAGCAGTAAGCAGTAAGCAGTAAGCGGTGAACCTCTTACCTCTTACCTCTTACCTCTTACCTCCTTCCCTCAGTGCCGTAGATCGATGACCAGCGCCCTCGTCTCCGTCATCTCCTCGATGCCATAACGCACCCCCTCGCGCCCCAGGCCTGAGTCCTTCACCCCACCGTACGGATAGTTGTCGATGCGCAGCGTCGGGAAGTCGTTCACGATCACGCCGCCGACCTCGAGATTCTGGTACGCGTAATGGATCAGGCGGATATCGTGGGTGAAGACTCCGCTCTGCAGCCCGTACACCGAGTCGTTCACGATCTTCACCGCGGCCTTGAAGTCGTCGTAGGGTCGCACGGTCACGACCGGCCCGAAGACCTCCTCGCACTCCACCTTCATGTCGAACCTGGTCTCGGCGAGTATCGTGGGCCAGACCAGCGATCCCTCGCGTCGGTTGCCCATGAGCACCTTCGCGCCGCCCCGCTCCGCCTCGGCGATCCACGACATCACCCGGCCGGCGTGCTTCTCCTCGATGAGCGGGCCGATCACGGTGTCTTTGTCCAGCGGGTCCCCGACTTTGAGCTGCTTGGTGCGCTCGACGAGCTTCTCGCAGAACTCGTCGTAGAGGGAGCGGTGGACGAGCACGCGCTGCACGCTGATGCAGGTTTGGCCCGCGTAGGCGTAGCCGCCGGCCGCGCTCCGCTCCACCGCCCAATCGAGATCGGCGTCCGAGTGCACGATGGCGCCGGCGTTACCACCCAACTCGAGCACCACTTTCTTTTTCCCGGCGATCGACTTCAGGTGCCAGCCGACGGCGCCGGAGCCGGTGAACGAAAGCAGCTTGAAGCGCTCGTCCCTCACCATAGGCTCGCCCACCTCCACCGTGCAGTGCACCACGTTGAACGCCTTCGACGGCAGGCCGGCCTCGTAGCAGATCTCGGCGAGCTTGAGGCTGGTGATCGGAGCCTGCTGCGGTGGCTTCAGTACCATCGTGCACCCAGCGGCGATGGCCGGCGCCAGCTTGTGCGCGACCAGGTTGAGCGGGAAGTTGAACGGCGCGATGCCGAGGATCGGCCCGATGGGGAAGCGGTAGTAGAGGCTGGTGTACCCCTCCGCTCGCGGCTCGATGTCGATCGCCACGATCTCACCGCCCAGCCGTGTGGCCTCCTCGGCCGCCAGCGTGAAAGTCTGGATCGCCCGATTCACCTCTCCCCCGGCGAACTGAATCGGCTTCCCACACTCCAGCGCGATCGTCTCGGCGAGCTCGCGCTGACGTTTCTCTATCCCAGCGGCGATGGCCCGGCAGATATCGGCGCGCCGAAAGCGCGGGAGCGTTCGCGTCTCCTCGAACGCTTCCGCGGCGGCGACGACCGCCGCATCCCGCTGTTCCTCGCCGGCCAGAGGGACCCGACCGACGACGTGACCGTTGTACGGATTGGTCACCTCGTCGACCCGGTCCGACTCCATCATCTCGCCCGCGATGGGCAGTTTGTACTCGGAACTCACGGCCTACCTCCTTTGCAGTAGCGTGCTTTGCAGTTTGAAAAGTAACACGTGGCCTGCTGTACCGCCCCGGCGTTCGAGTCCTCGTCGCGGCAAGGAGGTGTACAGGGAAATTGACCTGCGGAGATCATGTAACTAGGTTGGATATCATGTCGCCCCCTTGAAGGCCGGGAGGCAGCCCAACCCGCCCTTCCCGCCGAAGAGCCAGCTGGATCCAGGAGGTGCTGTGATGCGCTACCTGCGGACCGTGACCGCCGCGCTCGTCCTGGCGTTTCTTACCGCAAACCCAGCGCCGGCGGCGAGCCCGAAGAAGGTCAACTGCCGCAAGGACTTGAAGAAGGCGCGCGAGCTCATCAACGACAGGTGGTCATTCAAGCTCTTCAAGCCAGGCTACGTCGATCTCGACGAGGCGTTCAGGCAGCTAGAGCCGCTGGCCAAGCGAGCGGATACCCCTGAGGCTTGCGCGAAGGTGATCGCCCGCTTCATGGCGAAGCTGGGCGACGGCCATTCAAGGCTCCAGTACTATCCGGATCTCAACTACACGGCTCCTCTGATGGTCATTCGCAGCCAGCGAGAGCGGCTGTCCCAGGTCCCCGGTGAGAGGCCCAAGGTCCACGCGTACCTGCTCGCCCGGGACACTACCGATGAAGTTCTGAAGACTATCCCGCGCGGCAGTGAGATCCTGAAGGTGGACGGTGTAGCGATTGATGGGCTGTACCGAGAGATGGTACAGTACGTGTCAGGAAGCACGAGCCAGTGGAAGGACTACATAAGCGACAGGCAACTGTTGCTGGGGCCGGCCGAGACGGAGATCGAGCTGACCTACCGCGAGCCCGGTGGTGCTCGGAAAAGCGTGACAGTTCTTCGTCCAAGTCCAGACAGCCTCAAGGAGACGCCCAAGGAAGTCAGGGTACACCTGGGCTGGGAGGAAGAATCGAGCTCCCAGCGTTTGGAAGGCGGCTGGGGCTACATCAAGTACACATCGTTCTCGCTCAGAAGCCCCAAGCGCACCGTCGAGCTCTTCGACGAAGCGCTCGACGCCGTCTTCGATGCGCCGGGGCTGATCATCGACCTGCGCGGCAACGGTGGCGGATACGTCGATGCGATAAGCAAGATCGCAGGACGTTTCATAGCTGCGAGAGAGACCATGGGGTTCTACAGCGTGAGAACGCCCGGACAGGAAACGATCTCGCGAGTCTGGGATGAAGCCACTGGCAGCGTGATCTCCAAGCCGCGCTTACTGGCGACGCCGCGGAAAGAGATCTACACGGGACCGGTGGTCATCCTTATCGACCGAGCTTGCTTCAGCGCTTGCGAGAGTTTCACCGGCGGCCTTCAGTCGTTCGAGCGGGTCTTGGTGATCGGCCCGGAGGCGAGCGGGGGCGGCAGCGGGTTCGTCGGTGGCCTGGAGCTCCCGAGCGGCGCGATCATCTCGTTCTCGTGGACGGTGGCCTGGTTACCCAACGGGCAGCAGATCGAGGGGAACGGCGTGGCGCCGGACATTCTGGTAAAGGAGCGTTCCCGCGACTGGGCCGTGGGCCGGGACCGGGTCTTGGACCGCGCCATCAAGGCACTCGAACAGGGTGAGGCCAAACCGCTCACGGCAGCGGAAACGTGAGGGCCCGGCTGCGGCCGCAACAGGGCCCTAATGTTCCCAGTACCCCCACGGGGAGTCGAACCCCGGTCGCCTGGCTGAGAACCAGGTATCCTAGGCCACTAGACGATGGGGGCTTCAAGGAGTCGCAATTAAGTAGTCGGCCAGGATCCGGTCAAGGGCAGGCAAAAAAATGGCGGCTCCGGCAGGAGCCGCCCGACCGCGTGCCTGAAGGGTTCTATATCGCTGTGCGGATTGGGGAAGCTGCCAGGTAGGTCAAAGTAGGTCCAAAGCAGATAGGCATACGGTCGGGCGGTCCTTTCGTCTCAGATCTATGAACGACATACAGACGTTGCATCCGGCTCGCTCTATCCTGTCGCGGGGGAGTGAAGTCCGGGCACCTGGCGGGATAAGGTGTCTCAGCCTCAGGACTTACGCGTTGTAGATAGGCACCAGCCGTGCCATACCCACCACCCATCGCGATCCGCGGCCGGCGTTATATGTCTATTATATTGCAATGATTGCACTTACAGCGCTAGACAGACAGGCTCCGGGCTCGACTGCCGGCCCCTGGCCACGTGCCAGGCTTCGGGCAAAAAGCGCGGAGATAAGTCAGAATGCCTGACTCACGGCGATCTGCAGGAGTAATATAGGCCACAAAGAACCCGCCGGCCCGAGCCCCGATTCTTGGGGTTCAGGCGGCGGGCCCAACGCCGCTATATCGGTGCGGGGCGCAGGGTTGTGGCGTCAGCGGGCCGGGCTACTACTCATCCTCGAGTTTCCGCTGAGCCATCTCCCTGTCGAGCATCAACAGGCCCTGGCCTTCCCCGCCGATCAGTTTGAGCTGCTCGACAATCTCGCTGGCCGACGCCTCCTCCTCAACCTGCTCATCGACGAACCAATCCATGAGATTCTTGGTGGCGTAGTCCTTCTCGTCGACGGCGAGCGCTACGAGATCATAGATGAGGCTGGTGACATGCTGTTCGTGCTTATAGGCGGCCTCGAAGACGGCGAGAGGGGAGTCCCATTCCGACTGGGGGCCATCGATGGGGCCGAGCTTCACCTTGCCGCCCCGGTCAAGGATGAAGTTGTAGATCTTCATCGAGTGGACGGCCTCTTCCCGGGCCTGGGCGTTCATCCAGTTGGCAAAGCCTTTGAGATCGATCGACAGGAAATAGGCGGACATCGAGAGATAGATGTAAGCCGAATAGAACTCGGCATTAATCTGCTCGTTGAGCGCCGTCTCCATCTTCGCACTGAGCATTCTAACTTCTCCTTTAATTTGCGTTGTGGGCACCCGAATAATACAGCCGACTATGCGTTTGTAAACACGACTTTCCGCGACTACGCTTCCGAGACGAACAGTGGTACAGGCTTGAACTCGCCCACATCCACCAACCCCAGATCGGTGATCTTGAGCTCGGGGATGACGGCCAGGGCCAGGAACGACATCGTCATCAGCGGGTCCGGCAGCGTCCCGCCCAGCTCACGAGCCGCTCGCGTCATGCGCTCCACGCGGTCGCGCACCTCCTCGAGCGGCAGATCGGACATGAGGCCGGCGATGGGAAGCCGGACTGAAGCCAGCACCTGACCGTCCGCCACCACAACCTGGCCGCCTCCTGTCTCCGTGACGGCGCGGGCAGCGGTCATCATCTCGTCATCGCTCGCACCAACGACCACGATGTTGTGGTTGTCGTGGGCGACGGTGGAGGCGATGGCTCCGCGCCTGAGCCCGAAGCCGCGGACGAACCCGACACCCACGTGGCCCGTGGCACGGTGCCGCTCGATCACGGCGATCTTGAGCAGATCCCGCTCCGGATCGGCGACGGCCTGCCCGCCGGTGACTTTGAGCTCCTCCACGCTCTGGCCCGTGACGATCTGGCCGGGCATCGCCTCGATGATCCGTGCCCGGCTGTCGCCGCCGGCATCGAGCGCGAGACTGACCGATTCCCAATGCACGCGCACGCCGCTCCCCGGCGGCAGCGGAGGCGCGGGGCGCGGCCCTCGGTACTCACCTTCTTCGGCGACGACCTGCCCCTCACTCAGGACCTTCAGGATGCGGAAGTTCTCGAAGTCGTCAAAGACAACGAGATCGGCCCGGTAGCCCGGGGCCACCATCCCGAGCCCGCGGAGCCCGAAGTAGTTGGCCGTATTGATCGTCGCCATCTGAATAGCGGTCACCGGGTTCGACCCACTGGCGAGCGCCATGCGGATGAGCGCATCGATGTGCCCCTCGTCCACGAGATCTCCGGGGTGCCGGTCGTCGGTACAGAAGGAGCAGAAGGCGGCGTTCTCCGGTGTCACCAGCGGCAACAGCTCCTTCAGGTTTCGGGCGGTGGTCCCCTCGCGGATGAAGATGTGCATACCGCGCCGCAACTTCTCGCGCGCCTCCCCCAGTTGCGTGCACTCGTGGTCCGAGCCGACTCCCGCGGCCGTGTAAGCGTTGAGCGGCATTCCCGACAGCCCCGGCGCGTGCCCGTCCACGGGCCGATCGCCGGCCGCGTCGATCTTGGCCAGCACGTCGGGCATGCCCAGGTAGACGCCGGGGAAGTTCATCACCTCGGCCAGCCCGATCACCCGCGGGTGCGCGAACAGCGGCTCCAGGTCGGCGGCCTCGAGCCTGGCACCCGACGTCTCCATGTCGGTGGCCGGTACGCAGGAAGACGCCATGACGAATACGCGCAGCGGCAGCCCCTCGCTGGAATCGAGCATGTAGCGGATCCCCGGGACCCCGAGGACGTTGGCGATCTCGTGCGGGTCGGTGACCACTGCCGTCGTCCCCCGCGGGACCACCGTACGAGCGAATTCCGGCACCGTCACCATGCTCGACTCGATGTGCACGTGCGCATCGATCAGGCCCGGACAGACATGCGCGCCCTCAAGATCGATGATCCGCCGCGCCGCGTAGTCACCGAACCCGGCGATGCGACCTTCATGAATGGCGATATCCGCATCATGAACCTCGCCCGAGCGCACGTTTACCAGCCGCGCATTCTTCAGAAGCGTGTCCGCGTGCGAGTCGCCCCGGGCGACTTCGATGAGCCTGGCTCGTTCGTCGGATGGGAT
>FXBF010000387.1_pt1 | contig 15070 bp, 12 predicted proteins | sample 5335321 | NCBI WGS metagenome assembly FXBF01 (sample SAMEA103928391, study PRJEB20085) | sediment metagenome | isolation source: sediment
GAGTTTTCACACAGCCTCACAAGCAAGAGAAAGTCAGCTGCCGTGGGTCAGCCACCCACAAGTTGCCGTTCATCATCGCCGTAGGCGATTCGAAAAATCCACTCACTTCAACGCCGCCAACGCCTTGTCATAATCCGGCTCCTGCGTGATCTCCGGCACGAGCTCGGTGTATTTCACGTTGTCATTCTCGTCGATGACGACCACCGCGCGCGCAGTGACGCCTTTCAAGGGGCCGTCCTGAATCAAGACCCCATAGTCCTTGGCAAAATCGCGGCCGCGCATCATCGACAGCGTTTTCACATCCTTGGTATTTTCCGCGCCGCAGAATCGCACCTGAGCGAAGGGCAAATCAGCGGAAATGATCAGTATGACCGCATCGAGATGATCTTTTGCATGGTCGTTAAATTTTTTGGTGGATGTGGCGCACACCCCTGTATCCAGGCTGGGCACAATGTTGAGCAGTTTCTTCTTGCCTCTGAAATCCTCAAGTGACACATCATTCAGATCGCCGTCCACCAACTTGAAGTCGGGCGCCGGGCTGCCGACCTTCGGCAGATCACCGTTGGTACTGATTGCATTTCCTTTCAGTGAGATTTTCGCCATGGCCAATACCTCCTTGGACTAAGCGTTGGGGGTCACTTTCACAGCGCAGGGCGGATCCAGCCTGCGTTTACTGATGACACGTTCAAGATGAAAGGCGTACTGCTCGATATCTTCCGACGTATGCACCTCGGTGGCACACACGAGTAACGCCTGGCCCAATTCGGGATAGTGATCGGTGAGATCAAAACCGCCGAGAATGCCTTGGGCCTCAAGCGCCCGTAGCACATCGCTGACGGGGGTATCCAGGCGCAGCACCGCCTCGTGAAAGACGGGCCGGTTAAAGATCCTCTCCACGCCTTTGATCGCGGTAAGTTTATCCAGCAAGGCATGCGTATTGGCATGACATTGCGCGGCCGCGCGGTAGAGCCCCTCGGGGCCGAGCAATGTCATGTAGATCGTCGCGGCCGTCACCATCAGGCCCTGGTTGGTACAGATGTTGGACGTCGCTCTTCCCCGGCGGATATGTTGCTCGCGCGCTTGCAGGGTCAGCGTGAACCCGGGCTTTCTGCGCGTGTCCACGGTGCGCCCGACGAGGCGTCCCGGCATCTGGCGCACCAAGGCCTCCCTGCAGCACATGAACCCGAAATAGGGCCCGCCCGAGGAGAGCGGCACGCCCAGCGGTTGACCTTCGCCGACGGCGATGTCCGCCCCCTTGGCTCCCCATTCGCCGGGCGGCTTTAGCAGCGCCAGGGCCGTGGGATTGACGAGCCCGATCACGAGCGCGCCCTGCGCGTGCGCCCAGTCGGTGAGTGCATCGACCTCTTCCAGGATTCCAAAAAAGTTGGGTTGAGGAATCACGAGCGCGGCCAGATCGCGGCCTTCATGAGATTTTAGGGATTCCGGGATGGTATGCCCGCCTTCCGTGCAGTGGGGAAGCTCTATCAGTTCAATGTCCTGGTTGCGGACAATGGTGTGCACTACTTTTCGGTAGATCGGATGCACCGTTGCCGGCATCAGGATGCGGCGTGATTTCCTGTGCGCCCGCACCGCCATCAACGCCGCTTCGGCAAGCGCCGACGCGCCATCGTAAAGCGAGGTATTGGACACATCCATCGCGGTGAGACCCGCCATCATGGTCTGAAATTCATAAAGCAATTGCAGCGTGCCCTGGCTCGCCTCCGCCTGATAAGGGGTATAGGCACTATAGAACTCGCCGCGCGTGGTGATCTCCCACACTGCGGCGGGGATGTGATGCTCATAGGCGCCGGCGCCGATAAAGTTGACATACGTGCCGTCCTGGTTAGCGCGCTCCTGCATGAGACGCGCAACCTGCATCTCACTCAGCCCTTCGGGAACTTCACTCAGCTTTCCACTACGCAGGCCGGCGGGAATTTCATCAAACAATGCCTCAATCGAGGAAACCCCGATGGCCTTGAGCATGGCCTTTATATCGGCTTCTGTGTGCGGAATAAATGGCATAAATCTCTTCCTGATTTGTATACCGCTACTGAAGTAGCAAGTAGCAAGAAGATCTTTAAACAAATGGGGTTGTTTTTTTGCAACCCGCTACTTGCTACTCGCTACTGCATTTAATGTTTTTCAGAAGCCACCAGCGCCTCATAGGCCTGGGCATCGAGCAGGCCTTCCACGTCGCCTACGTTGTCCGGTTTTATGCGAAACATCCATCCTTGTCCATAGGGATCTTTATTCAGCGTCTCCGGGGCATCGGCAAGCGCGCCGTTTGTCTCCACGATTCTCCCGCTTACCGGCGCGTACACGTCCGAGGCCGCCTTGACCGATTCCACAATAGCGCATTCCTTGTTTGCCTCGACCTTACCACCCACTTCCGGCAGCTCCACATACACCATATCGCCCATCAGATCCTGAGCATGGTGAGTAATGCCCACGATAATGGTGCCATCACTTTCCAGTTTTATCCATTCGTGGGATTTGGTGTATTTCAGTTCTTTCGGCGTTTCACTCATTTCCAGAATTCTCCTCCTATTCCGACAGACAACTCTTGCCGTTCCGTACAAAAGGGTATTTGACGATACGCACGTCAACCATTCTGCCGCGCATCTCAACCTGGCACCTGCTGCCGGTCCGGGCCTTCTCAGGCACGCGCGCCAATGCAATAGACCGATTCAAGGTGGGCGAAAAACCGCCGCTGGTGATTTCCCCATCTGCTACACCATCGCACACCACCTTCTGATGACTGCGCAATACGCCTTTCCCTTCCAGCAGCAAACCCACAAGCTGGCGGGACATGCCTTTCACTTTCTGCTTCTCCAATGCCTCGCGGCCGATGAATTTTCTATCAACAGGTTCGAACGCAACAGTCCAGGCAAGCCCTGATTCCAGGGGGCTCGTGGTCTCATCCATATCTGAACCATAGAGATTCATGCCCGCCTCAAGCCTTAACGTATCGCGCGCCCCCAGACCGATGGGCGCAACGCCCGCCTCGTGCAACATTTGCCAGGTAAACGGTGCGGCCTTTGCGGGCAGGATAATTTCCAACCCGTCTTCACCCGTGTAACCGGTGGCGGCAACCATCAGCTCGCCCACGGTGAGCGAATGGAACGGCTTGAGATTTGTCGCGGCCTCGCGCAACGATTCACCGAGCGCCTGACAAACCTTTTCCCGGGCGTTCGGGCCCTGCACCGCGATGATGGCGAGATCATCGCGCACGATCACCTCGATGCCGCCAAACTCATGGGCCGCGGTATTGATCCAGGCGGTGTCCTTTCCGCGGGTGGCAGCGTTCAACACCAAACGAAACCATTTTTCGTCCATGAAATAAACGATGAGGTCATCGATCACCCCACCTTGGCTGTTAAGCATACAGCTATAGAGCGCCCGGCCTTTGGTTTTGAGCTTGCCGACGTCGTTGGCCAGCAGCAAACGCAGAAAATCGCGCACCGGTTCGCCTTTAAGATCAACCACGTTCATGTGAGAAACGTCAAACATGCCGGCATCCTGCCGTACCTTATGGTGCTCCTCGATCTGAGAGCCGTAGTGCAAAGGCATGTCCCAGCCGCCAAAATCCATCATCTTGGCGCCCAGCTTAATGTGCATGTCGTAAAGTGGTGTGCGCTGTCCCATTTCAATTCCGTAACTGTTCAACGCCAAGACGCGGCGAGCATAAAGAAAAAGATACTTCTATTTTTTTTCTCTTTGCGCCTTTGCGTTAAAAATTCATACAAAAATAAAATAAACGGGGCGACGGCATACAGCCATCGCCCCTCTGTCCGGTAACCTGAGAGTCTTTAAACCCCTTCGGTGGGTCGGTCGGAACAACCAACCACTCTCCAGAGTCGACCCAAGGCTGCTCACCGAGCAGCCGTATCCAATGATTTCTGCGGTCCTTTTGCCTGAGCGATTCCGGGCGGTTGCGCCTTCGGCGCCGACTAGAAACCAAGCACTAGTCGGTCTCTCCCGCAAGGATAGGTCGAAAATGCACTATATCCCACGCCGCCCATGGCGCCAAGCGGCCTCGAATCCCATGATGGTCAAAGGCTTATATCCGCGGCGTTGATCTTCGCACCAGCATGACAACCGGGATCAGTCCCGCAAAAATCAACGTAACGGCGGGCAGGGCGGCACGCTCCCATTCGCCTTCCGACGTCATTTCGAAAATACGCGTGGCGAGCGTATCCCATCCGAACGGGCGCAGAAGGAGGGTGGCGGGCATCTCTTTCATCACCTCGATAAACACCAGTAAACCCGCGCTGAGCAAACCGGTGCGCAACATGGGGATGGAAACCCGCCACAGGATTTCCCAGTTGCTGGCGCCTAGGCTACGCGCGGCCTGCCACAATGAAGGTTTGATATGCTCGAAGGCGCTGTCGATCGGCCCATACGCCACCGCCATAAAGCGCACGCCGTAAGCCAGAATAAGGGCGGCCAGGCTGCCGGCAAGCAGCGGGCCGAGCGCCATTCCGAACCACTGCTGCATGAGATAGGCGAGCCGCTGATCGAGCCAGATAAATGACAGCATGATACCCACCGCCAGCACGGAACCGGGAAGGGCATAGCCGAGCGTGGCAAACCGTACGGCGCCGCGTGTAACACGGTCTGGCCTCAACCGATAGGTATAAGCCAAGAGCAACGCACAAAAAGTAGTGATCACGGCCGCGGCGGCACCGAGCGAAAGGGTGTTGGCAAAAAATTGAAAGTAGCGCGCGTCAAAATCCAAATAGCCTGCTTCCCACACCCATACCAGCAGTTGCCCCACCGGCACGATAAAGGCCAACAGTAATACGACCGCCGAAGCAGCCGTAGCGAGAAAGGCGTTGGCGCCTTTGAGCCTGATACGCTGTTCGCGTCCTTGTTTAAGTCCTACATGGTATCGCGCCCTCCCGCGCAGGCGCTGCTCGCCGAATAATGCAAGCGCGACAAAGAGCAATAAAAGCGTCGCAAGTTGCGCCGCCGCCCTCAGGCTGGACAGCCCGAGCCAGGCCTTGTAAATGCCGGTGGTAAACGTGTCGTAATTAAAAATCGATACCGCCCCGAAATCCGCAAGCGTCTCCATCAACGCCAGCGCGATTCCTGCGGCGACGGCGGGGCGCGCCATGGGCAACGCCACACGCAGGAAAGCACCCATGGGGGATAGACCGCTGACGCGGCCGGTCTCGAGCATGCTCCGTCCCTGGCCTAAAAACGCCGTGCGTGCAAGCATGTATACATAGGGGTAAAACGCGAGCACCATGACCGCGACCACGCCGCCCGTGGAACGTATCGGCGGGAACCAGTAGTCACTGTGTCCTAACAAGCCGCGCAACCAGCCCTGTACCGGCCCGCTGAAATCCAGAAGTCCGACGGCGACAAACGCAAGCACGTATGCCGGAATGGCCAGCGGCAGCATCAGCGCCCAATCGAACAGCTTCCTTCCCGGGAACTCACACATGGCGGTGAGCCATGACAGGCCCACACCGAGCACGAATACGCCCAGACCAACGCCGATGATCAACATCCCCGTGTTGCGCAGCAGGTCGACAAGCACAGTATCGGCGAGGTGTTGCCAGACCGCGGTATCCGGTGCCAGCCAGGCGGAGGTCACAACCAGAATCGGCGCCGCCACCACAGCAGCGATGGCGAAACTGGCCAGGCGCCAGTGCCAGATGTTTACGTTTAACCACGTGGAAATGCCGACCGGAGCGGTGGTACGGCTTGCTGGATTACCGGCGGTGGCATTCATAGCTTTAGTCTCGCGTGTCGGGTAGCGAATCCCGAGTCGCCTTCAAAATATAATCAAACTGCCCTAAATCAAATCGAAACTAGAAGCTCGCTACCAGAAATTTATTTATACCTGGCCCGGTCCATGAGCCGGACGGCTCGCGCCTGAAGCCTTCCTGCTTCGGAGACATTGATGGTGTCTTGCTTGAACCCGCCCCATGCCACCACATCCGGATGTGGTTTTACCTTCGGATTTGCCGGATATTCCATGTTCTTGTCAGCAAACAGGTTTTGCGCCTTTTCAGACGACAACCATTCCAGAAATTTGACCGCTGTTTCACGGTGTCTGGCATACGCCGTTACACCCGCCCCGGATACGTTTACATGCACGCCGCGGTCCTTTTGGTTAGGCCAAAACAGAGCAAGGGGAAGGTCCGGCTGTTTCTTCTTTAAACGGCCGTAATAATAAGAGTTTACTATCCCGACATCGCACTGGCCCGCCGCGATGGCCTGCAACACTTTAGTATCGCTCGAGAAGACGTCCGTGGCTAAGTTGTCGACCCAGGATTTCACAATTTTCTCGGTTTCAGCCTCTCCCAGGCGTGCGATCATCATCGCCACCAGGGATTGGTTATAAACCTTTTTAGACGTGCGCAAACACAGACGCCCCTTCCATTTGGGATTCCCCAGCGCTTCGTAGGTAGAAAGTTCTCCCGGCTTAACACGCGCCGTGCTGTAAACGATGGTCCGGGCGCGCACCGAAAGCCCGAACCAGCGGTTCTTGGGATCACGCAGGTGGGCCGGGATATTTTTGTTCAATACTTTGGAGTTTATTCCAGCCAGCAGACCCTCATGAGCGGCCTGCCAGAGATTACCGGCATCTACGGTAATGAGCAGATCGGCCGGTGTGTTCGCGCCCTCCGCCTTGAGGCGTACGAGCAACGGTCCGGCCTTGTCCGTGATGAACCGAATTTTCGTACCGGCCTCCGCAGTATAGGCATCGAAGATGGGTTTGATCAGCTGTTCATTGCGTGCGGAATAAATTACCAGTTCATCGGCCGCCGAACCGCTGATGGGAAACTGACCGACTGCGATAGCAATCAAGGCTATAATTCGTTTCATGTTATTCATGCTTTTCCCTCATTCCTATTTGATAAAACCTGTTTAATTTGCGCTAATTTTATTTGAATTTATAAGTCAATCGCACATACAGATCCTTCGCATCCCGTTTTTGTAATGCGGTCGTCCGTTTTTCCAGTTCCTTTCGCTGACGCACGCGTGTTTCCAGGCGCAATCTTTTGCTTATCACCCATTTATAACGGATTTCCGTGAGTTTCTCATTCTCACGAAAATCGGGTGAAATCAGCCAGCCGCCGTCCGCTTGCGCCAGTACCAGGCCGATACTATGGCCGGGCTCAAAATTCATGAAATTAAAACTGGTCTGCCAGGCATAACCATCTGCCTTCTCCGTACCTCCGATTTTCAACGCAGTTTTTTGAGATGTGTTCGGTGCATATCCGAATTCCCCGCCCCAGAGGAAATGTTTGTTTTTTTCGCCCAGCGGCCATTGTAACGCTACCCGGCCGACCACGCCGAGGTAGTCATCCCGTGGGCCGCTTGTCGAACCATTCACAAGCAGAGCGTTCGGTATCACGGTTATGTCAACGCCACGCTGGACAAACACTCCTTTAGATTTTTTGTTTTCCAAACCGAAGAAGAGCATAGTACGGGTCCCATTGTCACTAAAGTTCAGTGGTCCCCGCGTTACATTGGTTGTGCCTTCCTTTGGATTATGTTGCAGAATCACATGCGTCTGCCAGCCGGAAACGTGATTCCGGAGTAGGTGCACACCATCTGTGAAATCGATATCCACATTTGGGCTGTCATTCCTGTCCAGCGATTTCTTGGCTACCCCCTCAAGTTCAAACTTGGTCTGCATACGTCCAATTGTGATGCTCCATGCGTCGTTCGGGATGTATATCACATTCGCCATATCCAAGGTCGACTCTCCGAACGTACGCGCGTTGTTATAATCACGTAATCTGAATCTGGTTTTCTCCTGTTCATCGGAATAGCGCCCGGCAAATCGAATATTTCCACGCCATTTTTCGCTTAACCCGGCACGCACACCGGCACGGATTCTCAGCCTGACGTCCCTGGCCTTGGTCACGCTCCCATTACGATTTTCCGTGCGCGAGGCATAATAGCCGCCGCGCACGTCGCCAAAAAACGTTGTATCCATATCCGCCTGTGTGATAAACGGTGCTGTAAACAGTGTTAATCCTATAAAGATATTCGCGGCTATCCTCTTTCGCTGCATTTCCCTACCCTTTATGGTTGATAGTTGACCGATTGAACTCAGGAAGCGCTATTATCCAGATATTATATGTAAATGCAAATCGTTCTCATTTATATTACTCTCAGAGGACGGTAGCAGAAAATGCCATATGATAATGAAAGGGAAGCAGCGCGTGACAGCGGTAAAGTGTGACAAATTCTTAAATAAAATGCGTAGAGAGAACAAAATCCAAAATTATCTGGAGCAGCAAGGGTATGGCCAATCAGACATTCTCCGCTCAATAAAAAGAAACGAAAACTCCTACCGGCTTCTAGTAAGGAGTACAACGGCTTGTATGTTCTACTCAAAGATGTCTGGGACTTTGAAATAAAACAAGCTAGATCTTCCAAGTAAATATTGGATCATGATGCCGGTGGGTTTCTCCATCATAATCCGCCGGGTTACGGTTCGAATAATCAACCATTATTGAATATGGCGACCACCGGCGCATGATCGGAGGGCCGGTCGACCCCCCGAAGCCCCCTATCGACATAACAAGCCGTGCAGCTCTCTGTCATCGCTTGACCGCACAAGATATGATCGATGCGAAGCCCCATGTTGCGGCGAAAGGCGCCCTGGCGATAATCCCACCAACTGAAACTCTTTTCCGGCTGCTCGAATTTACGGAATACATCCGTCAGTCCTGTTTTGACGAGTTCCTTAAAGGCTGCGCGCTCTTTTTCACTGAACAGAACACGGCCCTCCCAGGCCGCCGGATCGTGCACGTCGCGTGGTTCAGGGGCAATATTAAAATCTCCCACGACGGCCAGTTTTGGATATGTTTTCAGCTCTTTTATGACAAATCTCTTCAGCGCCTTCAGCCAGAAAAGCTTGTAAGCGAATTTTTCCGAGCCTACCGCTTCGCCGTTCGGGACATACACATTCAACACACGCATCCCATCCGTGGTCACGGCAACAAATCGTTTTTGCGTGCCATGAATCTCGGGAAGTTCCGTCATGACGGCGTCCAATGGCTTGCGGCTTAGTGTTGCCACGCCGTTGTAGGTCTTTTGGCCAGCATACACAATCTGATATCGCATATTGTGAAACGCCTCAACCGGAAACGCCTCGTCCGTCACCTTGGTCTCCTGCAGACAGAGAATATCCGGCGAGTGCGCTTTGAGCCAGTCAAGTATGTGAGGTAAACGGATGCGGACGGAATTGATATTCCAAGTGGCGATTTTCACGGAAGATAGATCTTTTTGGAACGGCTATTCCGTTGAAGTACGAAGCCCGCCGGCAACGGAATATTCACGAAGTTATTGACCGAACCCCGTCTCCTCAGAGCCGCTTTCTGTCGGTTTCATTTTCGGATAGCCCGCCTGATCCAATTCTCCCTCCAGCAGGGACTCGAGATATCCTTTCATCACCTTGTCGCCGACCGTGATGGTGGGCACGGCCAAGGAGCCGGTTTTGGCTTTCAGCTCATCCAGCAGCTCGCGGTTACCCTCCACATTATTCTCCTTGAAAGGGGTCTTCCGCTTTGTGAGGTAGGCGCGCGCCGAATCGCATGAGACGCAATTGGATGCAGAATAAAGCACCACGGGGTGTTTTTTGGCGGCCTCGTTGGCAGGGTCATCTGCATCAGATCGTGATGATCTCCGGATACTTTTTGCTTCGACACGATAGCCCGAGCCACTGGGCGGAGGCTGATCATGATAAGACACGTTGCCATCCGCATCGATCCATTTATAAAGCGTCTGGCTCTGCGCAAGCGACGCGCCAAGAACCAACGGCAACATAAATAAGATAGCTTTCAGTTTCATGGCTTCAGACCCTCAGATACATACCACCTGATCTCTTTCGAATTGATTCGCGCAACCAGATTACGCCGGCGATAAAACCCACTACAAGCATAGCAAAAGAGATGCCGAGCCACATAAGCAACGACCCCCTGTCTTCATCTGAGGGTGGTTCATCGGAAGGCGGAGTCTCGTTCCGCGCCCCGTCCGGCGCGATAATGGGATTCGATTCGGCCTCAGCCTCCGGGGAAATTTCATCCAGTTTCTTAACCTTGGCTTTCTCCTGCACCAACACCGCTTCGGTTTCCTTAAGCTTGGCGCGCGCCTTCGAAAGCTGTGCACGGGTTTTGCTCAATTCACTCTTAAGCTGTTTCACCTGCAGCCGCGCCGGAGGCTCAGGGGAAATGTAACGTCCGTCTATCCAACCCTCGGTGCCCTGCTGGTCGCGGACGCGGACAAAATTTTCATAACGCTCCAGCACCTCCAGGGCCATGCCCAATCGAACCGTTTTTACCACCGCGCTCCCTTCACTCAGATCAGCCCGGAGGCCGACATCCAGCTTGTCGATCACATACACCGTCTCCGCATAGCCGATCGCGGGCTGAAAGATCAACAATAAGAATAGCCATGCCAGATGCTTCATGGATGTTTTCCCTCCGCCGCTCCTGCGCATCCATGCGCTCGCGATGCACATGGAAGTGCGAGTGTCGCGAGAGGCACGACTGCAGGGATGCAGGAGGTAGAGCAACGCAAGGAGCAGTTGCCGAGGACGCCGAGAGCGACCGGCATTTGTACTTCCCTGTACATCAGGCGGCCAGCCCGGAGTGGCGCAGCAGCGCCGCGATGGAAGGCTCACGCCCCCTGAACTGTACGAATAACTCCATCGGTTCATCGGCGCCGCCCTTTTCAAGAATATTGTGCAGAAATTCCATGCCGGTCTTACGATCGAAAATACCCCTCTCCTCGAACTTGCTGAAGGCGTCGGCGGAGAGCACTTCCGCCCATTTGTAACTGTAGTAGCCCGCGGCATATCCGCCGGCAAAGACATGCGAAAAACTGTTCTGAAAACGGTTGAATTCCGGCGGGGTGACGACGGCCACCTCCGAGCGCACCTCGTCCAGAAGCTGTTGCACACCTTTGCCGCGATCCGGATCAAATCCGCTATGTAGGTACATATCGAACAACGCGAACTCAAGTTGCCGGACAAACTGCATCCCGGAGTGGAAGTTTTTCGCCGCAATCATTTTTTCATATAGATCATCAGGAATACGTTCGCCAGTCTGATAATGCCCGGAGATAAGGTCAAGCGCATCGTGCTCCCAACACCAGTTCTCCATGAACTGGCTTGGCAGCTCCACCGCGTCCCAGGCCACCCCGTTGATTCCCGCCACGCCCACATGATCCACCTTGGTCAACATATGGTGCAGGCCGTGCCCGAATTCATGAAACAGGGTGATGACTTCTTCATGCGTAAACAAGGACGGCCTGCCCTTTACAGGCGGTGAGAAATTACAGGTCAGATAGGCCACGGGGACCTGGACGCCGCCCACAGTCCGTTTGCGGTTAATGCACTCGTCCATCCACGCGCCGCCGCGCTTGTTCATCCGTGCGTAGAGATCCATGTAAAACCGGCCGCATATTTCACCAGAAGTATTTCTTATTTCGTAGAAGCGAACATCCGGGTGCCATGCCTCAACGTCGTCGACGCGCGTAATCTCCAGCCCGTAAAGCCGTTTGACCACTTCGAACATTCCAGGCACCACGCGGTCTTCCGGAAAATACGGCCGCAGGTCCTCCTGCGAAAATACATAGCGGTGCTCACGCAACTTTTCGGAATAGTAAGGGATATCCCATACCTCAAGCTTGTCTACGGCAAATTGCTCGCGCACAAATATCTGCAATTCATCCAAATCCTTTTCCGCCGCCGGGCGCGAGCGCGCGGCAAGATCATGCAGAAAACCCATGACCTGCTCGACGCTTTTCGCCATTCTGGTCTGCAGGGAATACTCAGTGTAATTCGCAAAACCCAGAAGTCCGACTGCTTCCTGCCTGAGTTTCATAATCCGCACGATCAGATCACCATTGTCCCATTTCCCCGCATGGGGGCCCTGATCGCTCGCACGCGTGACATAAGCCTCGTACATTTTCCTTCGCAATTCGCGTTTGTCCGCATAGGCCATAAAGGCAGTATAGGACGGGCCTTCAAGGGTGAATTTCCAGCCCTGCTTGCCTTCCTGCTCCGTCGCCTGTTTCGCCAAGGCGCGCGCCGTCTCCGGCAATCCCGCCAAGTCTTCGGGCTTGGTGATGAGCAATTCCCACGCCTGCGTCGCATCCAGGACGTTTTCCGAGAACCGGCTGGCCAGGGAAGAAAGTTCTTTCTGGATCTCCTTGAAACGTTTTTTATCGTGGTCGTTAAGCTCGACACCGGCGAGCCGGAAATCACGCAAGGCGTTCTCAATAATCTTTTTCTGCGCCTGGCTTAAGCCTTCGAGCTCCGGGCTCGATGCAATCATCTTGTACGCCCGGTACAGGCGCTCATCCTGCGCAAGTTCCGTGTGGAATTCGCTGATCCGGGGCAGTCCTTCGTTATAGGCGGCGCGCAAGGCATCGCTGTTTACCACGGCGTTCAAATGCGAGACCGGCGACCACATGCGGTCGAGCCGCTCCTCCATGTCCTCGATGGGCTGGGCAAAATTCTCCCACGTGTAATTTCCAGCGCCTTCAAGAATTTGCTCCAATTCACGGCGGCTCTCCGATAACAGGTAATCCAGCGCCGGCGCGACGTGCTCGGGACGTATCGCGCTGAAACGAGGCAGGCCAGTAAAATCAAGGAGGGGGTTATTTGTTCTGGTTTCTTCCATGTCAAATCTTTTAGACGTCAGGTTCTGATAACACATATAATTTAGCATGCCTTCCCGCCATTCAGCACCCGGCCTATCCGCCGTTGCACACCGAATCGCCAATCGTGACTCAGGCCCATCCCTATGACGCCTTAACGCCGGGGGTTATCCTCGATGCCGTAGAGAAATACGGTGTGCGTTGCACCGGGGGGATGCTCGCCCTCAACAGCTACGAAAACCGTGTTTACCGCATCGAGACCGAATCACACGGTCCCCTGGTGGCCAAGTTCTACCGTCCCGCCCGCTGGACGGACGGCGCCATCCTGGAAGAACATGCCTTTGTCCAGATGTTGACAGACCACGAGATTCCCGCTGTGGCCCCGCTCCCCTATGACGGCAAACACACCTTAAACCACCATGCCGGCTTTCGGTTCGCGGTGTTCCCCTGGCAACCGGGGCGCGCACCGGAATTCAACAACGCCGATGACCGCATTATGCTTGGAAGGTACCTCGGAAGACTACACCGGTTGGGCGCGGCGCAAGCCTTCCGCCATCGACGCCGGCTGAGCGTGGAGGAATTCGGCCGTCAATCTGTTACCTGCCTCGTACAAAGCGAATTTATTCCCGCCGAACTTCGAGACGCGTTCCGCGCCATCACCGAATACTTGCTGCCGCCCGTCGAGGAGGCGTTCCGCGCCGCCGGCGATATCGCGTGGCTGCGGCTTCACGGCGATTGCCATCTCGGTAATATCCTCTGGGCCGACAGCGGACCGTACTTTGTTGACTTCGATGATTGCATGATGGGCCCGTCCATCCAAGACTTGTGGATGTTATTATCCGGCGAGCACGATGACAGGGAGCGATACTTGGCGGACTTCTTATCCGGCTATACGCAATTTGCCGAGTTCAATGCGGCGGAGTTACGGTTGATTGAACCGTTACGGACGCTGCGCCTGTTGCATTACAACGCCTGGCTGGCGCGACGCTGGGGTGACCCAGCGTTTCCGCACAACTTTCCCTGGTTCAACACGCAGCGCTACTGGGAAGAACAGATCCTCACGCTCAGGCAACAGGCGGCGGCGCTGGACGAACCGCCGCTCTCATGGATCGAGTAATGGCCGAACATTTTGATTACCTTGTCATCGGCGGCGGCAGCGGCGGCATCGCTTCGGCCCGGCGCGCCGCCGGGCACGGGGCCAGGACCGCCTTGATCGGGGCCGGCGCCATCGGCGGCACCTGCGTCAACGTCGGTTGCGTACCGAAAAAGGTGATGTGGAACACCGCCAGCATCGCCGAAATCCTGCGTGATGCGCCCGCCTACGGCTTCGATATCACGCACAACGGTTTCGCGTGGCCGAAGATCAAACAGGCGCGCGATGCCTACATCGAGCGCCTGAACGATATTTACTACAGGAATCTGGACGTCTCCGGCGTGAAGCTTATAGAAGGCTGGGCCAGCTTCGTGGACAGCCACACGGTGGCCGTTGGAAATAGCCAATATCAGGCGGATCATATTCTGATCGCGACCGGCGGTCGGCCTCAGATACCGGAGATTCCCGGCGCGGAACTCGGGATCACCAGCGACGGATTCTTTCAGCTTGAAGATCAACCGACACACGCCGTGGTCGTGGGCGCCGGCTACATCGCCGTGGAGTTCGTGGGACTTTTGAACAGTCTGGGCACCGAGGTCATGATGCTGCTTCGGCGGGAAGGATTCCTGAAACGTTTCGACCCCATGTTGCGCGGGACCCTGATGGAAGAAATGCAAAATGCAGGCGTGAATATCCTCACCTGCATCCACCTCGATCGCCTGGAGCCGGAAGCAGACAACAAGATCACGCTGCACAGCACGACCGGCGAAAGCATCACAGGCGTCGACACCGTCATCTGGGCGATCGGACGCACCCCCAATACACAGAACATGGGCCTGGAACTGGCCGGGGTTCAAACCGACAAGCACGGCCATATCAAGGTGGATGACTTCCAGAACACCAATGCTTCCGGCATCTATTCGGTGGGCGATGTCACCGGGCGGGTACAGTTGACACCCGTGGCCATCGCCGCCGGGCGGCAGCTGGCCGACCGCCTGTTCGGCGGGCAGGCGGACGCTAGAATCGACTACAACAACATTCCGACGGTGATCTTCAGCCATCCCCCCATCGGCACCATCGGCATGTCGGAGGACCAAGCGCGCAAAATTTACGGGGAAGGCGGGGTCAAGTGTTATCAGAGCCGCTTCACTAACATGTTTTATGCCGTCACCGAACGCAAGCCACCCACCGTGATGAAACTTGTCACCGTCGGCGAGCAGCAAAAGATTATCGGCTGTCACGTGATCGGGGAACACGCCGATGAAATCATCCAGGGCTTCTCGGTTGCGGTTAAAATGGGCGCGACCAAGGCCGATTTTGACAACACCATGGCGATCCATC
>FXBF010000388.1_pt1 | contig 15057 bp, 15 predicted proteins | sample 5335321 | NCBI WGS metagenome assembly FXBF01 (sample SAMEA103928391, study PRJEB20085) | sediment metagenome | isolation source: sediment
GGGTGATATTTCGAAGATTGAAAAAGTACAGGAGAGTCATGTTTCAGGACATACAGACAATACTCCAGCATGTCCGGTTTGTGATGGCAAGAAGCACACACTTGTCGCCACCAAAAAGGTAAACCAGACGCAGACAGTTTTTGAAAGACAGGATTGTCACCTATGTGTAGCTGTAGACAATTATACTCCCGCTGAGCATACGAAAAAATCATCACCTGGCCGCAGGAAAAGGCTCAGCGGAACCGGTTACCTGAGAACAAAAAAACGCCGCAGGAAAGAGGAAGAATAGGGGATTTCTGATTTATTCGTCACTGTGAGGAAAGAAGTGAAGCTTCTCTGTCCTGCTCACGTCCCTCGTCTACATCCATATAAGCGAAGCAATCTCGTGTGACTGATTCCAGATAAAGAGATTGCCACTCTCTGATTGCAGCAACGGGTTTCTTTCAATTGATAGAAGTACCCCTATAGCTGGAAGGGCTTATGTTTTTCGGTTGATGTTTTTGATGGTTTGCTACGCCTCAACTTTATTGATGCCCGGTTTCTTTCTGATTCGCGGGATTGACGTTTTTTCGCTTTGGCACGTTCTAAATCTCTGCTCTTTTTGTCAAGTGATTTGAAGTAATCATCCAGTCTTTTTTCCGCCGCTTTTGCTCGCGATTTCTCACGCTTTTCAATCTGTCTGACTTCTTTGTACAGAGCAGAATTTCTTTTCATGGCCGCTTGATAGGCTGATTCATCAAAATTACTATAAATCTCGATGTGTTGTTTCATTCTGGCGGTGGACGGTGGCGGTTTATCACCGTAGTGTATCTGCCCTGAGGCATCAGTCCATTTCTGGATGCTGTCAGAAAAAGCGGGATTACAGGCAAGTAGAAGTAGAAGCAGTGTTGTTTTTCTCATTCCGATTCCCTCCATGGATAGTGGATTGAGCAGGTCTAATTATGTTACGGCTGCTTCAAGAGAGCAAGTCATTTGGATATTGTATAAGAACAGGGCTTCGTTATGCCTGCATGATATAATCTGGCCGCGTTGTGGGCGATTTCTGGAGTCAATATGGAAATATATAAAAAATTCAGTATAGAAGCCGCGCACCGGTTGACAAATCTGCCACCTGAGCACAAATGTTCTCGACTGCATGGTCATTCCTTTGAGGTAGAACTACGGGTCAGCGGGGATGTTGATGAGGAGTATGGCTGGGTGCAGGATTTCGCTGAAATCAGACAGGTTTTCAAACCGATTTATGAGCAGCTGGATCACCACTATTTAAATGAGATTGATGGACTTGGCAATCCGACCAGCGAAAACCTGGCAAAATGGATCTGGCAGAAGCTAAAACCCGATCTTCCCCTGTTGTCTGCTGTTATAGTAAGAGAAACCTGCACTGCTGGCTGTATCTACTACGGGCCTGACAAGCTATGAGACTAAAAGCATTTTCAATCACAGCCGTATTTCTAATTTTCGTTACGGGTTATTTGCAACTCGCGGTAGCCAGTACTCTGGTTTATTGTTCGGAAGGAAGCCCGGAGACATTTAACCCACAGTTGAGTGCATCCGGCACTACCTTTGATGCTTCTTCCCGGCAGATTTATAACCGACTGGTTGAATTCAAACTGGGTACGACTGAAATCGTACCGGGTCTGGCATTGCGCTGGGAGATAAGCGCAGATGGTCTGGAATATACCTTTTATCTGCGCAAGGGAGTGCGTTTCCACAGCACAGAATATTTTACACCGAGCCGGGATTTCAGTGCCGATGATGTTCTGTATAGTTTTAATCGACAGCGTAACACCTCTGACCCCTGGTATCTGGTTTCCGGCGGCGTCTACAAATATTTTAACGACATGGGATTTAATAAGCTGATCAGGGATGTGATCAAGCTTGATGACTACCGTATCAAGATTGTTCTCAATAAACCTGATAGTCCTTTCCTTTCCAATATGGCAATGGATTTCGCTTCAATTTTGTCAAAAGAATATGCGGACTCCCTAATGAAGGCAGGTACACCGGGAAAAATTGATATGAAGCCGATCGGAACCGGTCCTTTCATGTTCGTTAAATATGAAAAAGATGCCTTCATCCGCTATCAGGCACACCCCGGCTACTGGCGGGGAAGAGAAGTACTCGATAAACTGGTTTTTGCCATAACTGTTGATCCATCTGTACGCTATGCACGATTAAGAACAGGGGAATGCCAGGTGATGGCATATCCCTTACCGACAGATGTCCGGTCGATGAAGAAAAATCCTGCTATCAAAGTGGATGAGCAGCCTGGTCTTAATATTGCCTACTGGTCATTTAATATTCGCAAGCCTCCGTTTGATCAGGCGCGTGTCAGGCAGGCGATGAATTATGCGATTAACCGGCAGGCGATACTGGATGTCATCTACCAGGGCACCGGGGAAATTGCCGACTCGGTCATTCCACCCACCATCTGGTCATGGAAAGCGCCTGATAATGTCTATGTCTACAATCCTGACCGGGCAAAAAAACTGCTGCTTGAAGCGGGCTTTGCAGAAGGCTTTGAGATGGACATCTGGGCTATGCCTGTACAGCGCCCATATAACCCGAATGCGCGGAAGATGGCTGAATTGATTCAACAGGATTTATCAAAGATAGGCATCAAGGCAAATATTGTTACCTATGAATGGGGGACTTATCTGAAAAAGTCCCGCGAGGGCGAGCACCAGACAATACTACTGGGCTGGACCGGCGACAATGGCGACCCGGATAACTTTTTTTCACCCTTATTAAGTTGTGCGGCCGCCGAGACGGGTAATAACAGATCCTTCTGGTGCAACAGGAAGTTTGATGATTTGATAACTTTGGCACGTATTGAGCAGGATCAGGGAAAAAGAAAAAAGTTGTACAGGCTTGCTGAAGTTATTTTCAAGCAGGAGGCACCCTGGGTGACGATAGCGCATTCAGTTCGATATCAACCATATCTGAAAAATGTCCAGGGTTTAAAGATGGATCCGTTTGGCGGCATATATTTTTCAGGGGTTAGTCTTAAATAAATCTACCAGCTATGCCTCAGCTACTGCTACGTCGACTATTACTTGTAGTTCCAGTTTTTCTTGGCATCACCGCGCTGACATTTTTTCTGATACGCCTGGCACCGGGTGATCCGATACTTTTGCTGGCCGGGGAACGTGGCGTATCTGCTGAACGTTATGCTGAATTGCAGCGCCAGTTTGGTTTTGACCAGCCCATGCTCATCCAGTTTACTGATTATCTGTGGCAGGTGCTCAATGGCAATCTTGGCACCTCGGTGGTGACACAGACACCGGTGCTTGAAGAATTTGGCAAACTGTTTCCTGCCACCCTGGAACTGGCCGTCATCGCTATGATTTTTGCTACCCTCATCGGTATACCTGCTGGCGTACTGGCAGCGGTAAAACGCAATACGGTTATCGATCACAGCATTACCGCTGTTTCTCTGGTCGGTTACTCCATGCCTATTTTCTGGTGGGCCCTGTTACTTATCCTGTTATTCTCGGTCAATCTCGGCTGGATGCCTGTAGCCGGACGCCTCAACTTCATCTATGACATTGATCGTGTCACCGGATTCATGCTGATAGACACCCTGCTGGCAGGTGATAAGGATGCATTTTATGATGCGCTGCATCACCTGGTTTTACCGGCTATTGTTCTTGCAACTATACCGCTAGCAGTGATCACACGCATGACCCGCTCTTCCATGCTGGAGGTGCTGAAACAGGATTATATTCGTACCGCCAGAGCAAAAGGTTTATCAGAATTCTCAGTTATTTTTAAGCATGCACTGAGAAACGCGCTTATTCCGGTGGTTACAGTTATCGGTTTGCAAACCAGTATTTTATTGACCGGGGCAATACTCACCGAAATCATTTTTTCCTGGCCGGGAATCGGAAAATGGATACTGGAGGCAGTCTATAGACGTGACTATCCGGTAGTGCAGGGCGGCGTACTGCTGATAGCGGGACTGATTATATTAGTGAACACAGCTGTTGATCTGCTTTATGTCGTGATCAATCCGGTTTTAAGACAGCAAAAATGAAAGAAATTACGCCATCTGAGGGTTTAGCTTATCTAACACCTCGACAGGAGATCTGGTATAAATTACGCGCCAATCGCAGCGCAATGACGGCTCTTATAGTGCTTATGATTTTGATCACCGCCGCCGTTCTGGCGCCGCTGATTTCCCCTTACGACCCCTATGAGCAATTTACCGATGCTCTGCTCGTGCCACCCTACCTGACGGCAGAAGGCAGGCCCGATTTTCTGCTCGGGACGGATGATCTGGGCCGTGATATGTTTTCACGTCTGCTCTATGGCGCGCGATATTCATTATTTCTTGGTTTCACGATCGTCTTTTTCTCTCTTGTAAGTGGGGTGATGATTGGTGCTGTTGCGGGCATGAAGCGAGGCATGACAGAGACAGTGATTCTTCGTCTGATGGACATCTTGCTTGCAGTTCCCGCTATTCTGCTGGCGATAGTTATCGTGGCAATACTGGGGCCCAGTCTGTTAAACGCTGCATTAGCCGTCAGCATAGTACTGTTACCGCAATTTGTCAGGATCACCCGCGCTGCAGTGGTATCTGAAATGAGCCGGGAATATGTCCTCGCTTCACAACTGGACGGCAGCAGAGGGTGGCGCCTGTTCTTCCAGGCCATCCTGCCCAACATTTCGGCACCATTAATCGTCCTGGCAACGCTTTCATTCTCCAGTGCTATTCTGGATATTGCCGCACTGGGTTTTCTGGGGCTGGGAGCGCAGCCGCCACTCCCGGAATGGGGCAGCTTATTATCATCATCGCGTGAGCTGATTGAAGTGGCTCCATGGACAGTAACTTTACCCGGCCTGGCGATACTTCTTACTGTTCTGGCAAGCAATATTCTCGGTGACGGTCTACGCGATGCGCTGGATCCAAAGGTAGAAGTACAATGAATGGAGGGCCTGTCCTGCTGGAAGTCGAGGATCTGAGCGTTGATTTTGAGCAACGTGGCGTCACTGTCAACGCCATTCAATCTGTCTCACTTAAAGTGTCTGCTGGTGAGACAGTGGGAATAGTGGGTGAATCGGGATCAGGTAAGAGTGTGACCTCATTGGCCATCATGGGCTTGATAAAAGAACCCGGTGTTGTGCGCTCGGGAGCGGTCAGGTTATTGGGTGAGGAGTTGCTTAAGCTGACCAGTCGACAGCGCAGAAAACATCTGGGTTGTGTCATTTCGATGATATTTCAGGAGCCAACTGAAAGCCTCAACCCTGTTTTCACTATATTTCAGCAGATAGACGAAGCATTAAAAATACATGGAAGCTTGAATCGTGCACAACGTAAAGACCGTGTACTGGAATTAATGAAGATTGTCGGCATGCCAGAGCCTGAGAAGACCCTGCATTCATGGCCGCATCAGTTGTCAGGTGGCATGAATCAGCGCGTAATGATTGCTATGGCAATCGCCTGCAATCCTTCGCTATTGATTGCAGATGAACCAACCACTGCCCTGGATGTTACCGTACAGCAGCAGATTCTTCATTTGCTGCGCAGACTGCAGCAGGAAAATAACATGGGGATGATTTTTATTACTCATGACCTGTCTGTTGTATCAACCATGGCAGATAAAATTATTGTTATGTATGCCGGTCAGGTAGTCGAGGTATGTGGTACTGATGATCTGTTTCAGCAGGCCCTGCATCCCTATACTGAAGCATTACTGAAAAGCCTGCCTGAGAATTATTCTGCATCAAATAAACGTATGGATAGCATAAAAGGGATGCAGCCAGAAGCAGGAGAGACACTACCCGGTTGTAGATTCCAGCCTCGATGCATCTATGCCCGCGAGCTATGCGGCCAGCAGCAGCCCGAACTGAATGACATTGAGAAATTTTCGTTACGTGCAGTACGGTGTTTCTATCCGCTAGTGAATGATTCAGGTGAGATCTGATGCCAGCTCTGCTCAGTGTCAGTAATATATCTAAATCCTACAGGGAAAATGCAGGGTTATTTGCCAGCAGAGAAAAAAAGGTGTTGAGCGAAGTCAGCTTCGAACTGGAATCATCACAAATCCTTGCCGTAGTCGGTGAGTCGGGTTCGGGTAAATCTACCCTGGCAAGACAGATAGTGATGCTTGAACAACCGGACAGCGGTGAGATATTTCTTCATGGCAGGCCCCTGCAGTCCGAAGCAACGGTACACCAGAAAATACGAATGATTTTCCAGAACCCCGCCGCTTCATTAAATCCGCATAAACGTGTTTATCAGCAACTTGAAGAACCTTTAATTAATTATGCAGCCCTGTCCCAATCTGAACGCACTGACAGGCTCAGGCAAAGTCTCGAACACGTTGGGCTGGGCGCGGATCAGGCATCGCGCTACCCGCATATGTTTTCCGGTGGTCAGCGTCAGCGTATCGCTATCGCCAGAGCACTCATTCTTAACCCGGAAATTATTGTGGCAGATGAAGCGGTCTCCGCGCTGGATGTCTCCGTACAGGCCCAGGTCCTTAATTTAATACTGGATTTGAAAGATGAAATGGGAATGTCATGGCTTTTTATTACGCATGATATTAGCGTTGTAAATGTTATCGCCGACAGGGTGATGGTGCTCTTTGCCGGGAAGGTGATGGAAATAGGCTGTGTAAAAGATGTGCTGGAGAATCCGCTCCATCCCTACACCAGAAAACTTCTACAGAGTGTGCCAAAGATGGGCTCCTCACTGAAAATAGTTCGTGATGAAGAGTTGCCCACTCCAGATGTCGTCGTCCCATCAACAGAATCAGGCTGTGTTTACAGGAGCAAGTGCCCGCTGGCAGATCAAATCTGCGGGGAATCCGAACCATCAATGATTAGTTCCGCAAGTCAGTCTGTGGCCTGTTTTAAAGCGTGACGATGGAGCGCTGGTGATCAGTTTTAAAGACTGTCATCACGCCAGCGGCGTAATGATATGGCCATACCGGAAAAGAAGAACCCTATTAGTAGACCCATCCAAACTTTAACATTCATTAAAAAACTGAGAATGTCATCAATCGAGGGCACACTTATGCCGGCCGACATATTAAAACCCGGTAGCTGTTGCTCACTCAGACTGTAATTATATGTCATCAGACTGCTCTCATTTCCAAGCTGCATCGTCATAATACCCAATGGCAGTCGCTCCAGCAGGATCTCAGAAATACCTGTTCCCAGCATGAAACTGCTGTCGATAAAAACAATTATCACGGGTATCAGAACAGCAACAATAATAGGTGGTTTACGGCACCATACGGAGCAGAACAAAAGCCAGCCCATGACTGGAAAATACCAGATGGTCTGCTGTATGAGCAAAAAAATTGAAAACAGTGATAAGCCGATTACATCCGTCTGCTGCCACAATAAATTCGCCGCATACTGGTTTCGATAAAAAGTCAGGCTTTGTAAACCCAGTGTTATGAGGTTTGCCAGGGCTGTGGTAATAAATACAATGACTGGAATAATAATGACAGCTATAGCAAGCTTGGAGAGTACGGTCTGCCTGTTTGAAACCGGCAATGATTTCCAGAACAGGATAGTGCGATCCTTACGTTCTCCGTAAAGACTATCGAGCAGATAGAAAAACATCACAATAAGGAGTACGGAATTTATGATCATACCAGTGGTGATCAGTATGCTGTTGATGATGGCCGTTTGCTGAGCTGGCTTCAGTTGTGTAAAAAACCCGATATAGCTGCCTGGCAAAGCGACTTCATCTCCATTGCTAATGTTTAATGTGCTGACAGAACCAGACAAAAGAAAAATAAAGGCAATGTTAGCCAGCAGGACAAAGGCGAGCAATGTTATTGGTATTCCCTTCAGGCTGGTATGTTCCCATAGCTCGCGCCGCAACAAAGTAGTGAAACTATGCATGATGGCCTTTGACTGCGGCAACGAACAGATCAGCCAGATGCGGTGTTGTCACTTCACCAAATTCATGTAGGCGGTTCGTGCTAATATTCTCGAAAATCATCAGGGCTTCATCTAACAGGTCTTTTTCGTAAACCGGATTTAATTTACGGGCCTGTTCTGCTGTTTCTTTTGCTGTTTTTAGCTGTACATAGTGATTGCCGATCTCCTTAACAGGCATGTTGATGACGATTTTGCCCTTGTTTATGATCATGATGTCGGTGAGGATATGCTCAATCTCTTCGATCTGGTGGGTGGTGATGAGTATGGTTCGCTGCGGGTCAAAATATTCGTTTATTAACTGGTCGTAAAATTCAGTGCGGTAGATGATATCAAGACCCAGTGTTGGCTCGTCCAGAACAAGCATGCGGGCATTAATGCCCATAACAATGGCAAGATGCAATTGTGTTTTCATACCTTTGGAAAGTTGCTTGACGCGATGCGACTTGCTGATGTCGGTGCGGGCTAGAAAGTTCAGTGACTTGCGAAGATCATAGGACGGGTGTGTAGATTCCATTATGCTAAGCAGCTGATCGACACGAATCCATTCCGGTAAGGAGGCTACATCGGAAATGTAACTGATATCATGCATCAGCTGGGCGCGTTCATTACGGGGGTTACGCCCAAATACCTCAAGTTCGCCGCGGTAATTGATCAATCCCAGGATTGCCTTCAGTGTCGTAGATTTGCCCGCACCATTGGGGCCGACCAGGCCAACGATACGTCCGGGTTTTATTTCAAAATTGACATTATCTACAGCGCGGAACCGACCATAGTTTTTTGTCAGGCCTTTGGCTGTGACCAGCGCTTTCATTTAGAATCTAGCTGTAATGTATAGCATGATGCGAATATTATAGCTTACATATGCCGGACAGATAGAAAAGGATGGATAACATATTGGAAATGAGGGCTGCGGATTTGCTTATGAAAGGCCTGTCACAGCCACCGAAGCAAAAGCTGGTTGAACTTTCAGGAACGCAGCTGAATATACTCGAATGGGGAGATTCGACCCTGCCTGGTCTGTTGTTTTTGCATGGCGGGGCCGCACATGTCGGATGGTGGCGTTTTATCGCGCCTTTTTTCCTTCCTGACTATCATTGTATAGCAGTTGATATGAGTGGCCATGGTGATAGCGCCAGGCGATCAAAATATGCACCTGTCCTGTGGAGCGAAGAAGTACTTGCTCTGATCCATTACCGACCACTTTTTACGGATCCTCCGGTCATTATCGGCCATAGCATGGGTGGTCTGATTGGCATCAGGGCGGCGGTAATACTTGCTGAAGAGTTGCCGGGACTGGTGATCATCGACTCAGCTGCTCGTCCTCGCCTGGCAAATCATGCCGGCGATGGAAATATACAAAAAAGAAGAAATGGTTCAAATCTTCTGGGGCAGAAAAGAATCTATGAAAATCGCCAAAAGGCGTTAGCAAGGTTTCGCCTAATCCCTCCACAGCCCTGTAGCAATGATGTGCTGCTAGAGTATATTGCCACTGAATCTATTCGTAAGACAGCTGAAGGCTGGACCTGGAAATATGATCCGGATGCATTTCGTGATCTACAGCCGGTATCAATATTCGAAGAGTTGAAAATAATCGCATGCCCTACAGCAATTATATATGGGCAGCATAGCAGGATACTGGACAGAGAAACCGCAGAAAAAATGAAATCTGAGATCAGAAATGCTTTGGATGTCATTGAAATAAAAGACGCATATCATCACATCATGCTGGATCAGCCTGCGGCGTTGATAGTGGAATTAAAGAGGATATTGAAACTCTGGAAGCACTAAATACTAAAAGATATTAACCGCAGAGGACGCAGAGGTACGCAGAGGTTTAATATTTGTGCGAACATATTTGCACAAGCAACATACAAAAGCTTCATTGTGTCCGAATTGTCGAACCTACAAAAAACCTCTGCATACCTCTGCGTCCTCTGCGGTTAACAGTTTTTGAATTTAACGTATCAGGTTATAATTTTTTTCGGTATGTCTCATACACTTCACCGCTATTGCCCAGCAAATTGAACAGGGCAAGCATCCCGCGATGGCCTAAGTTGTTTCTGAATGCACGATCTTTTTGTCTGATTTGATATAACTGCTCCAGCGAGTTTTCTATATCATCAATCTTGAGCAAGCGGGACGCCAGTTCAAGCCGGATATTCACTTCAGCCTCCTCATTTATTTTTTTGTATAGCGCATTTATGGCTTCAGCCGATGATTCATCGCCTGCAGGGCTGGCATTGATTAATTCCAGGTGGGTCATCAACAGGCGAATAGATGGGTCATTCTGGATAGTCTGCGGAATGGAGTAGGCAAGTTTTTCAGCCTCAGCAAACCGCCCTTCCCGAATCAGTAGTTTCAGCATGTCAGCGGGGATACGTGCATCGTCCGGGGTCGCAACAACTGCCTCAGCCATCAACTGTAAAGCCTCTTCGGTTTTGCCTGATTGAACCTGTTTTATTGCCTGGGTATGTATTGGACTAAGTACCTGCGGGATATGTTTCGCCAGGATCTGTCTCAGACTCTTCTCAGATTCCGCACCACGGATAGTCTCAACTACCTCGCCTTTCCTGTAGATCCGCGCATAGGGCAGGCTGGTTACACCCAATCGTCGTACGAGATCAGCTTCTTCATCGGTATTTACCATACTGAGAAGAAATCGTCCCTGGTGTTCATGGCACAGCTTAACCAGACGCGGCATCAGCATCATGCAGGGTGCGGCTTTTGCAGACCAGAAATTTACCAGAACAGGGCCTTTGTCTGAGTTTGCCAGCACCAGTTCGTCGAAATCAGCGCTTTTCAGGTCGAAAATATAGGGTGAAATTGCCATCCAGGAAGATCAATAAAGATTTATATGAATAGGAGGCAGTTTACATCATATTGAAGCAGGTTATTAACATGTATTTATTAAGTGATTGAATAATATAGCTATATATGAATTTTATTGACAACATTCTGGTAAAATTACTCCTTAAACATTCAGGATATTGACAGTAGAAGGTTCTTCTAATACAATAACCAACCTAAATAGTCAGGTATTGATGCCGTCAGCATCAGGAGAGACATATGAGATTATCGTCAAAAGGTCAAATAGCTATTTCAGGCATGATGTTTCTTGCAATAAATGGCAAAGGACGAGCAATGACAGCAGCTCAAATCGCAACAGATCAGGACATTTCTGTCTCTTATATCGAACAGCTTTTTGCAAATTTAAGAGAGAGCAAGCTTATTGAGGGCGTGCGTGGACCGGGTGGTGGTTACAGGTTGGCTTTGGCCCCTGAAGATATCTCTGTGGCGGACATTGTTACGTCCGTTGATGACCGCACTTATGCCATGCGAGAAACCGTTATCCCGCAGTATGGCGACAATGTTCGATACCTGAGCCAGATGATGTGGAGCTCGTTGAGTCGAAGCATCTATCAGTTTCTACATAATATTTCCCTGAAAGACTGCGTTAAGCGGCTGGATGATGTTGATGTAATTGGTGATGTACATGCTGGCATACTGCAGACAGCACAGTCAGGAACATATCCCGGTTTAAGAGAAGCCAGCCAGGAAATTGCACGGGAAAAAATGTATTTTCTGCTATAATAAGCAAAATCTTATAAACAATTTAGAGTTGAGAGTGTACGGAGCAAATCATGGCCTATAGTGAAAAAGTACTGGATCATTATGAAAATCCTAGAAATGTCGGGACGCTGGACAAGGATTCTCCAAACGTAGGTACCGGAATGGTCGGCGCGCCAGCATGTGGCGATGTCATGCGTTTACAAATCCAGATTGATGATAGCGGAGTGATTGAAGACGCCAAATTCAAAACATATGGCTGCGGTTCAGCCATTGCCTCGAGTTCCCTGGTAACAGAATGGATGAAAGGGAAAACCCTTGATGAAGCTGGTGAGATCAGGAATACTGCAATTGCTGAAGAACTGGCCTTGCCTCCAGTTAAAATCCATTGTTCAGTGCTGGCAGAAGATGCGATTACTGCTGCTATTGCCGATCTGAAGGAAAAGTCAGATAAAGCTGCCGCCTGATCTGTATAACAGAAATGATAAAGGTCGCTGTAGATTTTGCAGCGGCTTTTTTTTGTCGTTTTAGAACATCTTTAAGGCATGAAACACTCTTATCAACTTCATGAGTTGCCTCTGGCCTTCTCGCAACTTCCTCTCAGTGCTCAATTTCGTACTGTCCCTGAGGATTTTATTGTTGACGAAGAGCTTGGTTTCACACCTGCGGGTGAGGGTGAGCACGCCTTTTTACATATACGTAAGAGAGGCAGAAATACTGAAGACCTGGCGCGAGCTCTCGCTCGTCATAGTAATGTACCCCGGAATTCAGTCAGCTATGCGGGTCTGAAAGACAGAAATGCCGTTACCTCTCAGTATTTCAGCGTCCACCTTCCTGGCAAGGATGATCCTGACTGGCAGGACATGGCAGATTCGTCAATCGAGTTTCTTTCAATTAACAGACACCGAAAGAAAATCAGGCGTGGTGGGTTACAGAAAAATAGTTTTCGACTGTTGCTACGTGAATTTGCTGGCAACAGGGAGCTTACAGAAAAGAGGCTGTTACAAATAGAAAGAGATGGTGTGCCGAATTATTTTACTGCCCAGCGCTTTGGCCATAACGCCAACAATCTTCAGTATGCCAATGAGATACTGGCGCAGGGCAGGCGTATTAAAGACAGGTTTAAACGAAACATCTATTTTTCTGCCGCACGTTCATGGTTATTTAATCTGGTGCTGGCAGAGAGAATAAAAAATAGTACCTGGAACAAAGCCATCCAGGGTGACAGCATGATGCTGAACGGCTCCCGTTCCTGTTTTCACATCGATGCCGTTAATGAAGAAATACAAAATAGAGTCGACGCACTGGACATCAGCCCGACCGGCCCGCTCTGGGGCAGAGGAAGTTCCATGCTGACAGACGAGGCGGCAAAAGTAGAGATGGCAAGCCTCAGCGACTGGCAGCGCTGGAAAGAAGGACTGGAAAAAGCCGGCCAGCAAATGGCCCGCCGCTCCCTGCGTATGTCTGTAGCTGATTTATCCTGGAACTGGCCCGAGGAAAACCAGCTGGAACTGAAGTTCTCATTACCACCGGGGTGTTATGCCACGGCTGTTTTGCGAGAGCTTGGGAAATTTTCTGAGCCTGAAAGAAGATCTTTTTGAACCGCAGAGGACGCAGAGGCGCGCAGAGTTAAAAGCACATTTTGGTTTTTTGTTGGATATATCCAAGATAACGTGCAACATAGATTCCTGGTAAGGAGAAAGAATATTTATTCTAAAAAAGTATAAAGTGTTTTCCTTTGCGCACCTCTGCGTCCTCTGCGGTTAAAAAAAGCTTTCCGATTAACTACCACTCTGCAAACACCACCGTACGGTTCTGGTGCAACAGTATCCTGTCCTCTGCATGCCAGCGTACGGCGCGGGCCAGTACATTGCGTTCTATATCCCGGCCAATTTCTTTTAGTTCTTCAACATTGTGGCGGTGTGATACGCGTTTGACATCCTGTTCGATGATCGAGCCTTCGTCGAGGTCTTCGGTGACGTAATGGGCGGTGGCGCCGATGATTATTACCCCGCGCTCGGCCGCTTTGCGATAAGGGTTGGCACCGTGGTGATAGAGAAAATTTGAAATTGTGGCGACTATGCCGGGTTTATCGTCGCAGCTGATTAGCAGGCGTGCTGTGGTTTCAGTATTCATTATCTTAAGGGTGCAGTATTATATGATTGAAAATAATTGATTTATCATATCAGCTGAAAGCTGGTCTTCACAGGCAGACAATTATGAACAAAAAGAAAACGCGCATTGAGAAGGATTCTATGGGAGAAGTAGATGTGCCGGTAGATGCACTCTATGGCGCTCAGACTCAGCGCGCTGTGAATAATTTCCCGATTTCCGGCACGAAGTTGCCGCGTCCAGTGATTCGTGCATTGGGACTGATAAAACAGGCCTGTGCTACGACTAACCATCATCTGGCTTTGCTGGATGAGGCAAGAGCAAATGCAATTACAGTAGCCTCTGCCGCGGTTGCAGAAGGCAGGCATGACGATCAGTTTCCCATCGACGTCTTTCAGACCGGTTCCGGCACCAGTTCAAATATGAATGCCAATGAGGTGATCGCGACTCTGGCATCCAGGGAATCAGGCACGCTAGTGCATCCGAATGATCATGTCAACATGGGTCAGAGTTCGAACGATGTGTTCCCTGCCGCTATTCATGTGGCGGCTGCATTACTGGTAAATGAAGCATTGATGCCAGCGTTGGACAAGCTGGAATCGAGTTTGGGCCGGCGGATAGATGAGCTGGGTAGCACAGTAAAAACCGGGCGCACCCACTTAATGGATGCGATGCCTGTCACGATTGGTCAGGAAATCAGCGGCTGGCGTGACCAGATAAGCCGCGCAAAGTCACGAATCCAGCAGACAGCTATCGGTGTGCTGGATCTCCCCTTAGGTGGCACGGCAGTAGGCACAGGGATCAATGCACCGGATGGTTTTGCCGAAGGATGTGCATTGGCCCTGAGTGACTTGACCGGCCTTAGTTTCAGGGCGCGCGATAATTTCTTCTCCGGGCTGTCCAGTCAGGATGATGCCGTTGCACTCAGCGGTCAACTGAAATCTCTGGCAGTGGCAATGATGAAGATTGCCAATGATCTGCGATGGATGAATTCCGGTCCACTTGCTGGCCTGGGTGAAATTACTCTGCCAGCGCTGCAGCCGGGCAGCAGTATTATGCCCGGTAAAATCAATCCGGTGATTCCGGAGGCCGTGGTGATGGTTTGTGCAGAAGTAATAGGCAATGACACAACAATTACGATGGCCGGGCAGTCAGGGAATTTCCAGCTCAACGTTATGCTGCCTGTGCTGGCAAAAAATCTGTGCTCCAGCCTCGAGTTACTGAGTAATGCATGCACTGTGCTGGCAGAAAAGGCGGTAGATGGTTTTGTCGTTAACGAGACCGTGCTAAACGAGTCGATTGAACGTAACCCAATACTGGTGACGGCTCTCAATCCGGTTATTGGTTACGAGCTTGGCGCTAAAATTGCTAAACGTGCCTATGCAGAGAACCGGGCGGTTAAGGATGTCGCACTGGAAATGACGGATCTGGATGAGGCGGAACTTGATCGCTTGCTTGATCCGTACCAGTTGACGT
>FXBF010000389.1_pt1 | contig 15056 bp, 12 predicted proteins | sample 5335321 | NCBI WGS metagenome assembly FXBF01 (sample SAMEA103928391, study PRJEB20085) | sediment metagenome | isolation source: sediment
CTTCATGTGCCTGACTTGATCTCCAGTGCCAGCGGTTCCGGACCGCTGAGTTTTACCTGTTCCCCGGGGCCGAGTTCCATCGTCAGGCCGACTACGTTGGCCTCGATAGGCAGTTCGCGCCCGCTGCGTTCCACCAGGGTTGCCAGCAGGATCGAGGCCGGGCGTCCGTAATCGAACAATTCGTTCATGGCGGCGCGTATGGTTCTCCCGGTATGTAATACGTCATCCACGAGGATAATGTTCCGGTCATCGAGGGTGAAGGGAAGCTGTGACGGTTTGACTTGTGGATTCATGCCGATGCGGGTGAAATCATCGCGGTAGAAGGAGATATCCAGCACGCCGAGCGGTGCCTGGATACCAAGTATCCGGTGCAGCGCCCGGGCAACCCAGACACCTCCGGTATGAATGCCGACCATTGCGGTTTGGTCATCGATGTCGAGCTGCTGTTGCAGGTCAGCTGCCATCTGTTCGATGAGGGCGGCGATAGTGTGCTGTTTGCTCAAATTCAGGTTTCTTTCTGTTGCAACCAGTCCTGTAGTATAACCTGTGCGGCCAGGGGGTCGATCATCCGGCCGGTTTTGCCGGACCCCGGCAATCCGGATGCTACGACATAGGAACTCAAGCGTTCGTCGGCCGGGTGTACCGGTAAGCGGTAGCGGCCTTCCAGCTGCCGGCAGAAACGCTGTGCTGCCCGGGTCATGTCCTGTTCGCTGCCGTCCATATGATACGGAATTCCGACCACCAGCGCGTCCGGTTTCCACTCTTCTATCAGCCGGGTGATAGCGGGCCAGTCCGGTTTGCCATCACGGGCGCTGACGGTGGTCAATGCGCTGGCGGATTGTGTAAGCTGTTGCCCGACAGCGACACCGATGCGTTTATGTCCGTAATCGAAACCGAGCAGTGTTTTGATAGTGGTTGGCGATGTAGCCATCAGGCGTGGCCGGCTTCTCCTGACAGCAGATTCAGATCGATCCCGAGCAATGCGGCGGCTGTTTTCCAGCGTTCCCCGTCGGGTGTGTCAAACAGGATATCGGAGTGCGCCGGCCCGGTAAGCCATGCATTTTCCGCCATTTCCTGCTCCAGCTGGCCTGCGCCCCAACCGGCATAACCGAGCGTAATCAGTGTGCGTTCCGGGCCTTCATTTCTGGCGATGGCTTCCAGAATATCCATTGAAGAGGTGATACCAACCCGGTCGGTGACCTTGAGCGTGGCCTCCCATTCTCCCAACGGTTCATGCAGGACGAAACCACGGTCCTGTTGTACCGGGCCGCCGAGATGAATCTGAAGCTGCCTGGCCTCTGGCTCCGCTTGCTCCAGCTGCATATGTTGCAGGATTTCGCCCAGCTGCATATCCAATGGCCGATTAACCACCAGCCCGAGCGCACCCTCGTCATTGTGTTCGCAGATATAGGTAACAGAATGAAAAAAATTAGGGTCTTCCAGACCTGGCATGGCGATCAGAAACTGGTTGGTCAGGTACCGGGCGTCGCTCATTTTGCTAGTATCCTGTAGCTGGCGTCTATACACAAGCTGACCGTGCGGCAGCTATGATACACGACGCTTACCGACTCTTCAGCCGGTTGCCGCTGGTAAACACCCAGGTCCGGGTAATGTACAGAATGTCGGTTTCCTTTTTGATATTGTCCGGGAACGGTGCGAACGGGGAGGCCAGTTTGACAATGCGGACAGCGGCGTCGTCCAGAATCTTGTGTCCGGAAGGTCTACGAATGGTGATCTCCCGTACGCTGCCATCCGGGTACAGGGCGACCTGGACGATAAGTTTGCCGGACAGATGCCGGCGGCGCGCACTGTCCGGGTAATTCAGCTCGCCGACGCGCTCGACTTTCTGCACCCAGTTACGCATATAGCTGGCGTATTTAAACTCCCTGGTGCGCGATGAGATGAACTTGCTTTTTGGTGCTTTGGAATACGCTTGCAGAGACTGGTTGATTTGCTGGTTGAGCGTCAGCATCTCCATACTGCGGTTAATGAGTTCTGCCGCAGTCGTCTGCTCTGAATCCTGCTCGGCTTCCGGCTCCGTCTGCTGCCTGGTTTTTTGCGGACTGTCGTCGCTGCTGAGCACCCGGGTCGGCGTGGGCTTGCTTTCCGAGCGCGTGACCGGAGGCGCCTGTTCGATCAGCTGTTGCTGGGGGTGGACTTTCTCCTCGGTATTGCCGGCTCCGTCCTGGCTGGATTCTGCGAGGTAGTCATAGTCTTCCGGTGGGGGCATTTCACTGCGGTTGACGACAGTGATATCGAGCGTGGGCGTATCCTGGTCCAGTGGGTCGCGGTCAAAGGTGTCAAAACTGATGCCGAGAATAATCAAGGCATGAAACGCGGCCGCAATAAACAGCATCAGCGCCAGCCGATCTGCGTTGGGTGGTTCCAGTGGTAATTCCAGTGCTGCTGTCACGATATCGGTCAAGGTGCGTGTATCTCTTTATTCAATGCAGGAATTATACCGTTTTACGGGGTTATCTGAACGACTTCCCTAGCCCGCAGTTCTTGCCCCGCGGCGCGTATCACTTACTGGACAGGAGACGAGCTTCTATACGCTCCATAAGCCGGCCGGCAATATCCAGCCCGTATTGTTGGTCCAGTTCACGGATACAGGTTGGACTGGTGACATTTATCTCTGTCAGATAATCGCCAATGACGTCGAGGCCGACGAACATCAGCCCGCGTTCGCGCAGTTGCGGGCCGGTTTGTGCACAGATCCAGCGATCGCGGTCGCTGAGTTCAACGCCTTCACCACGGCCACCGGCCGCCAGATTGCCGCGCGTTTCGCCCTGTGCAGGTATACGCGCCAGCGCATAAGGCACGGGTTCGCCATCCACCACCAGGATACGTTTATCGCCCTGGCTGATTTCCGGGATGAATTTCTGTGCCATGGCGGTGCGTTGTCCCATTTCGGTGAGGGTTTCCAGAATCACACTGATATTCGGGTCGTCTTCGCGCACCCGGAAAACGGAGGCGCCGCCCATGGCATCCAGCGGTTTGAGAATGATGTCCTGGTGCTGGTGGAGAAATGCCCGCAAACGTACCGGGTCGCGACTGACGGCACTGGGTGCACAGCATTCGGGAAACCAGGCGGTAAACAATTTCTCGTTGCAATCGCGTAGCGACGACGGGCGGTTGACGACCAGTGTTCCTTCCAGTTCAGCGCGTTCCAGGATATACGTGGTATAGAGAAATTCCATATTCATAGGAGGGTCTTTGCGCATCAGCACAACATCAAGGCTGGATAGCGGGTGCTCTTCAGCCCCGGAGTGTTGGTACCAGTCGGTATTCTGATCCCGTACCCGGAGTCGCCGCATGGAAGCAGATGCCCGGCCATCCTGCAGGTACAGATCCGCCTGTTCCATATAGAAAAGCTGCCAGCCACGCGCCTGGGCCGCCAGCAGCATGGCAAAACTGCTGTCTTTGTGGACTTTGATCGTGCTGATCGGGTCCATAACGATGCCGAGCCTGATAGTCACCGGGTGCCCCACCTGGTCTGGTTTATGTTCCAAATTGTGAATGAGTTCATAGATGTAAAGTTTGCTGGTCACCGGACGATAGAAGCCAGTAGCCGCCATTATATCGTAAATTTGTCGGCAAATCGGGCGCTTGGAATCGCCACGTACTCATGGCCGCACCCGTGAGTTGCGGATCAGGTGCGAACACAGGAATTCAATTGGGTCAGGTAAGAGCCATATGCAAACCATTGTAGATCCGACAGAAGCAGAAGAATTGGAACCCAAGGCTGAGAAAACTGCCGGCACTGGCGGTGTGTCCGGGGAAAACGGTTTCTCCAATATAAAGGTCATGGTCATCGATGACTCCAAGACCATTCGTCGTACCGCGGAGACGCTGTTGAAAAAGGAAGGGTGTGAAGTTGTGACTGCGACCGATGGTTTCGAGGCGCTTGCCAAGATTGCCGATGAAAAACCGGACATTATCTTTGTCGATATTATGATGCCGCGTCTTGATGGATACCAGACGTGTGCACTAATCAAGAACAACCAGGTTTTCAGGGAAACCCCGGTTGTTATGTTGTCCAGTAAAGATGGTTTATTTGACCGCGCACGCGGTCGTATTGTGGGATCCGACCAATACCTGACCAAACCATTTACCAAAGACGAATTACTGGGAGCGATCCGCGAACACGTCAAGACGTAGTGGACCGTTCCCGGGTGCGTTGCCTATGAGGGCAAATGCTTGAAGGGGCAGTAATCAACCAAGGGGAAAGACCAATGGCACAAATTCTTATCGTAGACGATTCGCCAACCGAGGCACATGTCCTTAAAGGCATTCTGGAAAAATACGGGTTTGAAGTGGAAACGGCCGGAAGTGGTACTGAAGGCATCGAACGTGCCAAAGAGCTGAAGCCGGATCTTATATTGATGGACGTGGTAATGCCGGGCCTGAATGGCTTTCAGGCCACCCGCCAGCTGACCAAGGGGGCGGAAACTTCAGACATACCGGTCATCATCGTGACCACCAAGGATCAGGAGACGGATCGGGTGTGGGGTATGCGTCAGGGTGCCAAGGATTTTATTTCCAAGCCGCTCGTCGAGAAAATGTTGATGGAAAAGATCAACGCAGTGCTTGAAGCGGCCTGAGGCGCAGGGCAATGTCCGGTTTTTCTCCGACACCGCTGGAACGGCTGGCACATCTGCAACAGCTGTGCCTGGAACACGCACACGGGCTTCCGCAGCAGGAGCAGACAGATGAGGAATGGCTCGGTATCGGTTTCCGGCTGGGGAAACTGCTCCTGGTTGCGCCACTCGGCGAAGTTGCAGAGATACTGACCCCGCCAGGCCTTTCCCGGGTACCGCGTACCAAAAACTGGGTATGTGGTATCGCAAACGTACGCGGCAACCTGATGCCGATTATGGATCTGCAAGGTTACCTGTACGATCGCCCGGCAGCACTGAACCGGCGCAGCCGCATACTTGTGGTGAACCACAACGGCGTCTATTCGGGGCTGGTAGTCGACGCCGTCATGGGGTTGAGACATTTTCGTGACGAGCAGCGTTGCGATGAGTTGCCGGGTGAGGATAAACACCTGCACGAATATATGCTGTATGGATTCAAGGCAGGCGCCGAACACTGGGGTGTGTTCAGTTTGCATGCAGTTGCGCAGTCACCACAGTTTCTCAAGGCTGCGATATAGATTTTTAGAGATGATGTTTTAAACGGGTTGTTATTACCAGGGAATAAAGATCAGCTGATTTGGTCAGGAGACGAAGCATGAGTACAGAGAATCAATCCCACGTCAAGGTGGGTTCACACAAAAGGACGATGTACCTGATTGCAGCCTTGCTGCTATCGTTTAGTGCCATGGTTGGCATATTCTGGTTCGTGGGAATCGAGGCCAACCACGACAAGGAGTACATCGGTTATACCAGTGAACAACAGGTGCTCTCGCAACAGATCGCGAAATACGCACTTGAAGCTTCGTCCGGTGTTGAAACAGCATTCGACCAGTTGACTCACTATCGTGATCGTTTTGATGAAACGCTGAGCAATCAGCGTAACGGTAATGTGGCAACCGGGCTTCCGCCCAGCGGGGAGTCTGTCGGGGACGACCTGCTTGCGATGGAAGAGGCCTGGCGGGGTTTCCGGGACAGCATCAACTTCGTTCTGGGCGGCCAGGAAGGTGTGGCCGTGGTAGCCGAGGCCAGTAAAGTCATCAATGACATGATGCCGAAACTGCAAGCCTACGATGAAGAGATTGTTGATATTCTCATGGATAACAAGGCCAGTCGCGAGACCATTAATCTGGCGACACGGCAGTTGATGCTCAGCCAGCGTATTGCCAACAACGTCAACCATGCCCTGAGCGGGGTCGAAGTGGAATTGGCTATCGAACGCTTTTCTGAAGATGTGGAAGAGTACGGGTCGGTACTGGAAGGTATGGTGCGAGGCAACGATACCATTGCCATGGTCAAGAATGAAGAAGTCCAGGCCAAGCTGTTTGATACGTCCATGTTGTTCACTATAGTGGCTGATTACGTGGAAGAACTTCTTGACCTGTCAGAGGACTTGCTGGAGATCCAGGCCGCAGCCCACAGTATCTCTTCCAGATCCGATGACCTGTTCGCGACTGCACTGCGTATGCAGAATTCTTATTCGCTAGCAGCGGATTTGCGGCCGGTACAGCCGGAAATGGCCTATATGTTTGGTGGCGTCGGTCTGCTGGTGCTGTTCCTGCTGGGTATGCAGGTGTACCGGGATCAGGAGCATCGTCGCAAACACGCCGAGACGGAGAATTCGAACAACCAGGAGGCCATCCTGAGACTGCTGGACGAGATGGGTAACCTGGCTGATGGCGACCTGACCACGTACGCGACGGTTACCGAGGATTTCACCGGCGCGATTGCAGATTCGGTTAACTACACCATTGACGCCCTGCGTGACATGGTTACAACCATTAACGAGACCTCCGGGCAGGTATCTTCAGCTGCCAGACAAACGCAGGAAACGGCCCAGCATCTGACTCAGGCCAGTAATCACCAGGCAGAAGAAATAGCCACCGCTACAACATCGATCAACGAAATGGCAGTATCGATCGACGAGGTGTCGAGGAACTCCGAAGAGACCAGCGACATGGCAATGAAATCGGTTGACTTTGCCAAGACAGGTGGTGAAACAGTGCGCCGCAATATCGATGGTATGGACCGTATTCGAGAAACTATCCAGGAAACCTCGAAGCGCATCAAACGTCTTGGTGAGAGCTCACAGGAAATCGGTGATATCGTTGAACTTATCAATGACATCGCCGAGCAGACCAACATCCTGGCGTTGAATGCGGCTATCCAGGCTGCCATGGCCGGTGAGGCGGGTCGTGGTTTCGCGGTGGTAGCCGACGAAGTTCAGCGGCTCGCGGAACGTTCCAGTAACGCAACCAAACAGATCGAGGCGCTGGTTAAAACTATCCAGACGGATACCAACGAAGCGGTTATCTCCATGGAACAGAGTACCGCGGGCGTTGTTAACGGCGCGCGTCTTGCGGAGGAATCCGGTGAAGCGCTCGACCAGATCCAGAATGTATCTGACGATCTCGCCGGGTTGATCCAGAATATCTCGGCATCCGCCCGCCAGCAGTCCAAGGCGGCCGGCAGCATCTCCGAGACCATGCACGTTATCCAGGAGATTACGACACAGACCTCAGCCGGTACCAACGAAACCTCAGCCTCCATCGGTAACCTTGCTGGCCTGGCTGATGAAATGGGCCACTCGGTAGCCGGCTTCAAACTGCCGCAGTAGGGGGAGGCGCAAGCCCGTGGCTGACACGAGTGGACAGGCACCAGCCTCCGCGGGAACCCGGCCCCAGGCCGGGTGCTTGCCGGACATGGACGATCGGCAGTTTTCCGACTGGACGAGATTGCTGGAAGACCGTACCGGGCTGTTTATTGCACCGGAACGTAAATCCTTTCTGGTGAGCGGAATACGCTCGCGCATGCGCAAGACAGGTTGCCGGGATTACCGCGAATACTACAACCACCTGTCCGGGGGATGCCGGCAGGTGCGGGAATGGTCTTTGCTGGTGGACCAGCTTACGGTTCATGAGACCTGTTTCTTCCGGCACGAGTCTTCCATCAAACTGGTCGAAGAGGTGGTGATTCCGTCCGTGTTCGAACGTCAGCAGAGTTTGAATGTGTGGAGCGTAGGTTGTGCCACAGGCGAGGAATCGTACAGCCTGGCAATGCTTATTGACGACTATTGTTCCGTCCGGGAGAGTGGCCGGTATTTTGGTGTGACGGGGACAGACATAAGCCTGCCGTCACTGCGGCATGCGCGGGAAGGTTTGTACCTGGAACGACGCTTGCGGGATATTCGGCCGGCGTTCCGGGATAAATATTGTCAGTCGGAAACAGGCGGTCGTTTCCGGATTAATCCGGATTTGCACAAGCGGGTATGTTTCTCACAGCTTAATTTACGAGAGGTCGAGAAAGTACCGTTTGAAAATCTCGATCTGGTGTTCTGTCAGAACCTGTTGATTTACTACAATCGTGAGCGGCGAGTGCACCTTGTAAACCAGCTGGCGGAGTGTTTGCGCCCCGCAGGGGTGTTGGTTTTGGGGCCAGGGGAACTACTGGACTGGCAGCATCCGAATATGGAGAGAGTGCGTTATCCGGATACGCTGGTGTATCGGCGCACAGACTAGAAGCACCCAGTGCGGGATGAAAGGATAAATAATGAATCAGGCAATCGACTTCAGTACCCTGACGTGGGTTAAGAACGAACTGGATGAAACGCTCAGGGAAGCGCGCCAGTCGCTGGAAGCGCATGTGGAAAACCCGCAAGACGAAGTCCAGCTCGGGTTCCTGACTGCACACCTGCACCAGGTGTACGGTACGCTGCACATGGTTGAACTGTACGGTGCAGCGCTGCTGGCAGAGGAAATGGAGCAGGTCGCCAAAGCCGTGGCAAACAAGACAGTGACCCGGCATGACGATGCCTGTGACGTGCTGATGAGAGCTATTCTCCAGTTGCCCGACTACCTGGACCGCCTGATCGCAGGCTACCGCGATATTCCCCTGGTACTGTTACCGTTGCTGAATGATCTGCGCGCTGTACGCGGCCAAAATCTGCTATCCGAGAACTACATGTTTGCACCGGATCTGGAAGCGGTATTGCCTGCATCGATTGTTACGCCGGAGGCCGACGGTAAGGGTGATATTCAGGCGCAGGCGCTTCGTCACCGTTTCCAGCTGGGGTTGCTGGGGTGGTTCAGGGATAGTGGCACCCAGGACGCGCTGGCCTCAATGATCGTAGTACTGGAAGGTCTGCAAGGCCTGAGCAGTGACGCCAGGGCAGCGCGCCTGTGGTGGGTTGCTGCCGGTACCGTGGACGCACTCAGGGCGGGGGTACTGGACAGCAGCGTCGCCATCAAACTGCTGATGGGACAGGTCGATCGACAGATAAAATCTGCAATGGACCATGGTGAATCCGTCCTGGTTCAGAATATGCCGCGAGAGTTGTTCAAGAACCTCCTGTTTTATGTCGGGCAAGCACATGGTGCCGGTTCACGCGTAGCCGAGATTCAGTCAACCTACAAGCTGCAGGACCTGCTGCCCGGCGAGGAAGAGCTTGCAGTAGCCCGTGAGAGTCTGGCGGGTCAAAATGCCGACTTGTTTGCAACGGTAGCGGTTGCGGTGAAGGAAGAGCTGGGACGGCTCAAGGATACGCTGGACATCGTACTGCGTAACGGGTGCAAGGATATCGCAGAACTTCAGCCACTCGCCGATTCACTGCGTTCGCTGGGCGATACCCTGGGTATGTTGAGCCTGGGTGCGGCACGTGAGGCAGTGATTGCCAGGTCCGATGACTTGCAACGCAATATCGATGCAGAAGAAATACCAGCGGATACCTCGTTGATGGATGTAGCAAGTACACTGTTATTTGTTGAATCCTCAGTTGACGGAATGGGCTCGGGCCGCGCCGTGGCAGACAGTGAAGGCCAGGTTGAAGAGCAACTGGCCAGGTCGGAATACAACCAGGTGATTGACGTTGTAATCCAGGAAGCCATCACCGATCTTATCAAAGCCAAGGACGCTATTATTACCTACATCGACTCGGACAATGATACAGGCGCTCTTGCCGAGGTCCCGCAATGGTTCAACCAGGTAAAGGGCGGGCTGCTGTTGCTTGGCGAGTCAAGGCCCGCTGCCCTGGTTGATTCCATCAACAAATATATTGAGAAAGAACTGGTCGAACTGAACAAGCAGGCCCCGCAACAGGAGCTGGATTCATTGGCTGATGCTGTCTGTGGGCTGGAATACTACCTGGAGAGCCGCAAGGAACACCGCATGTACGGTAGCTCCGCCATGGCAGTGGCCGAGAAGAGTATCGACAGACTGGGTTACCCTGCCCGGGAGTGCGAGGATACGGAGCAGGTCATGGAGGCTGGAGCGGCTGTGGTTCCTGATGCAGCAGACGCTGTTCCAGGGGAATCCGGGACCGAAGCCGGTGAGCAGGGTACCAGCGACGCACAGGACAACTCCGTTTCGTCTGGTGATGAGCCTCCGGATGACGATTTCGGGCTGGAGTTTTCATTACCCGACGATACAGCAGAAGAAACGCAATCCGGGGCACACGCCGAGACCGTATCACACCAGGTTGAAGACCGGAATGACGAGCTGTCTGTAATCGGCGAAGGAGTCGATGAAGAGATTCTGGAAATCTTTATCGAAGAAGCCGAAGAAGAGTTGGCCAGCATTAACCAGCTGCTGCCGGCCTGGGTTGGTGATCCGGATAATGCAGAAGCACTGGAAAGCATGCGGCGCTCCTGGCATACCCTGAAAGGCAGTGGCCGGCTTGTCGGTGCGCTGCGCATTGGTGAATTTGCCTGGGCGTACGAAAACCTGCTCAACCGCGTTATAGACGGTATGGTACCGGTCACACCGGTTATGACCGACCTCCTTCAATCCGCAGCAGACATGTTGCCGGGGCTGGTTCAGCAGATCAAGAATGGAACCCCCGTGCAAGGGCCGGTTGCCTGTCTGATGCGTGGTGCAGATGCGCTAAGTAAAGGTGAGCCACTGCCTGCCGGCGCGTCGAGCGAGCAGCAGGCCACAGAAACGCAGGTGCCCGCAGAGGATCTGTTGACAGAACCTGAACCCGGCGCAAGTACATTACCCATTGAGGAGACGGCTGCTGACGAAAGCATTCCCGAGCAGGAAAACGAGGAACCGGATTCGGGGGTCGAAGAGGTAGTCTGTAACGGTGTTATGGACTCCATGTTGTACGAAATATTCAACACCGAAACTCACGGTCATCTTGAAGCTATCCGGAAATTCCTCAATCAGGCGGCGGCCAGTGACTCAATGGTGGATGAATCCCTGGCACGCGCCCTGCATACCTTGCACGGCAGTGCGCATATGGCAGAGGCGGAAGCCATCGCAGGCCTGTCAGGAGCACTGGAACGATGGGTCAGGGCACTGATGGGTGCAGGACAATCACTGGCGGATGAAGGCTGTGACGTTTTGACGGAAAGCGTCGGCATCCTTGACCAAATGCTGTCCAGTCTGCCCAACACTGTCTCCGAGCCTGATCGTTACCCGGAGCTGCTGCAGCGTATCAATTCGCTGCATGAAACAGTACCTGTTCCCAGCGTGGAGCCGGCTGCTGCCGATGTGATCCCGCACACTACAGTTGCGGAAGCTTCTGAAGAAAATGCTTCTCAGCCTGATTCCGGGCCGGTTGCCGGGACAGTGGAGAAACCTGAAGACCCCTATGCTTCGTGTGACGAAGAGCTACTGGAGGTCTTCATCGAAGAAAGCGCCGATAACCTGGAAGCGGGCGATGCGGCATTGTCGCGCTGGCGTGAATCCCGGGACGATAGCGAAGCGCTGGCTGAATTACTGCGCACCCTGCATACCGTTAAAGGCGGTGCGCGCATAGCTGATATTGCCCCGATGGGTGATCTTGCCCACGCGGCGGAATCGTTGCTTACGGCTATCGCCGAGGGTCAGGCAGGCGCTGACGATGCTGCACTGGACGGTGTACAACACGCCCAGGACAGTCTGGTTGCGATGCTGGAAAAAGTGCGTAAGCACGAGCCGGCAAGTTCAGCGGATGCGCTGATAAAACAGTTGCAGGAGCTGAGTGACCGGACTCCCGAAGCCGATATTGCTGAAGATGCGGTGGATGGTATTGCCGGGGGCTCAGGGCCGGAACAGGAAGCCCCGGCTGTTGAAGCCGAGGCTACCCACGTCACGGATGATCCATATGCTGAAACAGACCAGGAACTGCTGGAAGTCTTCCTGGAGGAAGCCGGCGATATCATGGAGAACAGCGAGCAGACCTTGCAGAACTGGAAAAACTCGCCTGACGATCAGTCTTTCATGGTCGAATTGCAGCGTGAACTGCATACCCTGAAGGGTGGTGCCCGTATGGCGGATATCGCTGAAATCGGCGATCTCGCGCACGCTGTTGAGTCTCTTATGGTCAAGGCTTCAGAGGGTAAGGTTAGCGCCGGCGAGTCCATGTTTACGGTGCTGCAACAGGCGCATGATCGCCTCTCGGGTATGGTCGACCAGGTGCGTAACAGGCAGCCACTGGAACAAGCCACGATGATGCTGCACGATCTGGAATTACTGGCCGAAGGCAAGGATGTTGCAGCGCGAACCGTGAAGCCGGAAAGGGCCGCCGTCAGGACATCTGCTGAAGCCGTCACTGTGCAGGGCGATAAAGAACATGAAGAACGTCGCACGCACGCCCGCGCCAACCATGAACTGGTCCGTGTCAAGGCGACACTGCTCGATAATATGGTTAACTATGCCGGTGAGGTCAGTATTTACAGATCCCGCCTGGAACAGCAGGTCGGAGCCTATCGTTTCAACCTGGCTGAACTGGATCAGACTGTTGCGCGCGTACGTGAACAGTTGCGCAAACTTGATATCGAAACCGAGGCCCAGGTGCTGTTCCGCTATGAAACGGAGGTCGTGGAGGGTTCCGACGATGAAGCATTCGACCCGCTGGAAATGGATCGCTATTCGCACATGCAGCAGCTGTCGCGTTCCCTGGCGGAAAGTGTCAGCGACCTGGGCAGCCTGCAAGGCATGTTGGAAAACATTACGCGCGAATCAGAAACCTTGTTGCTGCAGCAGTCACGGGTAAATACCGAGCTGCAGGAAGGGCTGATGCGCACGCGCATGGTTCCATTCCTCAGTCTTTCCGCCCGCATGCGGCGCATTGTCCGCCAGACTGCCCACGAACTCGGCAAAAAAGCAGAGCTGGAATTGTCCGGTGCGGAAGGTGAAATGGATCGCACCGTGGTAGACCGTATAGTCGCACCGATCGAGCACATGTTGCGCAATGCACTCTCCCACGGAATAGAATCCCCGGCACAGCGCAAGAAGGCCGGTAAGCCGGAATGCGGCACCATAAAAATCACGCTGCAACGAGAATCTTCCGATGTGGTTCTGCGCATCAGCGACGACGGTGCCGGCATCAGGATGGATGCTATACGCAGCAAGGCCATAGAACGTGACCTGATGAAAGCGGATTCCGGTCTGACCGATAACGAGGTGCTCCAGTTTATCCTGGAAACGGGATTCAGTACTGCAGAGAAAGTGACCCAGGTTGCCGGGCGCGGTGTCGGTATGGACGTCGTCAATAGCGAAGTCAAGCAACTGGGTGGTTCGCTGCATATCGATTCGGAGCCCCTCAGAGGGACTGTTTTTACCATAAGGCTTCCCTTTACACTGGCCCTGAACCAGGCGCTGTTGATAGAGGTTGGCGAGGATCCGTACGCGATTCCGCTGTCGAGTATCGAGGGTATTGTGCGCATGCGGCGCGAGGACCTGAAATCCTATTATGCCGACCCCGATGCGCGGTTTGCTTATGGCGGTTACGAGTATGAGGTCCGCCATCTGGGCAACGTGCTGGGCACCGGCAACCCGCATCTTGACAGTGGTCCTTCCCGTGTTCCGGTGTTGCTGTCACGTGCGGGAGATCATGGTGTGGCGTTCCAGGTAGAGAATCTGATGGGGAGTCGCGAGATCGTAGTTAAATCTGTGGGCCCCCAGATCAGCACAGTGCGCGGCGTCTCAGGTGCCACGATTCTGGGTGACGGCCGTGTGGTCATGATCCTGGATATTGCAGCCATGTTGCGTGGTGGTGTGGTGGAGACGCCGGATCAGGCAGAGGATACGGCTCACCAGCAGGCAACGACCGAAGGCATTACTGTCATGGTAGTCGACGACTCGATTACCGTGCGCAAGGTCACAACCCGTCTGCTGGAGCGCAACGATATGAATGTAATCTCAGCCAAGGACGGTGTTGACGCCGTTGCCAAACTACAGGAACATGTCCCCGATATTATGCTGCTCGATATTGAAATGCCACGTATGGACGGTTTTGAACTGGCGACGCATGTTCGTAACGAAGCCCGTTTACGCGGTATTCCGATCATTATGATTACCTCGCGAACCGGCGAAAAACATCGGCAGCGCGCGATGCAGATCGGTGTAAACCGTTACCTGGGTAAGCCCTTCCAGGAAACCGAGCTACTGGAAAATATCAAGGGCCTGCTTGAGGAACTGAGCGTAGATGGATGAGGCCCCACAGGCTGTATTGCGTGTCGCGTTACTGGCAGAGAAATACCAGCGCAATGAATTTCGCGCCTTGCTGGAAAGTGAAGGCATGGAGGTCGTGCTTGACGATCGCTTTGACCTGCCACTTCCCGATGTCCTGAATGGCGCGGAGGTTCTGCTGGTCGATCTGAGCGATCGACCGGGTCGTTACCAGGTGCAGGACGTCCTGGATCAGTCACCGGTACCGGTGCTGCTTAACCAGGGTGGTATTGGCGGCAGTACAATCTGGCAGCGCCGACTGGTAGAGAAGCTGCAATGCCTGGCTAACCGGTCGATGCTGAATACGGATAGTAATACGCACCAGATTTGCCCGGAGTTGCGCGTGGTACATGATCAGGGCAATGGCAAGGCAGAGGCCCCCTGGCTGGTTGTGCTTGGCGCATCGATTGGTGGCCCCAGGGCGGTAGCGCAGTTTTTGCAAGCGCTGCCCGACGAATTACCGGTGGTTTTATTGCTGGCGCAACATATTTCCGAATCGTATCAGAACCTGCTTGCGAAGCAACTGGATCGTTGCAGCACATGGCCGGTAGCCGTGCTGGGTGAGGAACAGACCCTTGCCGCAGGACAGGTCTGGGTAGTGCCCTCCGAAAGCCATATCAAGATGGCTGCAGACGGGACCATCCGTCGCAGTGGAGAGTCGTGGGAATCTGTACACCGGCCGGATATCAATACCGTCCTGAAGAGCGCGGCAAAAACGTTCGGCAAGCGCTGTGGAGCGATTATGTTCAGCGGTCCCGGTCAGGATGGCAGCCTTGGTTGTGCGGCCATTGCAGAACATGGCGGGTTTGTGTGGACGCAGAGCCCCGAGAGTTGTGTGATTGCGGCCATGCCGGAAGCTACCCGGCGCTCGTGCCGTGTCGAATTGAGCGGGACTCCCGAACAACTGGCACAGGTACTGGTGACGCGCTGTCAATCCGAGTCCGCGAGCATTAATTGAATAGGTACAGGGAGTGGTAAAAATGAACG
>FXBF010000390.1_pt1 | contig 15042 bp, 8 predicted proteins | sample 5335321 | NCBI WGS metagenome assembly FXBF01 (sample SAMEA103928391, study PRJEB20085) | sediment metagenome | isolation source: sediment
AGCGGCGTAGCCGACCAGCCCCGCGACAAGACCCTGAGTCAATACCTGCGCTCTGTCGGGTTTCATGGTCCCTCCAGCCCGGTTTCGAATCGCCGCAGCTTTGTGTCACTTCGAATCTGCGTCATAGGCCGGGACACGCAACCCAGGCAGCGGAACGCCGGTCCCGGCGGCAATGGTCTAGCGCCGCCGGCGCTCAAACTTATTATAGAGCCGCCGTTCTAAACGAAGATCAGCAGTTGACTATCCGGGGGGTTCTATGGGTCGGCGATCCAGAGCCTCTATCTCACGGTGTTCTGGTGGTCAGTGCGGATCCTGGCGGTAGGATGGAGCGTGCTCGCCTACATTCTCATCCGCTTCCGGGAGCGACCCGGCAGGCCAGTAGCTTGTCAAGCCCGTGGGCACAGGCGGCTTGCCGTGGCTGCCGTCGAAGTGGCGGCCCTTACCGCTGAACCGGGTCCAGTGATGCATCGTTTGGCCGCCAGCATGCGAGGCACCTTTCTCCTTCTGTTTGCTGCATTGTCGATCTGCGGCGCAGGTACGATGCAGGCTCAGACGACTGGGACGGTCGTAGGGCGGGTGGTAGACGCCGTGAGCGGCGAACCGCTAGCCAACGCCGAAGTCACGATCGAAGAGCTCGGCCGCTCCACCGTGACGCGGGGGGATGGCCGATTCGTGCTCGCCGGGGTTCCCGCTAGCCGTTACACCGTGCGAGTCGAGTTACTTTCCTACCGGCCGTTGACGCTGGAACACGTCGAGGTCCGAGCCGGCCGTCGTACGAAATTGCCCTTGGAACTCAGCGTAGCGGCGCTCGAAGTGGAGCCGCTCATAATCGAAGCGGAGCGCCTCCCGCTGATCGAAGCCGAAGTCAGCGAGACGCACCACGTACTCCTGGGGCGCCAAGTTCGCGAGCTCCCAATCGACAACACCGAAGCCGTGGTCGAACTCACCCCCGGAGTCAGCGACGGGCACTTCCGAGGTGGTCGAGTCGGGCAGGAGACCTATGTCGTCGACGGATTCGGCGTAAAGAACCAGCTGGACGCTTCCTCGCGGGGTCTTGGGCTGGAGTACTCGCCCTCGTCGCTCCAGGAGATCGACGTGACGACCGGGGGCTTCGGGGCGGAGTACGGCTCCGCCCTATCGGGCGTGGTCAGCTTTGTCACCCGCAGGGGGGATCCGGTAAGGTGGGGCGGGCGCGTCAGCTTGCTCAGCGATCACTCGGCCCCGGATGCCTACTCGAGAGGGTTCAGCGAGCTTTCGGCATCGGCAGGCGGTCCGATTCCTTTCCTGCGACGTGGCGTTACGCTGTTTGCGGACCTTCTTCTCCAGGGGATGCTCGATGCCGATCCACGGGCAAAGGGCCTCACCTGCCTTGAACCCGGCCAAGCCGAGCCGGAGTTGGCGGCGGCAATCGACTCGCTGATCGCCGACCCGAGTACGGCCCACCTGTACTGCCCATACTCCAGCGACATGATACCCCACCAGCAGGGGGACAAGTACATCGGCTTCCTACGCTTGGACGTCCCTTTGGGGCAGCGCGCCAGCCTCATGGGGTCGCTGCTTCGCAACCGCTCTCAGCTTCAGCTCTACACCCCTGTTTTCAAGTACAACCAAAGCCACCAGCTTGCCCAGCGACTCACGGGAACGCTTGGAAGCCTGGTCTTCGACTGGGCCAAAGACGTAGATGGAAAAGCGTTCCACCTCACCGCGCGGGCGGCGGCTATGCGGCTCGACCGCTACCTTGGAGTAGTGGATCTCGACGCGCTGGAACAGCGCACTACGATCGCCGGAATCGGGTTCTCCGACTTCGAATTTCTCGGCGAGGAGTATGTTCGGCTCCCGATCCAAGAACAGGAAAACGCTGGAAATGTCGTTCCCGGATACGTCGAGCCCGGTGGTTCCACCGGCTCGCCCTTCGGGCCGGCTGCGGAGGGCATCTTCTTCACCGATGGCACTCCCGGCATCGCCAATTGGAGTCGCTTCGATCTCTTCGGCAGCGACCTGGTGGGAGAGTTCGTTTCGGCGGAAGGACATTCGTTGAGCGCGGGCATCTCCAGCCGCTTCCACACCGTCGAGAACTACGAGCGGCCGTTCGCCTATTCGCCCGACTCGATTGTGAACCTCAACCGTTACCACCCGACCACGCTGACGGGATTCGCTGAGGCCAAGATTGTAACCACGCAGCTGTTCGCAGCAACCCTTGGGGTGCGCGTGGAGTCGTTCCGCTCAGGGTTGAGCATTCCCACAGACACGTCCGACCTGGGGACACCGACTACCGAAACGAGCTGGAAGACCTTCGCGATGCCGCGGGTCGGCTTCGCCGGAGCGTTTCGTAACACAGCCGGGGAATCGAGCTTCCATTTCAACTTCGCCAGGGTGGCGCAGCCTCCCGATTTTCGCTTCTTCGTTGACACGACGATCGGCGACTCTCTGCGGACCGACATCCGCCGGCAGGGGAACTCCAATCTGGGATTCGAAAAAGGTCGAGCCTTCGAGTTCGGCCTCAGCCACCTGGTGCGCGGCACGATCGGCCTTTCGATCACAGCCTTCCGAAAGGAACTCACCAATCTGGTAACGGGAAGCCTGCAAATCTCGGGCATCGCTCCCGGGCAGTTCTCAACAGGCGACAAAGGAACCATACAGGGCATCGAGATCACTGCCCTCGGCCGCTGGCCCGGACTCGAATTCCGGGCCAGCTATACTCTTGGCGAAGCGAAGGGACTCACCTCGGGGGCATTCGATGAGGAAGTCGACGCCGAGGCCCGCGTCCAGGAATTTCCGCTGGCCTTCGACAGGAGGCACGCCGTCGACGTGGTGATGTTCGGCGGTCGAGCCGCAGGTCGGGAGAAGTCAGGCTTGGGTGTGGCCCTCGCGTTTTCGGCGCGCAGTGGCTTCCCGCTGGATCGACGAGAGGAAGCGATCACGCGCCTCCCATGGACAGCTGCTCTTGGCCTTCGCTTCACATGGGAGCTGGGCGGATTCCTGTTCTGCGGCGGCTGCAGGACCCGCCTCATCGCGGACGGCCGGAACATTACCGGCCGCGACAACGTGATCGCCTTGCGTAGGGATTCGGGCGGGCTAGGCCCGCCACCTGCAGTTGTGCTGGGAGCAGCGAACGATATCCCCCCTGGCCAGCAGCCGATTCCGCGGGAGTCCCGGCGTTACAGCCGGCTGACCGATCTGGATGGTGACGGGCTGATAACCGCATCGGAGTTGCAGCTGGCGCGCGTTGCCGCCGAGTTGGACCGAAACGATCCCTCGCTCTTCTTCGGCGAGGCAAGCCAGCTCCGTCTGGGCATCGAGGTGGCATTCTGAACTTAAGTAGCGTGGCTGCGTCTCTCGGCATCGCCTTCGGCACCTGCATGGGTTGCCGCGACGCACCGGAACCTTTCGTCCCCCGGGACCGGGAGCCGCTGTCAGGGTCCGCCTGGCAACTGACGTTCAACCCTGGTGACGACCGCGCACCGACGTGGTCGGCGGAAGGGGACCGTGTCATCTACACGGCCGAGAGCCTCGAGGGCACCGCAGCCACGCCCGGCCTGCTGCTCAGCATCCCGTTCGATGGCGGCGTGGCAGAGAAGGCGCTGATCAACGTTCAGGAGGACAGTGGGCCTGTCCGCTGGTTCACGACGCCCGCCGCGGGCCCGACGGGAGACAGACTGGCGTTCGCTCACATCATCCGGCTGTTCGCTGAAACTCTCTGTGGCGAGACTGCTTTTGTCGACTGCGGTGAACCCCTCAACACGGTGTTCCCCGAGCCGCGGCTCGAGATCGTGTCCTTGAGGGTCCGGCGCTTCGATGCGACCGACCGCCTTAGCGACGGCCCGTCGCTGGATGTCGAGTTCGAAGGGCGCCTCTTCGACGGCACGCGTCATCCTTTCGGCCTGCCCGGGGTCTGGGTGATAGATTACTACCCCTACCACCAGGTGCACGTGGAGGAGGGTGCCTTACCGTTCCGTCCCAGCTGGTCGCCCGATGGTGGACGCGTTGCCTTCTCCGATGGCCTCCAGATCCTCATCTGGAGGGTCGGCGAGAACGAGGCGACACGAGTGGCAGGCACGGATGACGGCATATCGGCAGCCTGGAGTCCCAACGGAGAATGGATCGCTTTCACTCGACTCGAGCGTGCCAGTCCGGATTCCACGAGCTTCTGCCAGCACATCGTCGATTCACCGGCTGGCCTTCTGCTGAACTGTGTCGAGGAACGCACGACATACCGAATCGGCCGTCGCGTCATCGCGCTCGTCCGACCCGACGGATCGGACGTGACTGAGCTCGGAGAAGGCGAGGAGCCGGCGTGGGCGCCGGACGGAGAGACGATCTTTTACCGGGCGGATGGCCAGATCTGGCAGCGAAGCATCGACGGGAGCGATCCTACGCCAGTGCCGGAAACCGAGGGCGGGCGGGAGCCATCGGTCTCACCCACCGGCCATCATCTCGCCTTCGCTAGGGCGGACGCGGCAGGCAGGTACTCGATATGGATCGCTTTACTAGGAAAGCAGTCGCCGGTGCCCTGAGAGCCTGACTGGAGCAGGCGGACAACGGCCTAGCGCGGCCACGTTTCCAACGTATATATAAGGCCCCGCAGCGAACCGGAGCCTGAGAACCGTTTGAGAGCCAGATTTCATACACGACCAAGAGCGTGTGATGAGGGATAATCGTTCGAAGAGCGGCGACCAAGGACTAGTCGCCTCGGAATACCAGCCACCCTACCGCTGGGCCGGCTACATCGGGCTGGTCATCTTCGCTTTATACATCATCACCCTGGCGCGCTCCACGGCGTTCTGGGATACCAGTGAGTACATCGCTACAGCCCACATCCTGGGTATCCCGCACCCGCCGGGGAACCCCCTTTTCGTGCTTATGGCTCGCACCTGGGAGGTCCTCCTCGCGCCGTTCCCTCTGTCCGTCGCGGTCAAGATCAATCTGTTCTCGGCGGCGAACGGCGCCGTAGCCGCCGCTTTCTGGTTTTTGGTCGTTCACCGCATACTGGCCTTTCTCTCCGATGACGAGCCTTTCCGGCGAGTGGGCGCTGCGGCTACAGTCCTGATCTCCTCCACGGCGTTCACCGTCTGGAACCAGTCGGTCGTCAACGAGAAGGTTTACACGGTGAGCCTGATGACGATCGCGGTGCTCACCTTCCTAATCTTCCGCTGGCGAGAGAATCTCGGCCGCGGCAAGGACGACAATCTTCTCGTACTCATCGTTTTCCTGCTGGCCCTGTCGTTGGGGAACCACCTGATGGCGTTCCTCGTCGCGCCCGCGATGGTGCTATACGTGATCTGGGTGCACCCGCGCGTTCTGGTCCGCTGGCAGCTCTATTCCTTCGCCGCGCTCGCCTGGGTGCTGGGGCTTTCGGTGCAGCTGTTCCTCCCGATCCGCGCGGAGAGCCGGCCGGTCATCAGCGAGGCGGACCCGAGATGCGAATCGCTGGTCGACGCGACCATCGACATACTGCGACTCCACCCCCCGGTTTCGCTGTTCGGACCTGACGAGGAGAACGACCGCTGCCGGGCGTTGGCGGCATCGCTGCGGCGCGAGCAGTACCGCAAGCCGCCGCTCGACACGAACCCGATCCCTTTTCCGGGCGGGCCACGGCCGCGCGACCTCACCCTCATCAGGTGGCAGTTCATCAACTACGCGCAGTACTTCGACTGGCAATGGGCCAGGAGCCTGGACGGTTCGAACACGTTCTTCGCCTGGGTCCGCGCGCCCTTCACATTGCTCTTCGTGCTGCTCGGCACATACGGGATTCTGCGGCACTACCGGGCAGACCGTACTTCGTGGATCTACTTCGCCGTCCTCTTCGCCACCGTGTGGATAGGGCTCGTCATCTACCTGAACTTCAAGTACGGGTATTCGGTCGGGGCGAGGGTGGTGAACCCCAGCACGGGCGAGTTGGTACCCGTGCCCCGCGACTGGCGCGAGGTACGCGAACGTGACTACTTCTTCATGGTCTCCTTCTCCGTCTGGGGGCTGTGGGCCGGGATCGGGCTGGCCGCTCTCTGGCAGCGGCTGGCACAGACGATGGCGGGAGCGACGGCACGGCCGTCGCTCGTGCAATTTCGACGCGCGAGTCCCATACTCGTCCTCGCTTTGCTGCCGCTTCTGCTCAACTTCAAGTACGCCAGCCGGGCCGGAGATTACGCCGCGCGGGACTGGGCTTACAATCTCCTGATGTCCGTCGATCCATACGGCATCGTCTTCACCAACGGTGACAACGACACGTTCCCACTCTGGTATCTGCAGGAAGTGGAGGGGCTGCGCCGCGACGTCACGGTCATCGTCTACTCCTACCTGGCGACTCCCTGGTACGCCGAACAGCTGCGGGACCTGACCAGACCGTGCGGGGAGCTCGACCCGCTGGCCGACGCGACGGTGATCACCTGCCAGCGGCCGTTCGAGCCCGACAAGGCGATCGACATCTATCGCGGCCGGGACTGGCCCGTGCCGACACGTTCGATCCTCGAGATGGGTGACGCCGAGATCGAGAGCGTTCCCGACTGCTACCCTTTCGACAACTACGTAGGTTGCCAGCGATTCGCCGACACCGTCGCGGTGCCGATCAGTGACGACGTGGAAGGACTGGTCGCGAGTGGAGACTATCTGTTGCGCAACGACATCCTGGTCCTGCGCATATTGCAGACGTCGGCGGGCGATCGGCCGATCTACTTCGCCAGCACTACGGGCACCTACGAGAAATTCGCGATCCAGCCCTGGCTGATCCGGGAAGGGGTGGCGTACAAGATGTCGCCTACGGATGTGCAGCCGTCTGCCACGATCCTGCCGCTGCCGCCACGGGCACGCTTCGGCGGGGGACGCATACTCCCGTTCTGGGTGGATGCGGAAAAAACCGCCGCATTGCTCGACGACTTCTACATCTACAGGGACATGCCCGACTGGACCTTCTGGCCGGATCTGTCCACGAACGGGATCCCGCTTCAGTACTACCAAGCCTACACGTCGTTGGCTAACGCCTATCTTGTGCTGAACCAGGTGCAGGCCTCGAATCAGGCCATGGAGCAGGCGCGACGATTCGTGGAAGTCGCTCTGGGACCCATCGACTTGCCCGCACCGGCGGCGGCGCCCGCCGCTGACGCCCCGTCGATACCGATCGAGCTCCCGACCGACACGGTGCAGCCCGACACCGGCGGCCAGTAGCTAGAGCGGCGAACGTCGGTTCCGGGCCGTCAGTCGCTCACCAGCGCGGCGAGATCTTCCGCCAGCAAGTCCTCGGAGCTGGCACCGGGACTTTCATCGCGTACCACGCTCGTCCCCGTGCGCTCGTCGTACGTCACCCGCGTGACCTGATCCATGCCCTCGCGGATCGACTCGATGTGAGTGATCAGGATGACCTGCTCGAAGCGATCCTGAAGCCGTTGCAGCAGGCGGACTACGCTCTCCCGTCGCTGCTCGTCAAGGCCGCCGAATACCTCGTCAAAGATGAGCAAAGAGAGGGTCTGTCCGGCGCGGTCGGCGATCATGTGGCTGACGGCCAGCCGCAAGACCAGGTTGGCCAGATCCTCCTCGCCCCCGGAAATCACCGGCTTCTCCTCGCCATCGTCCAGCACGACGACCTCGTAGTCGCGGCTGATCTCGATACGGTTGTAGCGTCCATCTGTCAGCTCGGCGAGAAAGAGGCTGGCGACCTCGGAAAGTTCTGGCCGCACGCGATCGTTCAGATCGTCCCGCAGCTGACCTAACGCCGCATCGAGATCGTTGTGCAGGCGATGGTCCGCCTCGCGATCGGCTATGCTCTGCGCGATCTGCCGGTGCTCACGCTCTGCCTGGCGCGCCGCATCCGCCGCCTGGCGCGCGCTATCGGCCTCGCCCTTGATCCGCTCCAACTCCAGCCTCGCGGCGTCCAGCACGGCTCGCGCGCCCTCGTACTCCGCGCCGGCCACCCGGTAGCGTTCCTCTGAGAACGCTAGCTCTTTGCGCGTCGCTTCCAGCGTGGCGATCTGTCCGCGGAGTTGCCTCTCGTTCTCCGCGGCTTGGGCGGCCGCGCTGAGCAGCTTCGGCTCGCGCTCCAGGCGGGTCTCGACCTGAGTGATCTGCTTCTCCAATCCCCGCAGACGTTCCAGCTCACTTTTCACTTTGACGTGCCGCTCGGCGTCGTAGCCCTTGGGAAGCGCCGCCAGTTCCCCGGCTATCGAGCGGGACTCCGCCTCTTCGACAGCCAACTCATCTCTCAAGGCCCCGGCCTGCGAGACGGCCGCCTCCGCAGCGGCCAGCTCGGCCCGGAGACGTTCGCGCTCTTTGCGGGCTCTTGCCAACTCGTTCTTTGCGTCGATGACATCGTCCGGCTCGTTCTTCAGCTGTTCCTGCCGCCTGCGGTGCCACTTCCCGTCCTGGATGATCTCCTCATGCTGGTCCCGAACCAGGCTGAGAACGCGATCGTATTCAGCCCCCAACGGGCGCTTGCAAGTCGGGCAGGCGCCGTCCGGCCCTTCCGACTCGAGCTGCTCGATCTGTTTCTTCACCTCCTCGGCCTGGCCGAGCAGGATGCGAAGACGCGCCTCGACATCCTGGGCGTCACGTTGCCACCGGGCGGTCGCCTCATCTTTGACGGCCTCCAGCCTGTCACACTCTTCTTCCTGTTTCGCGAACTTGCCGGTGAGCTCGTGGCGCGCTCGCCCCCGCTCCTCCTGATCGGCTACCTTCCCGGCCAGCGCATCAACGCGAACGCGTTGTTCCGCCAGTTGCCTCTCCAGGTCCCGGCGCCGCGACTCGGCGTCCGCCAGGTTACGAAGCTGCTCTTCCTCGGCGCGCAGACCTTCCAACGGCGCTACCTGCTCTCGCAGTTCCTCCAGCTGTCCGGCAGCCCCCGCAAGGTCCTTGAGTTCCTTTTCGGCCTCGCTTCGCTCCTTCAGGACGCCCTCCAAGCGCGTTTGCGCAACCCGCAGCTCTTCGTGCAGCTCCCGATCCCGCTCGCGTGCCGCCTGCAGCTCATTCCAGGCAGGCTCGATATCGGCCAGGCGCGAGGCCGCTTCCGTCTGCCGCTGTCCGGCTTCACGCAGGGCGGAGGTGGCTGTCTTGAGTCGCGCCTCGGCTTCCTCTCTCGCCCTCTTTATCTCCTCTATGTCACCCAGCGCCCGGCGTAACTCCTCCACCTGCCCCTTGAGCACCTTCCGTTGTTCCCGGGCCAGCCCCTGCGCCACGCGCAGCCGCTCGTAGCCCAGCACCTGGGACAGGAAGCGCGCGCGGTCCGCCGGGCCCATCGCGGCGAGGAACTGGAGTTCCTTCTGTCCGGTGAAGTACGTGTTGAAGAATTCCTGCCGCGTCATTCCCAGACGGCGCGTCAGCTGCCGGGTCACCTCGTTGATACCGGCCGCGATGGGATCTCCCTGCTCCGCACGGTAGAGCTCAGCGCCCCGAGGAGTACGGGTCACGCGGAAACGCTCGCCCCGCAACTCGAACTCGAGCTCTGCCCGAACGGTGGAGCGCCCCGCGGCCCGGTTGAAGCGGAGCGTGTCCTTCGTGCCGCGGATGGCGCTGGCCCCGTAGATCGCCCAGGCGATCGCCTCAAGTATCGTCGTCTTCCCAGAGCCGTTTGGCCCGATGATGCCGGTGAGGCCTGGCCGGAATTCCAGTACCGTGTCGGCGTGCTGCCGGAAATTCTTGAGGGACAGCCGGATCAGCCGCATATCACTCCCTGTCCTCGAAGGCTTCCGCATCCTGGGCCTGCTGGAGATAGCGAAGCCCCAGCTGGATCAATGCTTCGCGGTCGACCTTCTCCGACTCCGGCTTCCAACGATGTTTGATGAATGCCGTCAGTTCTTCCTGCAGGGTGAGGCGCCGGCCAGGCCCGGCCGGGCCTTCACGCCGTATGACCTCCGGTGGCCGCGCATCCAGGTGGAAGTGGAGCGCCCGTGTCCTGTATTCGCGGATCGCCCGGTGATCAAGCTCTCGGTAGACGTCACGAGGTACGTTGAAGACGCGGAGCCTGATGATCTTGTCCTCGATACCGCCCGGAACGGCGGCCAGTGCCTCTTCGATCGCCCGGTCGAGCTCCTGCGGCGCGAGATCCTGCCCCATCAGCGGCGGCAGGTCGATGATGGCCCGGGGACCTTCCAGCTTGTGGAAGGTCGCCCGGCCTTCGGCAGAGTCGAACTCGATGAATCCCTTCGGCCGGTCGGCTTCCGCCCAGATGTCCATGCTCGTCCGCTCGATCGCGCCGGGGTAGATCATATTGGGAGCCAGCCGCTCGTACAGGTGATAATGCCCGAGTGCCACATAGCTCCACTGCTCCGGCTTGATGTCGCCGCCTCTGAGCACCGCCGCGCCGAAACGGCTGATCAACTTCAGGTTCTCGTGCGCCGCGTGCGCCATCAGGAGGTTCACGCTCGCGTCCGGCGCCGGTTCGATCGCCGGTTGCTCCTCGGAGATGAGAGCGTTGTGAGGCAAGCATAGCACCGCCGTATCGAGACCAGGGAACGAGAGCCGCTTCGGTTCCTGATGGACGACCAGGATTCCTGGTATCTCGGCGAACAGCCTCAGGATGTTGCCCGTCTCGGCGGCACGCGGGGAATCGTGGTTGCCCGCGATTATGACGACACGAGTGTTCGGCGACTCCAGTCGAAAGCGCGAGAACTGGCGGAACGCGTCCGCGATCGCCGCGTTCGACGGCCGCACAGTGTGGAACACGTCACCCGCCACAAGCAGCAAGTCCGGAGCGATGTCAGCCGTACGATCGAGTAGCTCGCGGAAGACTCGTGCTACGTCAGCCTCCCGGATGTTGATTCCGTGTGGATTCGTCCGGTGGTAAGCCCTGTATCCGAGGTGCAGGTCGGCCGCGTGAACCAGTTTCATCTTGCGTTCAGCAGTTCCAGGTTCCCGTTCGCGCGCCCGGTGAGCTGGATCTCGACTCCCTCCGCCGCATGCAGCGCGAACATGTCAATTTCGTATCGCCCTCCGACAAACCGACCCCGATCGATGTCGAAGAGCGAAGAACCCGTCAGGCTGGCCTGCACGTGCAAGGGCACGCCGAAGCGGGTATCCTCAAAGCCCTGGAGCTGTGAATAGGATCCGGACAGCTCGATCACGGCTATCGAGCCCTCGGGCCCCGGCCTCACTTCCTTCAAAGTGTGTTCGAGCTCCAGGTTCAGGCTGCCGCCACCCGTGCCCATCCCCACCGGAAATTCCGCCGTGCTTCTCCAGCTGTCGCCCACCTCTACAGGTCCCTCCGGCAGATAGGTCGGCATGCCACCTTGCTCCAAACCCTCGGTCAAACCGGCCAGCCGCGGGTGGGAGTAGGTCACATCGATCGTTCGCCCGGTGGGAGTCGTACGGACTCGCGCCACCTGCGAGAGCAGGTCGCGCATCGATTCCAGATAGCCTGGTGGCGGCGGGATCTCTTCTCCCCCCAGTTCCCCGGTGAACTGGTAGTCGTACCAGCGAACCTGGTACACCCGTTCCCCGTCAGACGCTACCATCATCAACCTCCGCTCATACTCCACGATGGTCCGCATTTCCATGCCCGACGCCAGGGTTTCCATCAATTGCCGCGTACGGGCATCGGGTTCGCCCTGGTCCGAAATCTCGGCCCGCATGTGAATCTCGAAGGTGAGGCGGTAGCGGCTGGTCTGGCCGACCGAATCCGAGAGCCGCAAGCGATAGGCCGGGCTCTGGGTGACTGCAGGAACCATGGCGAGCCCGACACAAAGCCCCCGCCAGGCCGCAGGTGTCAAGCTCCGCGCTCCACCTCTGACGCGTCCAAGGGGCGAGGGCCTAGAACCGATAATCACCCAGCAGCACCAGGGAAGACAGCGCGAGGCCGACCAAGCTTCCGACTATCGCCTGGCGCTTCACACGCTCGCTGAACTCCGGCGCAGCTTCGCCGGTCTCGACCGAGCTCTCCGCCAGCATCGCCAGGACTCCCGCATTAGGCACGATATAGAGCAAAGCGACCAGGAGCACGATCGATCCGACGAGCTGAATCTGGAACACCCAGTGTTCCGGGAAAGGGCGGAACCACGGCCGGTCCGTCAGGAACATGAGGATCGCGCCTGAGGCAACTGTCACGACGGCCGGAACGGCAACCAGCCGTTGGTACAAGCGTCGCGCGGCGGAGTAAATGAACGCGATGATCTTCCAGTCACCTGTTGCTCGCGCCCGCGACGTCCAGATTCCCATGGTGAACATGCTGCCCAGCCATAGCGCCATGCCGAACAGATGCACGAATACCAACAGTCGCACGGCCATCCTGCCTCCTAACGTCCGGCGAACTGCCCTTGCCACTCCACCAGCGAGCGGCTCTGCGGCAACCCGCTCGTGTCCTCCCACTCGATCTCGAGCTTCGCCAGCGCCATCATTCTCTCGTAACGCCCTTCGTTCACGGCGAACCTGCTGTCGCCAAAGTAGCGCCCGAGAACGCGAGCCCCAACGGCGCTGCTGCGCACGGGCTCGCCATCGAACTCTATGCGAGCCACAAGACCCTCAGGTTCGACCTGGATTTCTCTAAGTCGATACGTCACGCGAATGACCACGGTCAACTCGGAGCCGTCCGGAGCCTTCAACACTATGGCCACGTCATCTTCCCACCGACTCCCCCGGCTCACGGAATCCGGCGGCAGGGCCATCGCCAGCCCCGAGAGCGCATCGGCCAGCGACTGGGCCACCGGGCGAACGGCGTCGGACGTGACCTCGACGCCCTTCGGATGACCGCGAGGCGAGAACCTCAGAACAACGCGGCGGCCGACCTGCTGGAAGATCGTATCCCATTGAAACGAGCTCAGCCCCTGTACGTCGTCACCATAGACCTTGTAACCGAGCCAGTAGGCCAGGTAGCGACGATCTTCGTCCGGCGCGACCGGCGTCGACACGATGGTGACGGCGACATCGGTGGTCGTCTGTTTCGGTACGGTCGCCGGTTCGAGCAATGCCGCGCGTGGGTCGTCCGCCGCTATGTCGAACACCATTCGTTGTCGCTCTAGCACCGTAAACTTGTAATGGCCGACCACGTTGGAATCCGAGGCCATGCGCAACAGTACGCGCGGCCCCGTGGCGTCGGTGCCTGGCTCCTGAGAAAAGCCCGGTGAGGCGACGCAGACCGCAAGCGCCAACGCTGCACAAGAGCTGAGAAGACGTCGTCGAGGTATCCTATCCGCCGGCTCCATAGGGATCATCGGGTACGGGCACAGGACGTCGCGAAACCTCGACTTCTTCCAGCGGCACTCGCTTCTTCAGGCGCGAGCGGAAGAACGCGAGCACATCCTTCGGCTGGCTACGCTGTGTGTGATGGAACGCTTGCAGTACTTCCGCGCGCTCGCGCCCCGCGATCAGGTCTTTTACCTGGTTCACCGGCACGCGGTCATCGAGGCGACGCAGGCCATAGGCGATTGCGTCCTCGAAAGGCAGTCCCTGCCGTGGCGGGAACGACTCTATGCCATCGCGCCCGCGCATGACCGCCGGTTTAGGGAATCGGACAAAGATCGGTTGCGTGAAATGCGGGTGCCTCACCATCAAGTCACCCTTCGGCAAACTCGCAAGTTTCGTCTTGGTGGCCGGCGAAAGCACCGAGTAACCGGGTGTGGCCAGTTCGTCCATGTCCATGCGGCCATAGACGGCCGACCCGCAGTTGCCGACGACGCGCCGGTGCACCTGCGATCGGAACTGCTGGGCGCCGAACAGCACCAGCCCCAGATAACGGCCCCGTTCGCTGATGTCGAGTAACATCTTACGCACGTACATGTCGGGACCTTCCGAGGGCGCGTACTTGTTCAGCTCGTCCGCGAATACCACAACGTGCTTCACGCCGAGGCTGCCGGCTTCGAGACCTTCCCGCAGTTTCGATACCGTTCGAGCAAAGACCAGGTCCTGCGCCTCGGGCTCCACATTCGCCACATCGATCACATAGACGGCCCGGTCCTCGAACGCTCCCCACGGTAGATCGCTCACGGCATCGTCGTTCACGACCAGGCCGTGGGCGCGGCTTACGATGCCGTTCAATCGGTTTCGCACCTTTCGGATGGTCGCCGTGTGGTGAGTCATCCAGCGGTCCGAGCCGCTCTGCTCACAGAACGCCAGCACATCGTCGAACCAGTCCTCCAAGTCCCGGAAGGTGCGAACGCAATGGTTCCGCATCAGCGGTTGTCCTGCGTCCGGTCCAAACTGCTGGTCCAATACACGGTCCCTGATGAAATCGATCAGAGCGTCGGCTTTAGCATCCAGGTCGTCGCGGGTCAGCAGCACCTCGGAAAATTGCAGGACCTCCTTCAGCCCCCAACGTAGAGGCTCCACACTCCCCACCAGGTCAGGATGGGTCCGCAAGGTGTTCAGGTTCCATCCGTCGGCTTTGTAGGGCGCGTAGTAGCGGACGTTCTCGAAGGGCTTGGACGGAATCCCGAGCTGCTCGTACATCCGTACATCGCTGTCATCGAGATCGCCCGGCTGATCCATGAACAGCAGATCCGGACCCTTCACGTTGAAGCAGACCGCCGCAACCGAGCCCTTCGAACGCGGCATATGCTCGAAGACCGAGGCCAGCAGGAACTCGACCAGGCTCGTCTTGGTGGCCAGCCCGCTCACACCCGTGATGTTGAGGTGAGCGGCCTCGGGACCCAGCAGGAAGTCGGCGTCCAGGTAGACCGGCGCTTCGAGCCCTCCACTCGTATAGAGGCCGATCGGGATGCCGGTGCGCGCCTCGCCCACCACATAGGTGTCCATCCGAAGACCGACGACGACATCGTGGTCGTCCGCCAGATAGACGGCGCCCATAGGGACGGGCTGGACCGGCTCTTCGGGCTCGCGTCGTAGAACAGCGGCGGAGTAGAGGCGTATCTCGGGCCGCGCCGACGGTGTACGCGACTCCGAGGACGGGTCGGCATCGGCACCGATGTAGTCGTGGAGCGGCGACATGAGATCGGTGTAGCTGAACCCCTCGACCACCACGCCGTAGACCGTCTGCGATTCGGCCACGACCCTGACGATCGAGCCTATACCGATGGGCGCATCGCGACCCGTCCAGAAGTGGAATTCGTGGGTCGTGTTCGGCTTGCGCTCCGTCGCTACAACGCGCCCCACAAGCGCGCTCGCACTTGCTCC
>FXBF010000391.1_pt1 | contig 15041 bp, 13 predicted proteins | sample 5335321 | NCBI WGS metagenome assembly FXBF01 (sample SAMEA103928391, study PRJEB20085) | sediment metagenome | isolation source: sediment
AGGACGGTGATCTGACCACCCTGTTTGAACCCAACCTCGAGGTCGGTCAGTGTTGACATGTATGTCGCCACCGGCTGCAGCGAGAGGCCCGGGTCCTGGCCCTTGGGACGCCCCAGATGGGAGCAGACCGCGACTGCGGCGCCCATACCGACCAGGGCCTCGAGGGTGGGCAACGCCGCCCGTATCCGGAAATCGTCGGCAACAGCACCGCCGTTGAGCGGGACGTTGAGATCGGAACGGACCAGGACACTGAGACCGTCGACATCGACGTCGTCGATCGTCAGATACTCAGACAACGGTTCAAGCCTTTGGTTCGGCGAGATCTTCGAGAACACGCCCGAGTTTCATCGGGTCATGCGCCGGCCATTCTGCGTGTCGGTCGGCCACATCGGCAAAGACCACCCGCCAGCCATGGCGGGAGGCGGTCTCGGAGTCGACCATGACTGCGTCGTGACCCTCAGGAACGTCGAGGTCTCCCTCATGAGAAACCACCACTCCCGGCCCTTCGATCCCTGCATGGACCAAGAGCGCCTCTAGATGGTCCTCGCCGGTCATCCCGTGAGTCTCGCCATCCTGGGTGACCAGGTTGAGCACAAACACCTTCTGAGCGGCCGCGCCCATGACGGCGGGTGCCAGCATCTGCACCATCAGGGCCGATATCAGCGAGGTGTAGAGGCTTCCGGGCCCAATGATGATCTGGCTGGCTCCAGCAACCGCTTCGAGTGCGTTCCGGCTGGCTGCGGTGTCTACGGGATCGAACGACAGATCCGAGACGTGACCTCTTGATTCAGCGATCGCCACCTGACCGGCGATGTCCTTGCCGTCCACAGTGGCTGTCAACGTCACCGGCTGGTCGGCAACCGGGATAACGGTCCCCAGAGTGCCCAGCATCATCTCCGCAGTGGCTACAGCGGAGGAGAAGTCGCCGAACAGGTCGGTCAGAGCCGTCAGGATCAGGTTTCCCAACGAGTGCTCATGGATGTCCCCGCCCTCGAAGCGGTGGGCGAATAGTTCGGACCACAACGTAGGTTCGGGTGTCAAAGCCAGTAGGCAGCGTCGGACGTCGCCCGGAGGCGGGATACCCAGCTGGGTGAGCCGGCCCGAAGATCCACCGTCGTCGGCGACGGTCACCAACGCCGAGATCTTCGACGCATAGGTTTGGATCGCCTCCAGTGCGGCCGCTTGACCATGCCCTCCCCCGATCGCAGCAACGACTGGACCATCGGGATCGAGCAGAAGCGACTCGAGGGCGGTCTCGGTCTCTGGCTTCACCGATCGATGTCTCGGTGACGAACGGCGGCACGCACCCCATGTTCTGAAATCCGCTTCTCCAGTTCCTCCGCTATCGCCACGGAGCGATGATGACCGCCGGTGCAACCGATGCCGATAGAGAGATACGACTTGCCTTCTGACTGGAATCGAGGGATGAGAAACGCCAGCAATTCGTCGACGCGGTCCACAAACTCCTTGGCTCCTTCAGCCGCTAGGACATAATCACGTACCGGCTCGTCGACGCCCCTCAGGTCCTTCAACTCCAGGACCCAGTGAGGGTTGGGAAGAAATCTGACGTCGAACAGAAGGTCGACATCGCGGGGCGAACCGTGTTTGAAACCGAACGAACGGATCGAGACACGCATCGGTCTGGTGGTCTCTTCCTCGCTGAACAGGGCGGTGAAACGCTCCCGAAGCTCATGAACATTCAGGTTCGAGGTGTCGACGATGACGTCGGCCACCTCACGTAAGCCGGACAGCAGTTTTCTCTCCGCGACGATCGACCCGGTGATGGTGTCGCGTCCCAGCGGATGGGGCCGACGGTTCTCCTCGTAACGACGAACGATCACGTTGTCATCGGCGTCGAGGAAGACGATCTTGGTGACGATGCCTTCGCGTTCGAGGGCGATCAGGGCATCTTTCAGCTCTTCGATGGGCAGTCCCCCGCGTGAGTCGATCACGACAACGAGGTGTTTGTGAGCCTCCGGGATATCGTGGGCCTGTACGGCCATCTCGAGAAGGGACGGCGGCAGATTGTCGATGACGGTGTAGTCGAGGTCTTCGAGGATCTTGGCGGCAGAAGACCGACCGGCCCCGGACATGCCGGTTACGACGAGAACATGTGGGGTATCTGTTGCGGCAGGATCCATCCTGGTCCTAGGTGTGGAGCGCAGAGTACAGGTCGTTGGCCACCTTTTCGGGTACCACTTCGGCAAGCTCATCGAGGGTGGCTGCACGGATTTTCTTGAGAGACCCGAAGTGTCTCAGCAGGTTCCGCTTGCGTTTCGGGCCGATCCCCGGAACCTCGTCCAGCACCGAGTCGACCATCGACTTCGATCGAATCTGGCGGTGGTAGGTGATGGCAAAACGATGAGCCTCGTCGCGGACCTGTTGAAGCAGGTAGAGGGCTTCGGCGTCTCTTGGTATCCGGATCGGTTCGGGTCGCCCGGGTAGGTAGACCTCCTCCATCTTCTTGGCCAGACCGATCACAGGGATGTCGAGGTCGAGTTCGTCGAGAACCTTGACCGCCCTGCCCAGCTGTCCCGCTCCCCCGTCGATCAACACCAGACTCGGGGGGTAGGAGAACTTGCCCTGTTCCGAGGCCGGCTTGTCCCGGTCCCGCAGATAGGCCTTGAAACGTCGCCGGATGGTCTCTTCCATCGAGGCGAAGTCATCCTGGCCCTCGACACTGCGGATCTTGAATCGGCGGTAGTCGCTCTTTCTGGGCAGACCGTCTTCGAGGACCACCATGGAGGACACGGTGTTGGTGCCCTGAAGGGTCGAAATGTCGTAGGCCTCGATGCGGAGAGGTGGTTCGGCAAGTCCCAATTCGTCCTGAAGCGACTGCAGGGCCCTGGCCCTGGCGTTGTGGTCCTTCTGTCGGCTGAGGCGGTGCCGGGCGAAGGCTTCGGCGGCGTTGGCGGCCGTAGTTTCCATGAGCCTGCGTTTCGCTCCGCGTTGGGGAACACGGAGACTCACGTTTTGGCCTGCCAGGTCGACCAGCCACTCATGAAGTAGATCGGCCTCATCCGGCTCGATCGAAACAAGAACTTCGCGTGGAGGAGTCTCCTCGCCGTAGAGCTGGCGGATGATCCGTCCCATCAGTTCGGAGTCGGTCAGCTCTTCGACCCGATCGACCACCACTCCCCTGCGACCGACCACTCGACCACGCCGAATGTTGAGCACCTGGAAGGCGGATTCCAACTCGTCACCGTGGAACGAGATCAGGTCGAAGTTCTCGGGTTTCTCGGTGACGACCTCCTGGCGAAGCATCGCCCGACGGACGTCCTCGAGACGATCCCGATAACGGGCTGCTGTCTCGAAGTCCTGGCGTTCCGATGCCTCCCACATCCGGGTGTCGAGATCGGCGGTAACACTCTCGGTGTCCCCACTCAGGAAGGCGGCGAGACCGTCGACCATGTGCTCATAGGCGTATGGGTCTACCTCGTCGATGCAGGGCCCGGAGCACTTCTCGATGTGAAAGAGAAGACAGGGGCGGCCTTGCGCCTTTTGACGTTCGAACATGGCGTTGGAACAGGTTCTGACCGGGAAAGTGCGGAGTAGCTGGTCGAGGGTCTTGCGGATGGCGTAGGTGTGGGCGTAGGGGCCGAAGTATTCGTTGCCTTTGCGCTTCTTTCCCCTCATCACGATGGCGCGGGGCCACTCGTGGGATCGGGTGAGGGCCAGGTAGGGGTAGGACTTGTCGTCGACGAGCTTTACGTTGAATCGGGGCCGGTGTTGTTTGATCAGCCCGTACTCGAGCATCAGGGCCGCTACCTCGGATTCGGTGAGGATCCATTCCACCGACCGGGCGTTGTCGACCATCGTCTGGGTGCGGGGATGGAGACCGGTGCCGAAATATGAGGAGACCCGGCTCCGCAGCGATTTCGCCTTGCCCGCGTAGATGACCTTGCCGTGTTTGTCCCGGAACATGTAGGCCCCGGGTTTGGCCGGTATTTCAGATGTCTTGGGTCGTTCGAACATCACCCGTCAGGGTAGGAGACACCACCGACAGGGTGGCTTCGGGGTTAGTGAAGATGTCGTGCCCACTGATCCGACGCCATCGGACCGCTGGCTGGGTGCGTGAGTCACTGTCTTGACCCTCAGTTTTTTCGACCACACAACTAGACGGATTGATTAATCCTGGTTGTCCAGGATCTCAAAGAACTCCTCAACAGTCTTGGCTTGATCGACCCAGCCTGTCTTGACGTCGCTGTCCGCCTCACGTTCCATCGCCTGCCAGCGATCTGACCAGAACCACTCCTGATCCGCGGAAGGCGCTACCGCTGGACGCAGTTCGATGACCCCGTCGTCACGTTCGACAATCTCGAGACGAGTTCCTTCTTCATCGAGGTGGAGTCGACGTCGCAGTTCCGCGGGAAGTGTGATCAGACCGCGTTTTCCTACCGAAACCACGCCTGCGTAATGCTCAGACACGGTGTAAGTATGTCTGCATCTATCGAACACGTCCATGTTCAGTCTGGAGGCGGCACCCACATGAGTATCACTCGGCTCTCATTGCTCGTTGTCTGCAACACAGCATTTCATCGGTTTCCGCTAGCCGGGTCGATCTCGGAGTGGCCCACACCGGATATGCGACTGTTCTGTTCAGCCGAACTGGATTCTTTCGCGGGACGTTGATCGTGGCCGTAGAAGGCCCAAAGAACTGGAAGCATGCCGGCGGCGCGTACCGCGTGAATAGGGACGGCAAACACATTGGCTCCCAAGGAAACAACCAAAAGACCGGAGAGCATCCATGCCCACGATCGGATTCTGACTCCAATGGCGAATGTGATGGCTCCTGCCAGCAGCACGAGTAAACCCAACAGGCTCGGCTTTGAAACGAAGCCGACAAAAGGCATGCCGAGGTTGCCAACCGTCGTAAAGACGGATCCGTCGAACTGGAGCGACCAGACGATGCGCAGTAGAACCGCCGTCCCCAGCGCGGCAAAAAACCGTCCTGGCCTGTCGGCAAGGGCTACGACGTAACTCGGCCTAACGATTGCGAGTCCGAGGCTTGACCAGACTCCTCCGCTCACAAACGCAACCGTCAATAGAAGAATCACCAAAGGCTCCGCCGTGTCGTTCAGTGCACCTATGTACAAAGCAGGATTCACCAGCAGCCACCAGCTCCTCAGCCCCAAAATATCTCGTTGCTCATGGGCAATGAAGATCACACCGCCAACCGACAGAAGGCCAACAACCACCAAGCCTGCCAGGACCAGATTCTCCTGACCGAATACGATTCCCGCGGCAGCCCACGAATAACCGACTCGCTGGTAGCGGTACTGAGGAACATAAATCGCTCTTCCCTCATCGGTGCCGAACGGATCGGCAGCAATGATTGCGAATACCGCTCCATCGCCATGAAGCCCGGCTGCAAAGAACTCCGTTTCCGGACCAAACGCGATGCCGCTGTCAGTTTGTCGTCTTTCGAGCATGGCGAGGTCGTGCTCCCCCGCTGTGGCGGCGCGGACGACCGCAACGGAAACGATGACGAACAAAGAGAGCATGACAGCGGCCCCTTTTTCCTTCATCATTCTGGAGTTCCCGTAGTCAGACACCAGCGACAGGCCAGGAGACGCGGGATACCAACTTGATCGTCGAACTCGTGATGAGGCTGTTCGATCATGTACTCGAGTGACCAACCCGCATCTGAGGCGGCGTTGAGCAAAACCCCCATGCTGCGGTGATAAAAGGTGACAACTCCGCCGCCCGCGCCGACCTCAGTCGAACCGTTGGAAAAATACTCCCCTGGTCGCCACAGCACCTCACCATCGGTGTCGGTGATTGGCGACGAGTCCGGCGAAGTCCAGACCGGGTGGTTGGCCACCACCGCAAGTACTCCCCCCGTCCTGACCACACGTGCAACCTCTGTAAAGAAGGCCTGGTGATCCGCGAGGTGCTCGATCACGAGAACGGCATAGGCGCCGCCATAGGAATCATCTCTCACCGGAATCGCTGGAAGTCGAGCAACGAAACTCGGACTATCCGACTCTCGAGCGAGGGTTTCGTTGAGCTCAACTCCGTGCATGCCGGCTCCGGAGGTGGCGACTGCTCGCATGATCCGCCCTTCGCCGCTGCCGAGATCGAGATAGAGACATCCGGGCTCCGGGTTCAGGACATCGAGCAGGAGCGGTGTCACGACCTCTTCGTAGGCGGAGTCGATCGCAATCTCTCCGAGCCACCAAGACCCAAGCTGTGACCAAGCCATGGCATGAGGGTAGAGATCAGATGTCGAGGACTTCCTTGAACCAGGGAAGTGTTCGTTCCAGGCCCACGCGCAAGGAGATCTCTGCCTTCCATCCCAGCAGTTCTTCTGCCTTGGAAGTGTCGGGACGACGAACGGTAGGGTCGTCTACAGGGCGTGGCTGGAAATCGATCCCGGGATGATTGCCGACCACATCCTGAATCGCCTCGGCTAGCTCGAGAACCGTCACCTCTTCGGAGTTCCCGATGTTGACAGGGTCCGTCTCATCGGAAAGCAGAAGACGGAGAATCCCCTCAACCTCATCGTCGACATAGCAAAGTGAACGGGTCTGGGAACCGTCACCGTGGACGGGAAGGGACCGGTTCTCTAGGGCGGCCTTGAAGAAGGCTGGAACGGCACGTCCGTCATCCGGCCTCATCCGAGCCCCGAAGGTATTGAAGATACGCACTATCCGAGTATCTACACCGTGCTCTCGGTTATAAGCAAGGGTTATCGCTTCTGCGAACCGTTTGGCTTCGTCGTAGACACCCCGCGGACCGATCGGGTTGACGTTGCCCCAGTAACTCTCGGGCTGCGGGTTCACAAGTGGGTCCCCATATACCTCCGAAGTGGAGGCAAGATAGAAGATCGCTCCCTTGTCAAGGGCCAGCCCCAGCCCTTTGTGCGTTCCAAATGCTCCAACCTTGAGGGTATGGATCGGCCACTTCAAGTAGTCGACAGGGGACGCTGGAGAGGCAAAGTTCATCACGTAGTCGACTTCCCCCGCCACATGGATGAAGTCGGTCACGTCGTAGTCGATGAGCCGAAATCCGTTGTTGGTTAGAAGATGGTCGACGTTTGATGCGTGACCCGTGATCAGGTTGTCTATGCAGGTGACTCGGGCCCCTGAGTTCACCAGCCAGGTGCACACGTGAGATCCGAGGAACCCGGCCCCACCCATCACCACGGCATGTTTGCTGTCGAGTTCCTCAAACAAACCGGAACCAGATTCGTTCGTATCAATCAAGTCTTGACCCTCCAGAGTGCCATCAGAGTACATCGGCCTGACCAACCCCCTCTTGAAGGGTCGGTCTGGAACACCGTCGTCAGCAATCGCCACCGGGGGCATATCCGACTATCTGACCACCAGAGAGCCCCTGTCATGCGATAGTCCCCAGGGCATGGCGTCAAGATCAGAGATCCGGGAGGCTTTGCTTCTGTGGACATTCGTCGGTGCCCTGGTTGCGGCCGTGCTGCTCGTTCCTCAACGAGCAGCTGGAAGCTCCTTACCCCTGAAGGATGGGTTTATCTGATCTTCGCTTTGTCCTCGGTTTTCGGGGGCCTCGGCTATGCAGCTCTGAGAAAATCATGACTGCGATGGCCCATCTTCATCTGGTCTGTCCTGGGGGTGGTTTCATCCCACTGGGTGTGGAACTTCGGCAACAACGCGGCAAGAGCCTTCGCTCCGATTGTGGTTCTGATCACTCTGTCGCTGACCGCGTCGGACGTCGATCAACGCGCCGCCGCCGGTTAAGACCCGACCATTTCCCGTAGGAACTTGCCAGTGTAGCTCTCCCCTACCTGGGCCACTTCCTCGGGAGTGCCCTGGGCAACGATGCGTCCTCCCCCACTCCCCCCTTCTGGCCCCAGGTCGATTATGTGATCAGCGCACTTGACAACATCGAGGTTGTGCTCGATAACAACGACCGTATTTCCTGAGTCAACAAGACGCTGAAGGACCTGCAGCAGCTTGCGAATGTCCTCAAAATGCAACCCGGTGGTCGGCTCGTCGAGGATGTAGAAGGTGCGACCCGTGGATCGCTTTCCCAGCTCGGAAGCCAGCTTGATCCGTTGTGCTTCGCCACCGGAAAGCGTGGTGGCCGGCTGGCCAAGTCTGAGGTATCCCAACCCCACGTCGTAGAGAGTCTGTAGGACCCTGACGATCTTGGGCTGATTCTCGAAGAACCCGAGAGCCTCTTCGACGGACATCTGGAGAACGTCAGAGATGTTGTGGCCTTTCCAGAGAATCTCGAGTGTCTCCCGGTTGTAGCGCTTGGAGCCGCACACCTCACACGGCACGTACACGTCCGGTAGGAAATGCATCTCGATCTTTATCGTCCCGTCACCTTTGCACGTCTCACAGCGGCCACCGGCCACGTTGAACGAGAACCGACCCGGTTTGTAACCCCGGGCTCTCGACTCTTCTGTTTGGGTGAACAGGGTGCGAATGTGGTCGAAAAGCTTGGTATAGGTAGCCGGATTTGATCGAGGTGTGCGTCCGATCGGCGATTGGTCGATGTCGATCACTTTGTCGATCAGATCGATGCCCTCGACCTTCTTGTGTCGTCCCGGCACAACGCGGGCCTTGTTGACCCGATGCGCCAGCGACTTCCAGAGAACCTCCTCGACGAGGGTGGACTTGCCCGACCCGGACACCCCGGTCACGACCGTGAACAGCCCAAGGGGGAACTCGACGTCGATGCCTGCCAGGTTGTGCGCCGAGGCACCAAACACGGTGATGGCCTCTTCACCGTTGGGACGGCGGATCAGCGGGATTTCGATCTGTCGGCGTCCAGCGAGATAGTCGCCGGTGATCGAGTCCGGTTCTCCGGTGATGTCTTCGAGGGTGCCCTCCACAACGATCGAGCCCCCGTGCTCACCGGCGCCGGGGCCGATGTCGACGATGTGGTCGGCGGTTCGGATGGTCTCCTCGTCATGTTCGACGACGATCAGCGTGTTGCCCAGGTCTCGGAGGCGAAGCAGGGTCTCGATGAGACGCTGATTGTCTCGCTGGTGTAGACCGACCGAGGGTTCGTCAAGTATGTAGAGCACACCCACGAGACCGGATCCGATCTGGGTGGCAAGACGGATCCGTTGCGCCTCTCCCCCGGCCAGCGTGGCAGCAGAACGTGACAGTGTCAGATAATCAAGACCTACGTCGAGCAGGAACCGGATCCTCGCCCTCACCTCTTTGAGCACCCTTTCGGCAATGTGAGTGTCCCGCTCCGAAAGTTTCAGAGAATCGAAGAACTCATGGGTGTCACCAAGACTCAGATCGGACACCTCGGCGATGTTTCGCTCGTCGAGGGTGACAGCCAATGAGATCGGATTGAGCCGTCCTCCATTACAAGCATCGCAGGGGACTACAGCCATGTACTCCTGGTAGTACTCCCTCGCAGCATCGGACTCCGCCGACTCGTGACGTCGATTGAGAAAGGGAATCGCTCCTTCGAAGGTGGCGTCCCATTTCCGTCTTCGACCAAACCGATTGACGTATTCGACTGTGACCCGCTCTTCTCCGGTCCCGTAGAGGATCTTCTGCTGTATGTCTTCGGCCAACTCACTCCAGGGAGTGTCCATGGAGAAGTCGAACACCCCACTGAGACCGGTGAGCAGCCGGTGGTAGTAACGCATCCGATTGGACGACCACATTGCGATGGCACCCTCGTTGAGAGAGAGATCGGGATCGGCCACCACCAATTCGGCGTCCACGGTGTACTTGGTGCCGATGCCGGAGCACTCCTGACAGGCACCGTAGGGACTGTTGAAGGAGAAGTTCCGAGGCTGGAGATCTTCGAAGCTGAGTCCACAGACCGAGCACGCCAGATGCTGAGAGAAGGTAAGGGTGGGCCCTTCGGTGATCTCGATGTCGGCTGTTCCCTCGGCCAGGCTCAAAGCCGTCTCCAGGGATTGGGTGAGTCGCTGGGTCATCCCTTCCTTGCGGACCAGACGGTCGACAATCACTTCGATGGTGTGCTGGTAGTAACGATCGAGTTTGATGTCTTCGGTCAGGTCTCGAACTTCACCGTCGATTCGGGCCCGGGCAAACCCCTGCTGAGCCAAATCCTTGAGCAACCCTTCGTACTCGCCTTTCCGACCCCGAACTATCGGAGCAAGAACCTGGAATCTTGTCCCCTCTTCCAGTTCGAGTATCCGGTCGACGATCTGCTGCGGAGTCTGACGAGCGACCGGTGTGCCGTCATTGGGACAATGCGGTATGCCAATACGGGCGTAGAGGAGACGTAGATAGTCGTGTACCTCGGTGACCGTTCCGACTGTCGACCGGGGATTGCGTGAGGCGGTCTTCTGATCGATCGAGATAGCCGGAGAAAGACCGTCGATAAAGTCGACGTCAGGTTTGTCCATCTGACCCAGGAATTGTCGGGCATAGGCTGACAACGACTCGACATAGCGCCGCTGCCCCTCCGCATAGATGGTGTCAAACGCAAGCGACGACTTGCCGGATCCAGAGAGGCCGGTAAAAACAATCAGTTGTTCTCGGGGCAGTTCGACCGTGAGATTCTTGAGGTTGTGCTCACGGGCGCCCCTGATGAATATCGAATCGGTGGACAAATCCCCGCCTGGTCGCCTGAGTCACCTCAGTGTAATCGAGTTCAAGGGCGAACACCTGTTCGCTAGGTTGAATTCTCCAAGCTTTTGCGGCGACTGGCAACGAACATCTCGAGCACAAACGCGGTCACCAAGGGTGCCAGGGCTCTTGAGATGTCAAATGGCTGCTGCCAAACCTGAACTGTGAGAAACGGCGCCACAAAAGAGAATCCGACCGCGCCCCAGGTCAGATACAGGCCAGCATCAGGACTGAGAGTTTCATGGATTGCCTTGTATCGGCTGTCTAGGAATGCGACCAAAGCCACAACTCGGCCCGCTGGGGAACAATACTTCGTGGGGTGAACGTTGTCCCAGCTCTATCGGATCGTCCGCAGTCAGGTCACCTCAACCACAGGCGGACGGGTCGAACCGTCGCATGGCTCCTTTTCTTCGTAACGTTTCTTCTCTACGCGGTACCGTCCGTCTTTCTCCTCCAAGCCTATCTCCAGCCTGCCTTCGATCTCGCCATATACGACCAGAGTCTCTGGCTACTCCTTCGTGGGGAGTTCTTCAATACCGTCATCGCCTCGCACGTATTTGGCGCACACTTCAGTCCGATCCTGTTCGCCCTATCTCCGATCGCAGCGATTCCAGGAGGCGCTGTTCCGGAACTCATAGCGCAGAGCTTGATAGTCGCATCGGGGGTATTCCCAGCCCGCAAACTCGGCCAGAGCTTGGGAAAGAATCCGCTGTGGTTCATGGTGGCATACGCCTTTCACCCAGCGATCATCGGCGGATCCTGGTACGGATTCAGGCCTTGGAATATCGCAGTTCCGCTTCTGCTCTGGGCTGTGCTCCTTCTTTGGGAGCAGCCAACGCCGCGCAGAATCATCGTGCTTGGCCTCATCGCCTTGCTGTTCAGGGAGGACCTGGCCATCTGGATCGGAATCGTCGCCATTGTTCTCGCACTCGCTGGACGCCTCAAGTGGAAAGCCCTGATCGTCCCAGGGTTGGCCTTAGGCGTCGCGACAGCCGCCGTCACCCTCCTCATTATTCCTCAGTTCTCGCCCGTCGGCTCATACTTCTATGCAACTGCGACTGAGACCCAGATACCTGCCGTCAGTACCATCCTGGCGTCGGTTACGGTCCGAATACTCTTCCTGATGGTTCCCCTAGGAGTGCTGCCGTCGCAGCTGAAATGGAGACTGGCCATCCCGCTCCTTTTTCCAATCGCTGGCCTTGTCATCAAGGGAGGAAACGCTCTAACGACCTTCTTTCACTATGACATGATGTTCGTACCGGTCTTGTTACTGATCGCTGGCCTCTCCCCTCGGGCCAACTTGAATATAAAGAACGCTCTGATTGCTTCAAGCATCGTCCTGGTCTCGCTCGGAGCACTGCGTCCAATACCTCCGATGCAAGGACCGAACCCGCTCAGATTCGACGCTTCGGTCAAGACCGACGGCGATCGCCTGGTTGATATCGTGGTTTCGATCGAAGACGGCCGGTCGCTTAGCCTGGCGGCGCCATCACGACTACTTCCCCACCTGTCGGAGCGTCGCAATGTGTTCATCTACCCCAGTCCGCTCGACCGACACCAAAATGCCAGTTCGGGATATCAGTTCGTCGACATAGTCGAATATCAATGTCCACAGCCGAACATCGTCATAGTCGACGAAAGAAGCGGCGCCGCCAGATGGTCGGCTGCTCTAACCGAGTCGTACGAGCGTTTCGGCGGGTCTGGAGACTATTCCGTCTGGCGTCGGAACACTGAGAGCCCCGATACACCTTGCTCCGCGATCTGGCAAGCCAGCACTAGATGAACCAGAGCCATGGAGGTCTTCGGTCATGTGTTGCGCCGGATGCTCAAGAAACCGACAAGACCGACAACGGCATCGGCGGCCATAGTGAGCACCCTATGAACCAAGCCGAGCTGGGCTGCAGCATCGGGCGAGGCCGAGAATGACAGATACAGCTCGCGCATGCCTATTCCTGCTGGGACCGGTATGGCCAAGACCCCGAAACCCCATGCGCCCGTGATCTCCCGCCCGGACTGGATCGGCTCCAGTCCCAAGGCCGCACCAGCCATCGCGCCCGAGATAGCGACACCCGCCGTTGCAAGCGACCCGAACACAAGTGAACGAACGGCGAGCCTCACTCCCCAAAACCGGAGATTCTGAACCGTCGAGACCATCACCAGTACGAAGCCCAGCACAACCCACAGACCGCGCGACGATAAGCCGAGTCCTAGGCCTGCGGCCAACAGAACGCCAAGGGCAAACTGGCCAACAGCCGTCCTGCCTCCGGCGGCGAACAATCGTTGGCCTTGCCACAACGATCCGGGAACGTATTTCAGCAAGTGTGCTGCAAGTCCGGCGCTGACTATCTGATCCCCAGATTGCCGTTCTGAAACAGGCACCAACGCCAGGCATACGAGAGCAGCGCCGTAAGCAAAAGCAGCACTCAGTACGAAGCCCAGGGGAAGGGAGAGAACTCCACTCAGGTCGACCGTTTGCCAACGGTAAGCGACGAATACCAGCGCTGTAACGGCAAGACCTAGACCGAGCTGCCACGAATTCACCCAGCGAGGTAAAGCCTCGAGTAGGCGGTCTTTCGACGATACTGGTCGTGTGACACTCTCAAAATCGCTCATCAATCACACCTTTGAAGCCGATGGGTCCAATGTCGGGCGCTTCGGATCAAGGTCATTTGCTGCGACCGATTGAGGGCAGCATGCGAATATCGATTGTGATCCCAGTTCTGGATGAGGCCAAGAGCCTCGCGAGCCTAATACCTGAGATTCAAGAGGCGATGGAGCCGCTTGGTCATGCGTTCCAGATCCTCGTGGTGGACGACGGCAGCACCGATGGGTCTTCCGATATCGCCCATCAGCTCGGCGCAGAAGTACTGCGTTCTCGCAGGAACGCTGGCAAGTCATCTGCGTTGCAGGCTGGATTCGACGCGACGGATGGCTTCGATGTCGTGATCACGATGGACGGAGATCTCCAGGACAACCCGGTCGAGATCCCGCGGATGCTTGAAGCTCTCAAGACGGCCGACATGGTGAGTGGCTGGAAGAGCAGCCGTAGGGATCCCTGGATTCGTCGGGTGCAGAGCCGGCTGTTCAGTTGGATCATTCGGAGTCTCACAGGCATCGAACTCCATGATTTCAACTGCGGATTCAAGGCCTACCGACGTGAGGTACTCGACTCCATTGAACTCAACGGGGACCAGCATCGCCTCATACCTGTTTTGGCAGTGGACGCAGGGTTCTCAGTTGTGGAGATCGAGGTGAATCATCGACCCAGGCTCCACGGAAGCTCTCGTTTTGGAGTTGGGAGAGTATTTAGGGGACCGATAGACCTCGTCACGGTGCTCTTCCTTACCCGGTTTGGCCAACGACCGCTGCATGTTTTCGGGGGCGCTGGACTACTTCTGGGATCTATTGGCTTCCTTCTCGGCCTATACCTGACCTGGATAAAAGCCGTGCTTGGAGAGCCGATTGGCAACCGCCCACTTCTACTGCTCTCAGTGCTTCTGATGCTTGGCGGACTCCAGCTGTTTGCCGTGGGACTGGTAGGCGAGATGGTCCTTGCAGGCGACCGTCGTAGAAGGCGGTCGCCTTTCCGACGGGCCATCCCGAGTTCCCATGGCGGAAACGAAGCCTCGCCCGCATCGAGCCTGCCCGTCGGCGACATGAAAGCCAATGGATCCATGGAGGATCGAGAGTCCGCCGGTTGAGCAACATCGACAAGTACGAAAGTCGAAATCCTCTCAAACGCTTGCTTCTTGAGAGGTTTCTCCGACGGACACGAGCCGCCATTCCGGCGGACCCCGAGACGATTCTCGATTTGGGAGTAGGTGAAGGTCTCTTCTGGGAAGAACCTAGGGATTCTCTCCTGGTTGGGGTGGACATCCGGTTTGAAGCCCTCGTTGCGTCACGAGATCGGGCAACCCTCACTCCTGTCTGTGCTTCGGCTGACCATTTGCCATACGTACGTAACGCCTTCGACTTCGTGATCGCAATCGAGATTCTGGAACATCTTCAGGAACCTAAACGCGCTGTGGCCGAGATTTCGCGTGTAGCCCAGCGTGGCGCTTTGATCACCGTACCGTGGGAGCCGTGGTTCTCATTGCTGCTGTTGGGCGCGGGTCAGCACCTTCGACGTTTGGGACGCGAGCCTGAGCACGTGCAGGCATTCGGGCCCCGCGAATTCTTACGGCTGTTGAAACCCCACTTTGAAAGGGTGGCAATCCAAACATGCTTCCCATGGCTCGTGGCTGAAGTGAGATGTGATTAGCCACTGACGTCGATCTCATTCTGGTGCACGGCAAGACGAAAGCCCTTCCGGCCACGATGATCTTGGAGTATTGTTCCGGTTTCTCCATCTGACCTAGGAACTTTTAGGCGTATGCCGACAACGCCTCGAAGTAGCGCGCCGCTGCCCCTCGGCGTAAATGGCTGTCGAACGCGAGTGAAGACTTACCTGACCCAGACAGACCGGTGAAGACAATCAGTTTTTCGTCGGGG
>FXBF010000392.1_pt1 | contig 15040 bp, 11 predicted proteins | sample 5335321 | NCBI WGS metagenome assembly FXBF01 (sample SAMEA103928391, study PRJEB20085) | sediment metagenome | isolation source: sediment
GAGGTCCTTGTAGATGCCGATCGTACGTTCGTCGACCCCTGCGTCGTGGATGCCGGTCAATCCCCACCTGTTGGCTTCGGCAATCGCCGCCAGCGTCGCCGCGCGAATTTCAGCGTCTGATGTCGCCGGAATCACGCGGAGCACGGGGTTCTTGGCGTGATCGATCAGGACGCCGGTGGGATTCCCCCCGTCGTCGCGAATGAATCGGCCCCCGTCCGGATCCCGAGTCGCTGAAGAAATCCCCGCGAGCTCCATCGTCTTGGCGTTGATGAACGCGGCGTGGCCGTCGACCCGGGTCAGATAGACGGGGTTGTTGGGTACGGCGCGGGACAGGGCCTCATGGGTAGGGAAACGGGTATCGGCCCAGTCATTCTGATCCCAGCCTCGTCCCAGGATCCACTCGCCCGGCTCGGCGGAACGCGCCCGTTCGACGACTCGTTCGATGATCTCCTCATACGACGTTGTGCCGACGAGATCGACGCGGCGCAGTGTCAGGCCGAGGCCCACCAGGTGCGCGTGAGCGTCGACCATACCCGGAATCACGGTCTTGCCACCCAGATCCATCCGCTCGGTGGACGACCCCACGAACGTCATCACACCGCGCTCGCTTCCGACGAACACGATGCGGCCGTCGCGAATGGCCATGGCCGTTGCGGTCGGCCGGGTTTGGTCGGCAGTATAGATGCGTGCGTTGGTGACGATCAGGTCGGCGGGCTCCACATCTTGTGCCCCAGCCGCGGGTGCGAGCGTGAGAAGAGCGACCATGACGAACAGAAGGATCATATGGAACCTCCGCTGGGAATGTCCGATTCGAGTTGGGTACCAAGCTCGGCGACGACGTCCACCGCGAGCCGAACGTCTTCGATCGTCGTGCGAAAGTTGATGATTGCTGCGCGCAAACAGAAGACCTCGTCTACCGTTGTTCCGGAGACGAAGAGGCGCCCGTCCTTCTGGATGAGATCGACGAGACGCCGATTGAACGTGTCGTTATTCCCCGCCGCGGGGACGTAGCGGAAACAGGCCACACTCAGGCCAGTCTTGCCCACCAGCTCGAGATGCGGATGTTCGGATACGAGGCTTCGCATCTCCTGCGCGGCGGCGATGTCGTGCCGCCACAGTTCCCGGTACCCGTCGAGTCCAATGTGCCGCATGACCGCCCAGACCTTGAGCGCCCGGAACGCCCGAGACATCTGCGGTCCCTGTTGGTGAAACCAGAGAGGCCCGTTGTAGTAGTCGTCATCCTGCACCTCGAGGTAGGCGGCGCGGGTCGCAAAAGCACGCGTGAGCGCATTGCGGTCCTGCACCAGGACAGCGCCGGCCTCGTAGGGCACGTAGAGCCACTTGTGCGGGTTGATCGCAATGCTGTCGGCGTCCGCCAGCCCGCGGTAACGCTCGGCGAGCTCCGGCAGCGCGGCACCCACCGCACCATACGCCCCGTCGACGTGAAACCACATCTGCTCACGGCGCGCGACTTCACCCATCGCCAACAGCGGATCGATCGCTCCCGTATTCACCGTCCCGGCGGTTCCCACGACGCACACTGGCTGGCAGCCCGACGCCCGGTCGTCGGCGATCTGTCGCTCGAGGGCGGCGATCTCCATCCCGCGATCGGCAGCGATCGGCACGAGCCGCAGGGCCTCGCTTCCGAATCCGAGGAGTTCCACCGCCCTGCGGATGCACGAGTGGGTCTCGTGCGTCACATACACCGTGGGTCGCCGGTCAACACCCATGAGTCCGCCGGTCCGCGTGCCGGGAAGGAGGGCTTCCCGCATGGCGGCGAGTGCGACGAAGTTGGCTAACGAGCCACCGCTCATGAGGATGCCGCCGCCGCCCGGATCGTATCCCACGAGCTGTGCGAGCCATCGCATCACCGTCATCTCGACGTAGGTCGCGACCTGCGCGCTGCCAGCGCAGTTGTTGTTGAGCGTGGTCGCCAGCATGTCGGCCGCGATGCCAATGGGGCTGGGGCTTGCCCGGATGAACCCCCACCAGCGCGGGTGGCCGATTCCCAGAGAATAGGGCAGGATGTCGCGCTCGATGTCGTTCAGGATATCGGTGGCCGGGATACCGGCGTCGGGTAGCGATGCAGTTTCGAACCGCCTCACGACGTCGTCGGGGGGACGCCGAAATGCCTCTCGGTTGGGGAGGTCGCGCAGATAACCCGCGGCCATCTCGGCGACACGGGTCAACGCGCCCTCGATCGCGTCAGCGGACAGTTCGGGTGCCGTCATCGGAGATGGGCATCCCAGAACGCGAAGAGCTTCTCTCGGTACGCGTCGCCGCCCCGTTCGTACGTGTCGTTGTGCCCCGAACGCTCGATGGCGACAAACTCGCGGGCGCGTCCGGCCTCGGCCACCGCCCGTCCCATGCGGATCGGCGCGATTCGGTCGTCGGTACCGTGAAAAACGATCAGGGGGACCTCGAGCTCCCGAGCGCGCTTTAGATTATCGAGCGAGTGGCGCAACAAGAACCCGGGGAACAGGAAGTAGTGCAACCGCCGCATCTCGTTCGCGTTCGAGAACGGGGAATCGAGCGCGACGGCGCGAATGGGGCGAAGAGTGGCCAGGTACAGTCCAAGCGCGCTGCCGAGGGACCGGCCGTAGATGCCGACCCGCCCGCTGTCGACTTCGGGGCGTCCCGCGATGTACGCCCAGGCGGCCTCGGCATCGCGATACAGCCCCTGCTCGGTCGGGGTTCCCTCGCTCTCCCCGTATCCTCTATAGTCGACAACCAGGACACTGATGCCCTCCGGACGTAGCCACGAGATGACGGGCGCAAGCGCCGCCACCGTTTCCATGTTGCCGTAGAACCAGATAATCGCAGGCGCCGGATGGGCCGCGGACGCGCCCGGGGCAGGCAGAAACCAGCCCGATAGGCGCACCGAGTCGCCGGCGACCAGGGTGACCGTTTCCCCGTCGGTGATCCCGAGGGCCGGCGGAGCCGGCAGTACGCGCCGCGGGGCGGGGAACGCGAGCTTGTCCTGGTACGCATACGCCAGGGCCGCGACTGCCACGTAGACCACCAACAGGGCCGCGAGAATTCGCAGGGTGCCGTTCAACATGCCCGGAAAGCTAACCGAGATGTTGAACGAGATATGGACTATCTTTCGGGACCTTCAACCCCGTGGCCATGTCGAAAAAACTCTCCACCAAAGCCCAGCAGAAGCTCGCGGCGCTTGAGGAAGCCAAGCGCAAACTCGATCGTGTCTATAGTCTGATTGAGCAGTACGCCTCGAGCGGGCTGGACCATCTTGCCAGTTCCATCAAACGGACGGGAACTGAAGTGGGCCGGCTGTTCATGAACAACGGCTTCGGGGTCATGGCAGACCATGCCAATCAGTTGGGCATGACCGCGCGGCGCGGAGGGCCAACCCAGGCGAAGTTCCGCATGCTGCGCGAAACGCTGGCGGCACTGCGTGGGGAGATGGATCGCGCGGAGAAGTCGGTCGTGAGCGCCGACAGGGCAGACGCAGAGGACTAGTCCCAGAAGTCCTGTGCGGCCTGCTGCACGTCCTCCCCGTGGGTGAGGGGCAGGAGGTGACCTGCATCATCAATAAGACGGAACTGCGCGCCGGGCAGGCGATGCGCCAGGTCGGCCGCGGTGTCGGTTGGGAAGAGCCGGTCGCGGGTCCCGTGCAGGACGATGGTCGGGACGGTCACTTCCCGCAGTCGGTTCCGGACATCGAATCCCCACATCGCAAGGCGATGTGCCCTCCGGGCCCGCCAGTCGGTTCCCCGCCAACTCGCCAGACCGACTGCAAGATCTCCGTGGTGGCGCAGGGAGCGAAAGTCCACGAGTTCCGGCTCGCTCCGGCCACCCACCAACCGGTATAGCGCACGTGTGAGGGCGCGGGTGTTCCACAGCCCGAGGAACGGGGTGACGGGCAGGCGGACATCGCCCGTTCCGAGGCCGAACAGGCGAGGACGGACCACGTCGAACATGGGGCCCGCGGTGGTCCCGATCAGCACCAGCCCGTCTATCCGGGAGGGACCCCCTCCACCGTGGTGTAGCCACCACGCTAGCGCGAGCATGCCACCAAAGCTGTGCGCTATGACGATCCGCCGTCCCGCGTCCCGCCAAGCCGTCACGTCGAGTCGCCTATCCAACTCCTCGACGTATGAGGCCATAACAGCACCGGCTTTTCCGTGCATCGTGGTCGGCACCCATCTGGTGAAGTCCACGTCGAGCGTCGGCACGTCGAGATCCGGGAAGATCGTCGCGTTCAGGCCCATCCCGGGGATACGGAGGGCCGCGGGGCTCCCGCGCCGGTCGGATTCCGGTACTTTAGGCGGCAGAGACATGGAACCGCGCACCTGTGAGAAGTGCGAGAAGGCGCTCCCGATCGACGCGCGCTTCTGCCCGCACTGCGGCATGCCCCTCGCGCTCGTCTCGGAGTTCGACACTCCCCTGGCCGAACGGCTCGCGAGGGCTTTGGGCCCGGACTTTATGGTCCTGGGAGAGTTGGGACGTGGCGGGTTCGCGGTCGTGTTCTCCGTCCGCGATCAGCGGCTCAACCGCTACCTCGCCCTCAAGGTGATGCGGCCAGAGCTGTTCACCTCCAGTGTGGCACGCGAGCGGTTCCATCGGGAGGCGCAGTTCGTTGCCCAACTGGACCATCCGCATGTCCTGCCCGTGGTATTCGCGGGCGAGCAGGGGGGCATTTCGTACTTCGCCATGCCCCGCGTGAAAGGCGAGACCCTCGAACGCCGCCTGGAACGGGAGCGCCCCATGGCGCTCGCGGACAGCATGCGCGTCTTCCGGGAACTCGCACTGGGGTTGGCCTACGCGCACGGGAAACACGTGGTTCACCGTGACGTGAAACCGGCGAACGTGCTGCTCGACATGGCCGGGAAGGCGCTGTTGGTGGATTTCGGCATCGCCAAAGGGCTGTCGCGCGACGGCGGAACGCTCTCGTTTACGGGCGCGGTCATTGGAACCCCCGAGTATATGAGCCCGGAGCAGGCTTCGGGTAGCCGGTCGCTCGATCACCGCAGTGATATCTACAGCCTGGGCGTCGTGGCGTTCGAGATGCTGACGGGTGCCCAGCCCTTCACGGCGGCATCGCCGCACGAACTCGCGCACCGCAAGTCTCGCGCGGTGGCGCCCAACGTCCGGCACTTCCGCTCCGAGATCCCGGCGACCCTGGCGGAGGTCGTCGCGCGGGCGCTCGAATGCGACCCGGACCGCCGCTGGCAAGCTGCCAGCGATATCGCGGATCGACTCTCTTAGCTCAGCCTAAGCCTCGAACCTGAAACCTTTTCCGGTTCACATGCGTAGTTAACACTGTTAAGTTAACGCCGTTACCCTCGTGGGTTTCCGAGGTGCCAAGTACCACTAAACGGCATAATGAAAAGGAGTTACGGCAGCATGGCACAGGCAGAGGTCGCCCCCCGCGAGAACGAGCTCGAGACGCAGATCGTCGATGCGACCCGCGACCTTATCGCCGATGGTGGGCTCCCCGCGCTCTCGATGCGGGCGGTGGCGGAGCGCGTCGGTGTGTCGGCCACGGCGATCTATCACTACTTCGACGGCAAGCAGGATCTGGTCGATCGCGTGGTACGCAGCGCGTTCGCGCGGTTTGGCGAGTATATGGAATTGGCCATGGACTGCCACCCGCGCGGGTCGATGGAGCGGGTTCGGGCGCTGGGCGAGGCCTACATGAGCTTTGCCCTTGAGAACGTGGCCTATTTTCGAGTCATCTTCTCGATCCAGATCCCGCATCCGAGGGATCTCGCAGACCTCCCGGGCGGCGGCGGATACCCCTTGCTGCGCCGCGCCGTGGTCGAAGCCATGGACAGCGGGGCAATGCGGCGGGCGGATCCGGATATCGTGTCGCTCTTTTTGTGGTCGACGGTGCACGGGCTCGTGACGCTGGTGCTAGCATGTCGTCTCGAACCCCGCGACGAGTGCGGCGAATCTCCGACCCCCCAAGGTCTCTTCAAACTCTTTGGGCCGTTCCTGCGCGAAGGACTGGAAGCGCGCGACGGCGGCCCGTCCTGATCGGCGCGTTGGCCGCACCACAGAGAGGATGTTACACGTGATCATACCCCGACCCGGCCTCGCGGTCGCGCTCACTGGCGCTGTGGGGCTGGCACTGGCGGTGACCCCCGCGGTCCAGGCCCAGCAGGCGCGGCGCGTATCGCTGGGCCAGGCGATCGACATTGCCGTGGGCAACAACCACGACATCGCGCAGGCGGAAGCCTCCCTGCGGACAGCGAGGGGCCAGGTCCGCGAAGCGTGGGCCTCGGTCCTTCCGGAGGTACGGGCGACCGCCTCGTACCAACGCAACTTCCAGATCCAGGAAGTGTTCCTACCCCGCGTCTTCATCGATCCGACGGCCGGTCCCGATGAGCTGTTTGCCGCGCGCTTCGGCGCCGACAACCAGTGGCAGGCCGGCATCACGTTCAGCCAACCGCTCTTCTCGGCGGCGGCGTTCATCGGCGTGAGCGCCGCCGGGAAATTCCGCGCGTTGCAGAACGAGTTTGTCCGGGGCGTGGCCCAAAATGTCGTGACCTCGGTACGGTTGTCGTATTTCGATGTCCTGCTGGCACGCGAGCAGGTGCGACTCACCGAGCAGAGCGTTGCCCGGGTCGCCCAGACGCTGGAAGAGACGCAAGCCCTCAACCGTGCTGGACTGGCGAGCAACTACGACGTGCTGCGCCTCGAGGTCCAACTCGGCAATCTGGAGCCCAACCTCCGGCGCGCGCGCGACGGAGTTGCGGCCGCATCCCGCACGCTCGCGGTCGTGATGGGGCTCGATGCAGATACGCCGCTGGACGTCGAGGGAAATCTCCATGAGATGGTCATCGACGATGTCCTCGCCAACAGTGCGGAGAATCGGGCAATCCTGATCGTGGCCGGCACGCGGCCCTCGGGTACCGCATGGGATTCGGACGACCTTGCGACGGCCATGGAGGAACGCACCGACATCAGGCAGGCGAAGATCAGCATCGAGTTGGAGCGGGCGCGCTACGCGGTAGAGCGCGCCGACTTCTTTCCCAAGGTGACCCTGTTCTCGAACTACTCCGTGCAGGCCCAACAGAACGGCGGACTCAGCTTCTTCGGCCAGAACAACATCGGCGGCGACCCGACACGGAACCAACGCACGACGTCGCTGGCCGGCGGCATCCGGGTGGAGCTGCCCATCTTCACGGGTCTCTCGCGCACCGCTCGCATGTCGCAGGCCAAGGCGAACGCCGAACGCAACCAGGCTTTGCTGGCTCTGACCGAGCAGCAGGCCGCGAACCAGATCCACACGCTGCTCGCGAGCGTGGATGAGACGCGGGAGCGGGTCGAGAGCCAGAGCAACGCGGTCGCCCAGGCGCGCCGCGGCTTCGAGATCGCGTCCGCTGAGTATCGCGCCGGTGTCGGGTCCCAATTGCAGATCACTGATGCGGAAGTGGCGCTCCGGCAGTCGGAGTTCAACTACGCGCGGGCAGTGTACGACTACCTCAGCGCGCGAGCGAATCTGGACGCGGCGCGCGGGACGGTGCCGGATCGGAGTTCCGATCTGAGACCGCTCCAAACCAACTAGGAGATCAGGCGAGATGCGTGAGGCATACAGTCGACTCGGTGTCGCGGCGGGCGTGATTGCTACGCTGGGGGCTGCCGGATGCGCTCCTACGGAGGGTGCGGCCACGCCCGACGGGGCCGAAGATGCGGTCCGTGTCGTGAACGTCGAGGTTGCTCCCGTGACGCTCGAGTCGTTCACGGAGTACATCCGTGTCACGGGCCAGGTTGAGGCGATGTACGAGATCACCCTCTCGGCGGAAGAGAGCGGTGCCATCGAGCGGTTCCTCGTCGAGAAAGGGCGGCCGGTTCGCCGGGGCCAGGTGATCGTCGAGATCAACAGCGATGTGCTCGCCGCGCAGGTCGCAGAGGCCAGGGCCACAGCGGATCTAGCGCGGCAGCAGTTCGAGCGGCAGCGCCGCCTCTGGGAGGACGAGCAGATCGGATCGGAGATCGCGTTCCTCCAGACCAAGTCCGCCGCCGAGGCGGCCGGGGCGCGTCTCCGCACGCTGCAGGCTCGTCTCGACCGCACGAAGATTCGTGCGCCGGTCTCGGGCATCTTCGACGAGAAGTTCATCGAGATCGGTGAGATGGCGTCACCTGGAACGCCGGTAGTACGCATCGTCGCAATCCGGCAGGTGAAAATCGCCGGCGGGATCCCCGAGCGCCTCGCGGTGACGGTTCGACCCGGTGACGCGGCGCAGGTGTGGTTCGACGTACTCCCCGGTGAAGAGTACGACGGGGAGATTCGTTTCGTGGGTTCGAGTGTGGACGCGCGCAACCGAACGGTGCCGATCGAAGTGGTGATGGACAACCCGAACGGCGTCGTGAAACCGCGGATGATCGCGAACCTTCGCGTCGTCCGTGTGCGACGGGACAGTGTCATGGTGGTGCCACAGCAGGTGCTGCAGCGCACGGAAGATGGCTACAAGGCGTATGTCGTGGCAGAACGTGACGGTCAGACGGTTGCCGAATCACGGAACGTGATCCTGGGCCCGTCGTACCGGAACGAGGTCGTGGTCGAGTCCGGGCTGGCTGTGGGCGATCGACTCATCACGCTCGGATCGCAGCTCGTCGATGCCGGCACCCGTGTCAGGGTGGTAGGTGTCGAGAGCGCATCGGTCGATGCGAGAAAGGATTCCGAGTGATGCCGGAGCAGCGCGATACATCGAAATACAAGGAATTCCGGCTCACCTCGTTCGCGATCAATCACCCGACCGTGGTCCTGGTCATGACCGCGATCGTCATCCTGCTCGGGTTGAACTCGTATATCGTAGTGCCGAAAGAAGCCAGTCCGGAAATCGTGATTCCGAATATCATCGTGAATACGGTCTACCCGGGCGTGGCGCCGCGAGATATCGAGACGCTCATCTCGCGGCCGCTCGAGGAAGAACTCAATACGATCCCCGACCTCGAGACGATCACCTCGGTCTCGGCGGAAGGTTTCTCGAGCATCAACGTCGAGTTCGACGCCGGTGTCGACATGAACGAGGCGCTGCAACGGGTGCGCGAGAAGGTCGACATTGCCAAGCCCGAGCTTCCGGATGCCGCGGAGGAACCCGGGATCTTCGAGATCAACCTTTCCGAGTTCCCGATCATGCAGGTGAACGTCTCGGGACCGTACGATCTCGTGCGGTTACGCGACGTCGCCGAAGATCTCCAAGACGAGCTGGAACAGATCCCGAGCGTGCTCGAGGTGCAGCTGTCTGGCGGTTTGGAGCGGGAAGTTCAGGTGGACGTCGATCTGGCCCGACTCAAGTTCTACGACCTTGCATTTTCGGACGTGATCGAGGCCATCCAACAGGAGAATGTCACGATCCCGGGCGGGGCGATCGATGTCGGAGACATGAAGTTCCTCGTACGGGTGCCGGGTGAATACGAGCGGCCCGAACCCATCGCCGATATCGTCATCTCCTCCCCCGGCGGCGTGCCGGTGTACGTCCGCGACGTCGCGTCGGTGGACTTTGGATTCAAGGAAAGGGCGACGTACGCGCGGCTCGACGGCAACTCCGTCGTCTCCCTTGCGATCAAAAAGCGGGTCGGAGAGAACATCATCGAGACGGCCGAGGCGGTCCAGGCGGTGATCGCCGGCAACGAAGCGGACTTCCCGCCCGGTACCGTCGTGAAGATCACTTCGAACCAGGCCGAGGACATTCGCGAGATGGTCCTCAGTCTCGAGAACAACATCATCTCGGGATTGATTCTCGTGGTGGGTGTTCTGTTGTTCTTCTTGGGTGTCCGGACGGCCTGGTTTGTGGGTCTGGCCATTCCGATGTCGATGTTGCTGTCGTTCATCGTCATTCGGGCCGCGGGATTCTCCATGAACATGGTCGTGCTGTTCAGCTTGATCCTGGCGCTCGGCATGCTCGTCGACAACGCGATTGTCGTGGTCGAGAACATCTACCGGTTCCGTGAACAGGGGCACGACCGGAAACTGGCCGCGAAGTTCGCCACGGCGGAGGTCGCAGTGCCGATAATTGCCTCGACCGCCACCACGCTGGCTGCCTTTACACCTATTGCCTTCTGGCCGGGGATCGTGGGCGAGTTCATGAAGTTCTTGCCGCTCACGCTCATCATTACTTTGAGCTCGTCGCTGTTCGTGGGACTGGTCATCATCCCGACCCTGTGCAGCCTGTTCCTCGAGCACGAAGCCGCACCCAGCCTGCCGCTGCCAAAGCTCACGAAGCGAGTCGCGACGGGCGTGGGCATCACCATCGTGGGCATTTTCCTCCTGATCAATCCGCTCACGTCGGTGCTGCTGCTGGTCACGGCGGGTCTTTCTTATTGGGGATATCGGTACCTGCTGCATCCCGTTGGTCACCGGTTCATGACGCGCGGGCTCCCGTCGGTGATCGAGTTCTATGAGCGGCAACTGCGGTGGGCGCTCGCGCATCGTTTCCGGATGCTCGTGGGTGCTGGCGTAGCGGTCGTCGTCGCCGTCGTCGCGTTCGCCGGGCTCAATGCGGGGGTCGAGTACTTCCCGGAGGACATCCCGCCGGCGACGGTGTACGTCCAGGTCGATGCGCCGTTGGGCACGCGCGTCGATCAGACCGACGCGATAGCGCGGCGCATCGAGGAGCGGCTGGCGGATCTCCCCGGCCGAACAGACTTCGAGTCCATCGTCACAACCAGTGGGTCACAAGTTTCCCAGGACTTCAGCGCGGGTGGGACGGGAACTCACCTCGCGTCGGTCGCCGTCAACTTCAAGGACTTCCAGTTCCGGGAAGTGGACGCCTTCGTCACGATGGAGGAAATGCGCGAGACGATCAGCGAGGGGATTGCCGGCGCGGAGATCGCCGTCGAGAAACCGGCCGACGGGCCACCGACCGGTGCCGCGCTGGCTCTCGAGATCACCGGCGACGACCCCGACCTGCTGCGACAGCTGGGCGATGAGGCCGTCGCAATCCTCGAGGAGTCTGCCGTCTTCGCCAAACTCGATGGGCTCGAGCACGACATGGCCGCAGGCCGGCCGGAGCTAGTCGTGGACGTGGACCGCGAGCGGGCCGCGCTCTACGGGCTCAACACGCGCGACGTGGGCCTCACCGTGCGCAACGCCATCAACGGCACCGAGGCGTCCAAGTACAGGGATGGAAAGGACGAGTACGACATCACGGTGCGGTTGGCGCAGGAGTACCGCGAAGACCTAAGCTCGCTCGGCAACCTCACGCTAGTGCCCGAGGACGGCGGTCAAATACCGCTGTCGTCGGTGGCGTCATGGTATGTGGGGACGGGGTTCGGCGACATCCGGCGCAAGGACCTCGATCGCGTCGTCACGATCACGGCCGACGTGCGTGCCGGCTACGGTGCGAACACGGTCCAGGCCGAAGTGCGCGAGACGCTGGGTGCGTTCGAGGCGTCGCTGCCCCCCGGATATGACCTGCGGTTCGGGGGACAACAAGAAGCCCAGGCGGAAGATCAGGCGTTCCTGGCGAGTGCCTTCATTATGGCGGTGCTGCTGATCGGGTTCATTCTGGTCTCGCAGTTCGACTCGGTTACCAAGCCGGTTATCATCTTGACCTCCGTGCTGCTCTCGACCGTTGGCGTGCTCGTCGGGCTGATGGTCTTCCGCATGCCGTTCGGGGTCATCATGACCGGGGTGGGCGTGATCAGCCTCGCGGGCATCGTGGTGAACAATGCGATCGTGCTGATCGACTACATCGATGTCTTGCGCGACCGCGATCACCTGGATCGCCGGGAGGCGATCATTCTGGGCGGCAAGACCAGGTTTCGCCCTGTGGTCCTCACCGCCATCACGACGGTGCTCGGACTGATGCCGCTGGCGATCGGGTTGAACGTGGATTTCGAAGGGATGTACGGTTCGCTGAATCCCGATATCTACTGGGGCGGGGAGCAGGCGGCGTGGTGGGGACCGATGGCCATCGCAGTCATTGCGGGATTGACCTTCGCGACCTTCCTGACCCTGGTGATCGTCCCGGTGATGTACTCGCTGCTGGACGATCTCGACGGCTTCGTGCGCACGCACTTCCTGCCGCGCAAGCAAGATACGGACGAGTACGAGATCCTGGCAAAGGAGACGATCCCGAGTGAGGGGGTCGCCGCTGCGGGCGTGTCAACGGGCGGATTGTAGCCAATCGGTGTACAGGTCCGGGCGCCGATCCCGCCAGAAGAGCGCGCGAGCGGGCGATTGCGCACACGTCGAGAGGTCGAGGTCAGCCACAACCAGGTCATCCTGCAGGCGCGCACCGGTTGCCATGACATGGCCGCTCGGATTCACCACGAACGACTCCCCGGCGAATGTGAGCCGCTCTTCGGCCCCCACCCGGTTGCACAACGCCGCGAAGTAACCGTTCTGGAATGATGCGGTACGAACTTCCGCCTCGTACAAACCGTCGGGCCATTCGTCGACGGCTCCCGCCTGCGGGATGACGACGAGTTCGGCTCTCGCCACACCTAGGGCTCGCATGTACTCGGGATAGTGCCGGTCGTAGCAAATCGCCACACCGACGCGTCCTACCCGCGTCTGGTACACGGGCGCCCCACGGTCTCCCGGGTCGTAGTAGGCCTGCTCGTGAAAGCAGGCGTAGTCGGTAATGTGGACCATACGGGTGACGCCGAGGAGCGTGCCGTCGGCGTCGAAGACGGGCGAGGAGTCGTAGTACTGCCCGTCGGACGCCTCGTACATGTTGAACACGGTGACCAGACCCAAGTCGGCCGCCGTCTGTCCAACCCGATCAGCAGTAGGTCCCGGAATGGGTTCCGCGAGATCGCGCGCATCGGGGTATTCCGCGAACTGCGGGAAGAAGGGTGTGACAGCCAGCTCGGGGAAGGCAACGAGATCGGCGCCGCGGGCCTTGGCGTCATGCATCGCGGAAATCGCCCGATCCAGGTTCTCCGATGGACGCGGCCCTGCGGACATCTGCGCCAAGGCAATGCGAATGGTCACGGGGCCCTCGTCGGAGCAAGAAAGGCGGCCCTGAGCCAGCTGGGGATGAGCCTTTCCCTGAGCGGGCCCGCTGCTCTCACCGCTTCGCGGAAGGCCTGCGCGGACGCGTAGCGGTATTCAGGGTCCCGGGACGCGGCACGCGTGAGCACATTTCGCAAGCGCCGCGGAAGGCCCGGGTGCGCCGTCCTCAGGTCGGGGAGCTGGCCTGCTGCCTGGCGCGCGATGATCGACTCGACCGGTCCGCCACCAAAGGGTGAGCGGCCCGTCAGCGCAAAGATCGCGACCACTGCGAGGGAATAGATGTCGGCCCGGACATCGACCGGTTCGCCGAGAAGTTGCTCCGGTGCCGCGAACTCCGGCGTGCCCGAGCGGGAGGGAGAGCGACCGTCGGTTCGCATCCCCTCGAACGCCAATGCAAGCCCGAAGTCGGTGATCTGCGCCTCCCACGACGGCAGCTCGATGAGGATGTTGGCCGGTTTGATATCGCGGTGCACGAGTCCCAACTGGTGGGCATGCGCGAGGCCGCTCAGCGATTGCTCGAGCAGGTGTCTGGCGCGATCGATGGGGAGCGGGCCGGCGCGCTCGACGAGCTGGTCGAGGTTCTCGCCGGGCACGTACGCCATCGTGTACCACAATAGTCCGGCCCGCCCACCGATCCCGTGTACATCAACGATGTTTGGATGCCTGATCTGCGCCGCCAGCCGCGCCTCTCGGCGGAACCGCTCGATCACCGCCGGGTCGGTGGTGAGCCACGGGTGGAGCACCTTGAGCGCCACCTCCCGCTCGAGGCTCAGATCACGGACGCGATACACCCGTCCGAACCCGCCGCTTCCCAGCTCGCCGAGCAGTTCGTACTGGTCGCCCAATGCGCGGCGGAGCTGTCGTTCCCACTCCGCTGGGTTCTCGCTCCCGTCGACGGTCGGTTCCACCGACGTCTGCAGTTCGAAGTCGCCGATTTCGGAGAGCAAGTCCGCACCCATTTCCGCTGCGGTGAGGTAGCGGGTCTCCGGTCTGGGCCTGAGCGCATGGAGCATCACGCGCTCGAGCGCACGGGGGCACGCGGCCCGCAGTGCGCGCGGCGGTTCAATGTCGGCAGGATCCAGCGCCGGTTCCCGCCCGGTGGTGGCGTAGTAGAGCAGGGCGCCCGCGGTGTACACGTCGGCGCCGGGTTCTCCCGCTCCGCCCTCCCGGGTCTCCGGTGCCATGAACGCCCGAGACTCATCCGCCGGTTCGGGAGAGGCGACGTCCGTGAGGTGGTTCGCCCACCGCATGTCGGTGATGATCGCTCTCCGCGCGCGGGTCAGCATGAGGGCGGTCGGCGCGATGCGCCGGATCACGATGCCCTCGCTGTGGGCGTAGTCGAGAGCTGACGCCAGGTCGCGTGCAATCTGCAGGACGTCGGGCAGGGGGCGCGGTCCCCGGACCATGGCCTCTTCGAGACTCTCGCCTTCGATCCACTTGCTCACGCGATAGGCCCACCCCTCCCGGTACCCCGCCGAGTGGATCGGCCGAATGCCGGGATGATCTATGCGGGCCAGCAGTTCGGTTTCGCGCTCGAACCAGGCTCGTCCCTCGCCGTGCGGGTCGAGGTGGACCCGGAGCGCGACCCGCCGCTTGAGGACGGCGTGCCGGGCGACGAACAACGCGCGGTACTGGCTGGCCGCCACCAGGCGCTCGAGGCGGAACATGCCCTCGAAGGTCGTGCGGGCCTCCTCGAACAGCGCGACTGCGTCGACCGAATCGGCGATGGGCGGTTGGGACAGACGGCGCGATGCCATACTCACGCGGCAAGGTACCCGGTTCCGGGTCAGAGGGGCATCGTCTGGTCGGCTGGGGTCGGATTCTGCATATTCGCGCATCATGCCGTTTCTCCGACTCCGCGACCTTCGCGACAACCAGATCCATGAATTCGACGGCCCCGAAGTGCGTCTGGGCCGCGACCCCGATTTCGAGCTTCCCGTTTCCGGTGAGGGCAGCGAGGTCGTCTCCGGCTCGCATGCCAAGTTCGTGCACCGTGACGGTGCCTGGTGGGTCGAGGACATCGGCGGCCGGAATGGGACCTTCGTAGATGGCCAGCGGGTGCAGGCGGGGAACCCCATGCGTGTGGACGAGGGGCAGGTCGTTGCA
>FXBF010000393.1_pt1 | contig 15032 bp, 4 predicted proteins | sample 5335321 | NCBI WGS metagenome assembly FXBF01 (sample SAMEA103928391, study PRJEB20085) | sediment metagenome | isolation source: sediment
TTGTCCGCGCCAATCTTTACTTAGCAACCTGTCCAGTTTTTGGGGTCCACTTCACCCGCTAATGATCGCATCGGGGCTGGTATCCCCATCACCCAGTCCGTTGGTCGGTTCGTCCTGGGTAACAGAGGCAATTGTGACCGTGACAACGTCGCCATCGGGGTCGGAGATACCGAAAATGGGTATCTGGCTGAATTTATGATTCGGCGGCCAGAGCACATCAAATGCGGCGTTGGCGCTGCCACAATCCGGGGCCTGGTTGTCGGTTTGTACGCTGATGGTGACCGAGTCGGGATTGCTGTTGAGGAAACCGTCGTTGACGATCAGCTGCACCACGTAGGTGCCATCCAGGTCCGCCACAAAGCTGGGCGCGACAGCGCCAGGATCAGACAGTACCGCACCACTGCCTAACGGCAAACTAATTAGACTCCAGCTATAGGTCAGTGGATCACCATTGGCGTCGGAACTGCCGGAGCCGTCCAGGAACACCGTATCACCAGCACTGGCAAATTGATCAGGGCCGGCAACGGCGATGGGGGCAACATTGACACCACTCAAGGTCACGGTATCCGGCACGCTATCCAGGGTGCCGTCATTTTCACTCGCGCGACAACAATCCTAACACAGGGGGGCCGCCGCTATTTTTGACTATGCACTATTTCGCCAAACACGTTCTTTAGAAAGCGTAAAAAATCATCTTCTACTTTCTTGGATAAAGATAATCCCAACGTTCTTGATAGATTTATTCGTACGGATTCACCTTTTTTCAGCCTAAATAAATATTTACGCCATCCACGTTGCCCAGACGTCACTACCTCAAGAACGTCCTCTATATCGATGCTTATTTTTCTCTTCGCAAGAAAAGCAGGGGTGCTGATAATAACGTGTTTGCCATTAGCGACAGCAAAAACAGCATCTCCTTTGGAGCCCCCTAAATATATATAGGTAAAATACACAATTAGGAATAACATAATCCCTTCCAGCACATATTCAAAGATGGGGAACTTAAAAACCCATGACAAAATGGTTAATACTACGGCAAAAAAAGTGGCGTAGTAAATTGCCTTTTGCTTCCGACTATCAATCTTAACGGATAAAGGATTATCTAATTCTTTAGCAACCATGTGTCATAAATATTCTAGGTACAAAGAATAACGCGGGAATCTGATATCCTTAAAATATAAGATGACAGGAACCCAAAAGCGCTCTCTGTTGGCACATATAACAAAGGCTCCGCCAGCCACACCCTCTTTTAATGAAACGATACTAATCACATGAGTATCTCTTTAATTGAATACCGTATTTAACATCTTATAAATAAAGTTTACGGTAGGAGACAGGATTCTAGCAATTGTTAACTGGAATTTAGAAGCCCCCAACATGAATCCTTTAAGCGCCCCTTTCAGTTCGCTTGCTGCGTTATACAATGCTAATGAAGACCACAATGAAAGAACTACAGCGACTGCCTTTAAGGATGCAGTAAACGCGAAAACAACTGTGCTGACAGCTGCAATTGCTGGAAGTGCTATAATGGCGGCCAAAAGCAGAAAACCTAAAAACACTAGCACTCCTCCATTTATTCCACCCCCAATCTTATACGCCCCACTACCTGTTATAGGATCAATAATTATGTATCCGGCCCCTGTGTAACCGGGAACACTTACAGGATCCGTATGGGTGACAACTTCCTTACCCACTGCTAGAGCAGACTGGATCTCTGCCATTGTACTTGAATCATGATGGATGTTTTGCAAGGCATTAGTCTGATTAGCCGGCGTTAGGTGATAGATCCTTTGACCCGCGGCGTTTGCTTTCGAAAGCGCCTTAACTGCTGAGATTGCTTCGCCGGGGTTCTGTTCGCTAGTAAACATCTGCTCCGGCACAGCATACTCTAGGGAAGATGATATTGCTCCTATCTGCAGCACAAAATTTCGTTTTTGTTCAGTATCAGAGATACTAGCGCCCGCTACATTTATGATCGGAATATTAAGGGTAACACCGCCCAGCGTAATAGCTCTCGGTAAGCCAAAAAAGGTATCCACATTGGGTTCATAACCAAAGCTACCAAGACCGGCAGCTAAGTAGTGGTGCGCGTTTCGTTGTAGACCAGTTATTTGGGAAAGTGCCGTATATTGAGCGTAGTACCCCAATGTCCCAGCGTAAAATAAATCTCCAGGAATTGCCTCACGGCCGAGTGTAGCAATCTGTGTCTCATCGCCCGACTCCAAAATGGAGTCGGTTTGCTCTACAACAGTTTGAATATTAGTCAGCGCCCGTGGCGACACATTCCCCGCAATAGCCGCCACCGAGACATAACTGCCCGCCGGCAAGGTGTACTGCTGCGGAATCGTCCCCTGTCCCACAAACCGGGGATTAAAATGATAGGTAAAATCCTCACCAAGATTCATGGCACTGCCGTTTTTTATAACCACCCCATTGTGTTTCAGCTCCGGGATAACCTCGATGAGGTAGGCGGGAATAGAATCCGGCAACTGACTGATGTCGGTGATCTGGCCTTCCGGAAGTAGTGCTACCAGTACATCTTCATCGGCCTGGGTTGCGGGCCGGAAGGAGAGGGTGAGTTTTTCATTGTTGACACTGGCCCAGGGCAGGGTCAGCGGGGGATCTCCGGCAACACTTTGGTCAAAGGTAAAGGTGATGGTCTGCTGGAGATTGGCCGGAAGGGTGCCGTAGCGGGTACCTTCTACCAGAATACGGTTGGGCAGGTTGGACGGTAATACGGGAAACTCCTCGATGATGGTCCGTCTGCCCCCAATCACATCGCCGACGGTGGGATTGGGGATATTATCGGTGATGTATTGCTCCAAGGCCGCCTGTACGTCATTTTGTGCGGTCTCCAGGATGGTGGGGTCAAAACCGCTGACCCAGCCTTCGGTCTCATTCACGGTGCCGCTATCGATAAAGGACTGCGCCAGGGCTTCGGGGTCCAGTCCTGATATCGCAATCGCATCCAATCCTTGCAACTCTTCGTACTGCTTATAACTGGCATCCATGGCCACCCATTGGTCGGCGGCTTGGTTTTCCGCGCCCCGGGAGGGTTGATAATCAATGGCCGCCTCCACCCAGATGTGTTCCAGCTGGTGTTTGGCAATCTGTCCCCCTTCGGCCACATTGGCAATCGGTATACCGGCGGAGGCCGCATAGTCCGCGGCCGCAATGGCATCGGTAAAGCCCCCGGCCCAGTTCTTAAACTCAGTGGTCGGTACTTCGATGGTGCCGTGCACATAGCGGGCCGGGATGCCGGAGGTGCGCAGCAGTGCGATCAACAGACTGGCGATGTCCATGGCATTGCCCCGCCGTGCGGAGAGCGTGAGATCGGCATTTTGTACGGCGCCCCAGGAGGGTTGCCATTCGATGTTGTTGCGCACCCAGTGGTAGATCTTGACCGGGTCATGTTCCAGTTCCGTGGCTTTGTCCTGAACGGCCTGACTGAAGGTCACTTCCGTGGTCTGGGCCAGATAGGCCGGATCGTTGGCGCCGGGGACCATATCGAAGGTGAAGCTGCCGTGGGCGGCCAATTGGGGAAAAGGATTGTCAAATAACCCAGCCTGATGGAAGTCATCCTTGGTTTTCTTGGGTTTGTTGTCCGGGTTGGGTTGCAGGCTGCGGTTGGGCAGATTGTTGGGATCGAAGTGCTGGTGTTTACGTTTGCTGGAATGGGCCTTGATATGCCGGGCCGCCTTTTTGCCGGCCTTGCGCAGGGTATCGGCGTCCGGGGCATCTTCCATGGCCTGTAGATTGCTCAATAAAGTCGCCATCTCTTGCTTGTAAACGGTCACGGCATTGGTGTGCCGGTCCATAATGACTGTTGGCAGTTTTTTCTTTTGCAGTTGGGCTTCGAGCTTGTCGAAGTTCTTTAAGACAATCTTTTCCAGCTTGCGAATCTCCTGGTTGAGTTTTTTGACATCGCTTATTTCCACAGATGCGTCCAATTGCTTTTCCAGTCGTTCGGAAATACGGGCCAGCTTGTCTTCTACTTTTTGGAGTTTTTTGGCGAGCTTCGTCTCGTCTTTTTGTTCGGCTGCACTGGCCTGCTTTTGTTGTTCGATGGCGGCCTTGGCGGCCAACACGGTGGGAGACAGCAGCAGGCCTGTGAAGGCAATGATGACGATGCCGGCAACCATGCGCATGGCGCGGGGAGCCCTACGCAGGGTACCGATCAGTGAGTGGTATTTGTGCATTGCTTTGTCCTTAGCAGGGATTAGATCCCCTCCCTAACCCCCTCCCTAGAGGAGAGGGGATTACCAAAAAATGTCTCTGTGACTTTCTCATGCCCATTTAGACCTCTCACCGCAGCCCTTCTAAGCTTAAAAAGTTGCTGACACCCTTGGGTGCTCCCTGAGGGAGAGGAAGAGATATCCTTTTTACGGTTGTGTTGAGTCATACAGTTGTCCATCGTCGATGGGCGTGTCTTTCTTGCTACGGGGCACGCCCACGGTAACCGATCCGGTGCAACCGGCGCCTTGGGGATCCGTGGCCTGGAAGTTGATTTGATAGACACGGCCGTTGCCGGTGCCGGAACGTTCGCTACGAATCTGCACCTGAGCCCCGCTAATGATCGCATCGGGGCTGGTATCCCCATCACCCAGTCCGTTGGTCGGTTCGTCCTGGGTAACAGAGGCAATTGTGACCGTGACAACGTCGCCATCGGGGTCGGAGATACCGAAAATGGGTATCTGGCTGAATTTATGATTCGGCGGCCAGAGCACATCAAATGCGGCGTTGGCGCTGCCACAATCCGGGGCCTGGTTGTCGGTTTGTACGCTGATGGTGACCGAGTCGGGATTGCTGTTGAGGAAACCGTCGTTGACGATCAGCTGCACCACGTAGGTGCCATCCAGGTCCGCCACAAAGCTGGGCGCGACAGCGCCAGGATCAGACAGTACCGCACCACTGCCTAACGGCAAACTAATTAGACTCCAGCTATAGGTCAGTGGATCACCATTGGCGTCGGAACTGCCGGAGCCGTCCAGGAACACCGTATCACCAGCACTGGCAAATTGATCAGGGCCGGCAACGGCGATGGGGGCAACATTGACACCACTCAAGGTCACGGTATCCGGCACGCTATCCAGGGTGCCGTCATTTACCACCAGTTGCACGACGTAGGCGCCTTGCACATCCACGGTAAAGCTTGGGTTCACGGCCGTCGGGTCGGAAAGTGTTGCGGTACTGCCCGCGGGTTTGCTTAGAATGTTCCAGCTATAGGTGAGTGGATCGCCATCGGCTTCGGAACTTCCGGAACCATCCAAGGTAACGGTATCTCCCACGGAGATGGTTTGATCCGGACCGGCATCGGCCACCGGCTGCACATTCAGAACATTAAGTATCACAGAGTCCGGATCACTGTTTTCGAATCCGTCGTTCACGATGAGCTGGATCACATACATACCCTGCTCGTCGATCACGAGGGTCGGGTTCACCGCGGTTGGATCCGACAATAGGGAGGTACTATTTGCCGGTTTGCTGAGGATGCTCCACTGGAAGGTGATGGAATCGCCATTGGCATCGCTGCTGCCGCTGCCGTCCAAGGTCACCACGTCACCCACAAAGATGGACTGATCCGGACCGGCATCGGCCACGGGTTTTACGTTGATTACGCCCAGGGTCACGGTATCCGGGGCACTATCCAGGATGCCGTCATTGACGATTAACTGAGCGATATAGGTCCCTTGCAGATCCGCGGTAAAGCTTGGCGACACCGCGGCCGGATCGGACAGTATTGCGGTACTGCCGACGGGCGTGCTGATCAGGCTCCAGCTATAGGTGAGCGGATCACCATCGGCGTCGGTGCTGCCAGAACCATCCAGGGTAACCGTATCCCCCGCAATCACATTTTGGTCAGGTCCGGCATCGGCTACCGGCCGGATATTTTCTACGTTCAGGACCACTGTATCGGGATCACTGGCTTCGAAGCCGTCCTGCACAATGAGTTGCACGACGTACATGCCGTGGCCATCGATGTCCAGGGTGGGATTGACAGCCGTCGGATCGGACAGGACCGACGCGCTGCCGGTGGGTTTACTGAGGATGCTCCACTGGAAGGTCAGTTGGTCACCATCGGCGTCGCTACTGCCGCTGCCATCCAAGGTCACCGTATCGCCAATAAACACCGACTGGTCCGGTCCGGCATTGGCCACCGGTTTCACATTGACGGCGGTGAGTATCACGGTATCCGGAATGCTATCGTCGAAACCATCGTTGACCACCAATTGGATTTCATAGCTGCCCTGGGCATCGATGGTAATGGTGGGCATGGCAGCATTGGTATCGGATAGGACCGCGCTGCTCTCGGCCGGTTGTGAAACCAAGGTCCACTGATAGGTGAGGAGATCGCCATCGGCATCGGTGCTGCCGCTGCCATCCAAGGTCGTCGTATCGCCAATGAACACCGACTGGTCAGGGCCGGCGTCGGCTACCGGTGGTACGTTATCGACGGTAAGCATAACGGTATCGGGCACGCTGTCCTCAGTACCATCATTGACAGTCAATTCGATATCGTAAGTACCGTGGGCATCGATGAGGAGTTGCGGCATAACGGCAGTGGTATCCGACAAAGTACTTGTGCTGCCCACCGGCGCATTGACAGTGTTCCATAGATAGGTCAGGGAATCCCCGTCTGTATCCGTACTGCCGGAAGCGTCCAAGGTCGCGGTATCACCGACAAAGACATGTTGATCCGGTCCGGCATTTGCCAGCGGTGGAACATTGACGACACTGATGGTCATCTGATCCGGCACACTGTCCGCAATGCCGTCGTTGACCACCAGTTGGATGATGTACGTGCCCTTTCGATCCACGGTGATGGTGGGATCGAGGGCTGTGGGATTCGTGATGCCGGTAATACTCCCGGCCGGTGCAGACACGATGCCCCACTGATAGGTCAACGGATCGCCATCGGGATCGCCGCTGCCGGAGCCATCCAACAGTATTGCAGTGTTAACGGTAGTGGTCTGATCGATACCGGCATCGGCGCTGGGTTGTAGATTCGGCACCAGTACCACGGAAAAGGCGTCGAACCCCAGGGTTATCCATTCACCGCCACTTTCTACCTGCAACAGACAGGTGTAATCACCGACAACCAATCCGGCGCTGGCGATGGTATAAATATCCGTACGGGTTGCGTCCCCCGCCAGATCCACGGTCTGCGGTATCGTTTCGACGCTGATTCCGGTATCAATGTTGAGTAATACATGGCGCAGCGATACGCCGGTACGCGGGTTTGTGGATAGGTTCGTAATAGATTCCGTGCAGGTAGTGGTTTGACCTTGGATCACTTGCTTGGTAGCCGCCGCAACGGAACCGGTCAGCCCCTGGGACGCCGCGCCGACCACTTGAAAGCCGGTCTGACTAGTGGACAGCGTTTGATTGGTAGCCGCATCCCTGGCGGTCAGTGTTACCACATAGGATCCGGCCGCGGCATCCACCAGACTGAAGGAGAAATTCAGATCGCGCAGACCACCAGGCACCATGGCGTTAACCGGCGTCGTATCCGTGTAGATCACCGTACCATCCGGCGCGGTGACCGCAATGTCGATAATGCCGGCGGCGATAATAGTATTGGTGGTGATGTTTTGTACCCGTCCAGTCACCAACGGCACATCCCAAGCCGCATATACAGGACGATCGGTAAACACAGCGGTAGCCAACTCAGCAGACGCCGGTTCCCCCGAAACGACCGCAAACGTCACGATTCCATCGGCCACCTGATTACCCGATTGATTGTCCAGGGTCGCTTCCACCCGGTAGCTACCCGCTATAGTAGTGCTGGTATTCCAAACCGCATTGAAAGTCTGGTTTGATAGACCGGCCAGTCCGGTAATGGAGATTGGCGCCAGATCGGTTACTAAGAACCCATTGGCATCCACTACAGATAATCCCAGAACACCGTCAAAGGGCAGATCGCTACCATTGCTTACCTGCATGGAAATGGTTACGTCGGAGTCTGCACCATACTGATTAGCATCCAGGGATGGCAGAATCTGCATCATGCTGGAGACCGATAGGGCGGGTATATCGATGGGGACCTGTACCGATTGATCGGGCAGAAAGCTGTTGGCAAATTGCAGAAATGCCTCACTGAAGGCCGGGCGCTGCTCGTTGTCCACGAGGCTCTGGAACAGCAGGTTCAGCGGAATATCCACGCCTGCGTTGTCGACGTCCACGAGCTCCCAGACATATTCTGTTCTGCCGTCACCCAGATCGTCCGCCCTGTTCGGTGCAGGATTTGCACTGCTGAGGTCCACATCGGCACGGGTGATCAAGTGAGCCTCCACATTGATGCCCCCGCAAATGATCGGCAAGGAAAAGATCTTGCCGTTATTGCGATCGGTCCAGATTAATAACCGATTTCCAAAACGGTCATAGAACAGAGCATCCATATCATCCATGGTCGGATCAACGGTCGGACCATGGAGTACCTGCCGTAGCTCTCCCGTGTCGCCGATGATCTGGATCAAGACATCCTCTTCACGACCGGGATTGAAAGGCTCAAGTACAAAGGGCGCAAAAATAACGTTGTTGGAGCAGTCCGCGGTGACCGGTATGCCTTCGTATTCGAAAACAGCCTTGTCAAAGTAAGAGCTGATAGTAGAACCATCGGGAGAGATGCGCAGAATGTTGTTATTGTTATTCAAGATATAAAAGTACCCGTAGGCATCAATGGTAAGCCCTTCGGGAAATGTTGAACCGGTGGTGGCGACGGTCTCGACCGTACCGTCCGGGTAAATTCGAGACAGTGTCTTGGAACGATCCACTGCAAACACCACATCATCAAAACGCACCGCCACCGCCTTTGCTAAATCTTGCAGTGTTGCAAAGGTACTGACCTGTGCCGCCGGTGTGATCTTGAGTACCGAATTGCCACTGACCGCATAGATATTGTCCTGGCTATCCACCGCCAAGCCGTTACCCACGGTTATGCCGGTTACAAAATCACTCACTGTGCCGGTGGGTGTAATTTTGACAATACGGGTGTCGGCAGCCGCATAAATGTTCCCAAGACTGTCCGCACCGATGGCCCGGCCTTGGGCGCCGGATTCCGCTGCCAGGGTGGTGCCATCCGGGTCGATCTGGGTGATGGTGGTGGAATCGGCGCCTACAATATTTAAGTTTGCGGTTACCGGACGGTCACCGGGCAATACCTCCGTTGCCGATAAACCGATGTTGGCCTCGGCCTTGGGGCCGACATGCAGGGTGTTTACGATTTGCGCCTCGGTCTGCCCGTTGTCGGCAACCACGGTTACCTGATAATCACCACTTACCGCGGGTACCCAGCTTCCGAAATCAAAGGTTTGTGCCAGCCCGGACAGATCCAGTCCGGATGTGACGACGGTTGCCGTGTGGACCGTATCACCCGGCAGGATCTCCGGGATAGTGGCCTCGGTGAATAATTTGTACACGGAGTTGTCGGCTGGGGTTCCAACAAACAGGACGCCACTATCGTCAAAGGCTATGCCTCCAATAGCGGATGGAATGAGATCGTCGATGGGCAAGCCGAAACGCACACCGTCGATATCGATGGAAGTGATCATGTCGTTGTTGAAACTTACATACATTGCACCATCCGGGGCAAAGGCGAGCTTGTCGGCGTTTACAATATTTGCAGCCACTAAAGACAAAGTATTGTCGGGATTCAGGCGATTGACATTGTTCTTGGTTCGGTCTGCCATATGCACGACACCAGCAGCATCGGCCTCTATATCTTCCACTGCGACTATCCCGCTGGCCAGTTCCGTAAAGGTGCCGTCCGCCTCTAGTTGCACCAGGGCACCGCCGCTGGTTGAGACCAACACGTTTCCTGACGCATCCACTGCAATGCCCGATGGGCCAAAGATACCAGCGGTGCTGATGGTAGTGCCGGTCGGCGATAGCTCCACAACCTGTGGATGTGACGTGGCAACAATGTTGCCGTTTGGCTTTAAGGCCATGTAATCGACAGACAGGTCCGCAAACGGTTCAAGACGTCCGCTCGCGTTCAGCCGCATGATTTTGCGGGGCAACTGGTTGGAGACCAACAGACTGCCTGTGGAATCAAACAACAATGCCTTCGGGCTAATCAATCCGATGATACGGTCGACTTCTACATCCAAGGTGTCATAGAACACCAGCTCATTGTTTGTAAATTCGCCAACTGTGAATCCGCCGCCGGCTGATACCGCTAACGCCTTGATATTGGTAAATCCGGACACCACATCGCTGAGCACTCCCGATACAAGGTTCAGTCGCTTGACACTGGCGGAGCCTGCAACCAACACGGTGGAAGCTGATTCCTTGGCAAGACGTTGGAAGGTTCCCTCTGCAATAACTTCCGGGAGATGGTTGTTATCCGTGATTCGAACCACGGTTCCATTGCCATTGGCAAGGATCAATGGGCCACTATCCGCGTAGTCCATTTCCTTCGGTGATGAGAGCGTGCTGAACCGGGCGTCCAGGCTGGCATCCGCCAGATAACGGTTTATCAGCCCGGTACTGGTCAAGACCCAAAATCGCCCGGTTTGATCCAGGCCGACACCGGCAATATCCAGCGTTCCCAATACCCCGCCGGATATCACCGTGGTGACCGCTCCTGCCATATCGATGTGTTGCACCACGCCTTTTGCAGTGACATACACACCACCGGCACCGTCCAAGGTGAGGCCCCTTGGGCTTGCGGCGACATTAAACGCCGACTGCGTGCCATCGGGAACAATTCTGGTCACTTGACTCGATGTATCGTGGCTGACCCACAGGTTCCCGGCCGTATCGGTCACCATGTCGTAATAAATGTTAGTGGCAAGTTGCGCGTATTGGGTAACGGTGCCCGCAGCGTCAATGGCATCGATTGTGGTACCGGTCCAAGGCGCCACTAAGACCTGCCCCGCGGGACCGATAGCGATTGCACCGGGGCGGTAGGCTAAATCGGCCAGTACGGTGACCGCACCGGAGCCGTCTATCTTCAATACCTGCTGCTGAATGTATTCGGATACATACAGGTTGCCGCTGCCATCCACAGCCAGGCCAAACGGCCGATTGAGTCCGGCCGCAACACGGGTGACAACCTCCGATGCGTCGATCCGGGTGATATAGCCCTTTTCACTGAGGACAAACAGATCCCCATTTGTGGTAGAGCGCACAACCCGGGGGCTGGTTAGTTGGGGTTCAAGATAGGTGGTTACTGTATTCGACGCGTCGACACGGACAATACGGTGATTGGAGGACTCCGTTATCAGAAATCCGTTCCCGTCCGCCGCAGGCACCAGGGAATAAGCTCCCCCGCTAAGCAGATTGGTCAAGGTTGTCTTGGTACCATCCGGCGCCACACGTCGGAGTCGCCGCCCCAGGTTATCGATGACATGCAGTGTGCCATCAGCGGCAGCGGTGATGTCTTGCGGCGTGGATAGACCGGTGGTAACAACGTTCACCGAACCATCAGTAGCTAAACGGATGATATTCCCCCCAGTCGCGTTACCCACGTAGAGATTACCTACGCCATCGTAAGTAGCCGCGTTGGGCTGACCTATTGCGCCCGCCACCAAAATGGAAACGTCGCCTCCCGGAGTGACGGTCACAATATTATTGTCTACAAAACTGGCGACAACCAGATTGCCATCCGGTGCGATCTTTACGTCACGTGCGCCGTTAATGCCGGCAGCGATAGTGGTTATTGTGCCGTCCGGTGTAACTTTGACAAGAGAGTTACCGGAAAAACTGGTGACGTACAAATTGTCCTGGCTATCGATGGCCATGCCGTTGGGCTGGCCGATGCCGGTAACAAAGGTCGACAACGCCCCATTTTTAAATTGATCGATCCTATTCGAAGTGGCAATCAATACCGTTCCCTGGCTATCGACCACAACACCATTCGGCGAGCTCAGTCCCTGTCCGACTATCTGCGTGACACTACCGCTTGTACCGACCTCATAGATAGCGCTTCTCTGAGCGATCAGAACCCGCCCGTTCGCCAGGACCTCGATGGATTTTTGTGAACCGAGATTGGTCTGCACCACGGTTTGCGTGCCATCGGTCGCCAGCTTTACAAAATTGTTGCTGGTATTCAGAACATAGACATTCCCCTGACTGTCCAGGTCCACATCCACCGGGCTGGAGAGCCCCGTGATGATCTCAGTAACGATACCATCCGGTGTGATTTTGACCAGGGAATTACTAGCCTTGTTGGCTGCGTAGATATTGCCGGCCGCGTCGACATCCATTCCTTCTGGTTGATTAAGCCCTTGTCCCTGCACAAAAAGCCCCACATCTACCAAGTCCGTACGCGGCGGGGTTCCTTGGTTCTGCAGCGATACCGTAGCCGTCAAAGTGGTGGGGCCCACCGAGACATTACCCCGGTTGGCGATTTGTGCGGTTACCTGGACCGGCAAATTTGCCGCCAAGGTGGCAATCGGTGGATCAAAGGTTACCGATCCTCCGATGCGATCCGTGGTCTCTATCTCCACCGGGATCCCCCGCTCCGCCAACAGTTGTCCTGTAGGATGCGCAAACGCTTGCACAATAATCTGATAGATTCCAGGTGCATGCCGCGCGGTATTCCAGGACGCAGAGGTGTTAAGTAACGCGCCCGGCTCCACCGTCAGCAGTACATCATTGATCGTGCCACCTAAGGGAATTCGGGACGCGGAAAATTCTTCGACAATCGTGTCGGCGGCATCGATGACCTTGATAGACAGGCGCGCCGCCTGCGAGGCCGTGCCGGTATTTTCCAGTACCGCCTCGATATCCACTTGGGTCAACGCTGGATATCCCGGCGCTGTGGTCGTTACCTCAGTGATATCCAGCTCGCTTACAACTGATCGTTGCAGCAGAATATTGATTGTGGCTGTGCCATGCCCGCTCAGATTGACACTTCCGCTGTTTCCCAAATAACCAACGGCACTGGCCGATATGGAGAATTGGGTAACGGGGATACCGTCGATACGGTAATTACCACTGGCATCGCTCACCGCGCCGATGCCCAACGAATCCACCGTGACGTTCGCGCCCGGAACACCGGCGCCCGTGTCTACATCCAACACTTGTCCCAGCAACGTGGTGGTAGTAGGCAGTACAATCGCTTGCATCCGCACGACGCCAAGGTCTGTAGTGCTGCCTGGTGGCGCCAGCACGGAGAAAACAGTGGTGGCATATCCGGTGACGGATACATTCACCTCGATTTCACCGGCATCGACTCCAGCCAGCAAAAAACTACCATCGCTTCCTGTAGTGGCGCTGTGGGTAGTACCTGTCACAGTGATCAATGCGCCACTTAGCGGTCCCTCGTTGCCACCATCCACTATGACCCCGACGATAGTAATTTCCGGCGCCGGCGGTGTCGTTCCTGTGGGATTAAGGGCCGGCGAAAAGGTAAGAGTCGTCCCGGCGGTAATGGTGGCGGTTCCAGACACTGGATCGTACCCCGCTGCCGTCGTGATCACATTAATTGCGCCTGGGATACTAACGATTTGGTAGAGACCGTTACTACCGGTAACCACAGATGCAGAGGTTGCGCCAGTTACGGCCACCGTAACACCCGCCAGCGCCTGGCCCGTTACAGCGTCGGTGATTACACCGGTAATCACCCCGACGCTGGGTGTCAGAGTTAACACTTTGGTACCGACATCCAGCAGCTGTCCAGCCTGGACTGCCACAGTCTGGGAGGCCGAACCGTAACCGGGCGCCTGGTAATTGACCAAATAGACGCCAGGATCAATCTGGCTAAGCAGAAAAACGCCATCCAATCCGGTCTGTACATTCGCCCCGGCGAGACCATCGATAAAGACGGTAACGCCGGCTAGCGGCAAACCGGTAGACTGGTCGACAATACGGCCGGTGACTGCGCCTTGCGACGCCGGCTGTGGAAACACGACATTTTCCACTAAGTACAAAGCCCGTAAAGCCACCGCAGTGGTATAGACATCACCACCCCAGGAACCATCGGGGAACTGCGCTGCCTGTAGTGCCTGTACTGCGCCCGAATAAATCCCGGAGTCAGTAGTAACCGGTACCAGTGCTAATAACGCTAACGCGGTTTCAAAGTCGTTTGACCATCCTCCCGTGGGAAATTCTGCTTGCAAAAGAAAATTTCTTGCTCCATCGATAATACTTCCGACGTTGAACAGCAGGCTGAATTTCCCAAATACGTTGGTAACTAATGCGGTAATGTAGACAGATGATTCGTTAGGGTCGTCGGACCATCCACCATCGCCGTTTTGCCCCACCTGCAAAAAAAGCAGCGCAGGTTCTACAGCGCCATTTTCGGTCTCCCCTGCTACGTGCAGGGCCTCTAAGGCAAAAGCGGTATCAAGGGTAGTGCCTTGGTAACTGCCGAAGTCGCCAAAACCTCCGTCCTGGTTCTGGTGTAGAAGTAATTCGCCGACCAACACAGAGACATCGGCCCCGGCATCTACATTGGCGATGATCTTTCGCGCTAGGTATTCCGTATTATTGAAGGATTCAGCATTGATGAATTGTTGTGCGCCCGGGATACCGGGTTGAGTAGTCTCTCCCAAGGTGTTAAGCGCACGAAGAGTTTCCGCCGTTGACTGAAACGGCGTGGCAATGGTCTGCAGACTCGCATAGCTACCTTCCGGCGTAACCTGGGTAGCCAACCAATCAGCCCCAGGACCGGCAAAACTAATGCCGATATTTGCCGATATCAGTAGCGTAATGAAAAAACGCCAAATCCTATTTGGTTGATTCCTTGCTTTCATAAGTCCCTTGAAACATATCCATGCCCGAAAATTGTTATTGGCAATTCTACGAGTTCAGCACCGCCCCCTTCTCGCGGGAAGCACATTGGGCACGAGTTGTAGGCTTGCCCATTGGCTTCTCCGGAACCGCAATATAGACCGGGTGTTTTGGTACAGGAGAAATTCGCAGCACGGCCCACCAATATCGTTAAACGAGTATTGGCCAACCTTAATTCTTAGAAATGTTTGAATGCTCCTGCGAACGGTCTCTTCCCTCCTTGCGAATTTTCTTTAGTTTTATCTTGTCCTAGCTATTTTTCGTAATTAGTGCTACCAGAGGTAGCTTAACTC
>FXBF010000394.1_pt1 | contig 15030 bp, 11 predicted proteins | sample 5335321 | NCBI WGS metagenome assembly FXBF01 (sample SAMEA103928391, study PRJEB20085) | sediment metagenome | isolation source: sediment
TCTGCCGGCAGGGCCAGTAAGGGTATCTGGTCGGCCTTGGGGATGCGCCAGTTATCCAGCAGGGCCACCAGCTGCTGGGTTATTTCCAGACGCTGAGCATGGGTAGTGTCTGTCATCGGCGCTCCTCAAGTAAGGATCGGGCAATGTTGGTTCGCGCGGCGAGTGTAGCACGGCCGGATTATCAGGAATCCAGTTAGAAAATCACGGGCTTCCCAGGCATTGTTATGCCTATGTTTCCGGCCTGATCTGTCACAGGAAAACTTGGATTACTTATGCCTAAGCGTATGTTTTTCTTGTCAAAATCAACTGCTTAAGTGAGAAAGTTACTATTAATTCTGTTTCGGATAGTGTAGGCTTTGATGCTGTCTAAATGATATACCGACTAACAGGCTAGAAGGAGGTTGTCATGAAGCCAGCAGAGATGGAGAATTATCGCTGGAGTTCCAGGTTGCCGCTAGATATGGCAGTGACCATCTTCCCCAGTAAAGGGACCCCCCAAAATGGCCGTATCCGGGATGTCAGTTTCGGCGGCCTCTTGGTAAAAACCGAAAATGCTGCCCCCGAAATTAATACCCCAATTACCCTTGGTATCGTCATCGATGAAGGTGATGAAGAGAAGTTCTACAGCATGAGCGCCAAGGTAGTACGGCAGACCGGTGACGGGGCGGGTCTGATGTTCGATGATTATGATAACAAGACGATCGTTTGTCTGCGTCGCATCTATCGCGATGCGCTAAATTGATACGATCGTGTGTTGTGACCAAGGTGTAATGGGCCCTAAGGGTGCATCGTCGGTGGCCTGCAGACGATGCACGGGACATCCTGGCCGGTAAAATCTCTCAGACGCATCCTTAAAGCACCGATTAATCATCCCCCACCATAATCTCTCCACTTGTCACTGCCACGGCTAACAGCTGTGGATATTTTTCCCCAGAGTGTGAGCTTGGTCACAAATCCCGACCATATCCAACCGTTTCTACTCCATATAAACAGCATATTTCGACTGTTTTTAGCCGGATCGGCGTTATATGGGTAACTAGCGGGGAACAACTCCCCAAAAAAGGAGGTTGAGATGCACATTAAGCAAGTAATTACACGATTTTCTGTTCTGGCCCTGGCCCTGGTCCTGACGGGCCTGACCGCCCCCACCGTCGAGGCCGGTCGGGTGATGAAACAAGACCACCGGGGATCGGCGAGGACCACAGCCAAGCGCTATGGTAACCATGACGGCGGCGGAGACCGTTACGCCCGTCGGCAAAATCGCCATGACTCTGGCTATCGACGACATTACCGGCGTGACGGTGGACATTACCGTGGTTATTATGGCGCTTATCGTTATGCCCGGCCCCAGTATTATGGTCACTACGGCCATTACTCCTCATACTACCGGCCATATTACACTGACCATCGCAGCCATGTTGGTGTCGCGGTTGGTCACCCGGGTTTTTACATCCGGTTTTCACGGTAAGGACCGATGGGGCCCCGGCCCCTCGGTCCTGTTTTCTTGCAGGAGACCAGTGACTGCTGTAATGGGTGTTGACCCCCTGCTGGGGAATGTCGTCGATAAGCTCCGGATCAAACGATGACCGTGATTTCCACGTCACCTTCCTTGCGCGTGACATTGATGCCGACATCGGTCTGTTGGTGTGTGAGGGCGAGATCGATGATACCGTTACCGATATGCAGATTGTTAATCTGCAGGCTATGGAGATAGTCGGGCAGCATTGGGTGGTCGAAATGCAACTGTGGTTTTTCGGGAGAGAAGGTGAGACCCAGGCAGGCCTGCAGCATATGAAACACCGACCCGCTGGCCCAGGCCTGGGGGGAGCAGGCGACAGGATAGAGCGTTGGTTCCTGGCCTTCCAGGCGGTTGAAGCCGCAGAAGAGTTCCGGTAGGCGATGCAGGTCCATGACGATGCTGGCATCGAACAGGCCGGTGAGTAGCTTCACGGTTTTATTCTTGAAGCCGTAGCGGGCGAGACCCATGGCGATGATGGCGTTGTCATGCGGCCAGACCGAACCGTTGTGGTAAGACATGGGGTTGTAACGCCGTTCGTTATTGGCAACAGTTCGTATGCCCCAGCCGGAGTACATGTCGTCGCTCACCAAGTTCTCGGCCACCCGACGGGCATATTCGTCATCGGCGATGCCGCTGAACAGTGTATGGCCGGCATTGGAGGTTCTCACCCGGCATTGCCGTTTGTTGCTATCCAGTGCTATCACGTAGGTCGATAAGTCCTCACACCAGAAAGCCTGGTTGAAGCGCTGTTTGAGCGTCTCGGCCTGTTGCTCCCATTCATCGGCCCGCGACGACTCACCGAACAGCCGCGCCAGCCGCGCGGCGGTGCGTTTGGCATCATAGACATAGCCCTGAACCTCGCACAGGGCGATAGGTCCGGCGGCGCTGCTACCGTCCTGGTGGAACACGGAGTCATCCGAATCTTTCCAGCCCTGCTGTACCAGACCGGTGGCGCTGTGGAGGTGGTATTCGACGAAGCCGTCGCCGTCGATATCGCCATAACGATCGATCCAGCCCAGGGCCCGTTCGATATTGGGCCAGATCGCCTCCACGAACGGTCGGTCGCCGGTGCGGTCGTAATAGGCCCCGGCGAGGACAATGAACAACGGGGTGGCATCGATACTGCCGTAGTAGAGTTTGAACGGCACCTCGCCGAGGGTAGCCATCTCGCCCAGGCGGGTCTCATGCAAAATCTTGCCCGGTTCGGCATCCTGCTCCGGGTTTACTTCCCGCGCCTGTTTGGCGGCGAGGAAGGCCAACACTCCCCGCGCCAGTTGCGGATAGATCCACAGGGATTGTAAGGCGGTAATGATGCCGTCGCGGCCGAAGGGGGTGTTGTACCACGGTACCCCGGCATAGGGATACAGGCCTCTCGGTGTTTCTGTAATCAGCATATGCAGGTCCGCTATTGAGCGGTTGATCCAGTCGTTAAACTGTTCGTTGCTTGTGAAGAGATCAGCGACGTCTGTACCGCTGGTGGTAACGACGCTTGTATAGTTTTTCATCACGGTGTTATAGGACCGGATCTCGGTGCGCCGGTCACCGACATCGCAGGCAATGGACAGGTACAGGTTCAGTTCGCCTTGATGCGGAAACAACCTGGTGTTGAAATGTACGCACTTGTTGTCGATGCTATCCGGTACCATGCTAAAGACGATACGCGTACGGCGGCTGACACCGTCGAGTCCGGTGTAAGCCATGACCAGTTCGTGTTCATTTTGCTCCCATGGCAGGTTCTTGCCCCGTTGTCGTCGTTTAACGCCGCGGACCTCAAAGATATCGGCGTAGTCGGCCTCGAAGGTGAAGTCGAGCACCAAGTCAGCAGCTTGTTCGCCGTAATTAACAATACGGATGTGTTCATAATGGACCGCCTGCCACAACATTACTCCCCGGAAGATGTGAATGGTGCCTTTGGGAATAACGAGTTCGCCGGCTGCATAAAGATCAGGGGTGGTGAGATCGACGGTAAGCAGGGTGTTGTCTTTCTTGACGGTGGAATTCAACAGCATCGGCCGGTAGCCGTTGACACTCAGTTCATAACGGGAGAGAAAGCGGGTACCTTCGTGATAAAGGCCATGTTCGCCAATGCCGATGTGCTGGATATCGCCGTGGCGATCGAATAGGCAGAAGGTCTCGCCGTGTTTCAGTACTCGTGTGCGGTCATCAGCGCGAGGTGACCTGGCCAGGACATACCACCTGCCACCGATTCGGATCGCGTCCCTGACTTGAGAAGTGCTGTTTTCAGACTGCAAGCGCCGGCTCGTGAGTTGAGTTTATAATCGCTCGATACACCCCAATATAGTCCTTGGTCATGCGCTTTGCCGAGAATCTTTCTGTAAATACGCGTCGGCAGCGGCGGCGGCTTATGTTTCCGGTATTTTTCACCGCACACACGGCCTCATCGATGTTGTCGACGACGAAACCGGTTTCACCATCTTCAATCACTTCCGGGACGGAACCGCGGCGGAAGGCGATAACCGGCGTGCCACAGGCCATGGCCTCGATCATAACCAGACCGAAGGGTTCCGGCCAGTCGATGGGAAAGAGCAGGGCATAGGCCTTACCCAGGAATTCATTCTTCTCGTCTTCACCGATCTCGCCCAGGTATTCCACCCGTGGATCGGTTAGCAAGGGCCTGATTTTTTCATCGAAATACAGGCGATCCACCGGGTCGACCTTGGCGGCAATGCGCAGCGGCATGCCGACTCGCTTGGCGATTTCGATGGCCCGGTCGAGGCGTTTCTCCGGCGAGATGCGGCCGATAAAAGCGAGATAATCACCGGTCCCGGCGTGGAAAGTATACAGGTCCTCTGGCAGGCCGTGGTAGACCGTCTCTTGCCAGTTTACGAACGGCAGCGGTGTGCGTTGGTTATCGGAGATCGAAACCAGCGGCATGTCGGCGAACCGGCGATAAAGCGGTTGCAGGTCCGGGAGATCCAGACGACCGTGGAGGGTAATAAGTTGTGGTGTGTTTAAAAACCGCGCCAGGGGAAAATGCAAATAATCGGTGTGGAAATGAATGATATCGAATTCCGCCGCCTCCCGGACGACGGCATCGAGCAGCAATATATGATAGGCCAAGGCGTCCCGGCAGTGCGGGTCCAGGCGCAGGGCCTGCGGGACGATGGCTTGCAGCCGGGCCCGGGTGACCGAGTCGCCGGTAGCAAATAAGGATACCTCATGGCCTTGGTGGACCAGTTCCTCCGTCAAATAGGAAACAATACGTTCGGTGCCACCGTACAATTGCGGCGGTACACTCTCGTGCAGTGGTGCAACTTGTGCAATCCTCATGATTGATCTTCCTCCTTGTCGTTCCTTCCCCGATCCGATGGGGTGTTTAGTTCGAAAATTGCACCAGTGCAGCCGCTACCTGGCGCAATATCCGGGCCAGTGATATCCCTTTGTATAAATAGGAAAACGCTTACCGCACACCGGTTCCTGACAAACCTGGAACCAATCTATGGGTGACGGATTTTTTTCCGTGGGAGTGATTATTATGACCCGGATCAGAACAGAAAGTTTCCCTTCCGTCTGTTATTGCTAATGCATGCTTCTGCCATGCGGTGGTATTGTGCGGCGAAATGTATGACGGATGCGCAAAATATAGGCACACCAACTCATTCTATCGGTGGTTTCCCTGCTGATAGGGGGTTTTCGCCCGCTCGTTGCCTCCAGTCAGGCGGCGTGCGGCATACCATGAATCATCGCCTTGAACTGCCCCCACTCGGTGACCGGCCAGATTTCGGAATGGCCGTGGCCATAGGTGCGAATTATCATCGACACTTTGGTGGCGGTTTCAGTATCCGCTGCCTTAAAGATATCGACGTAATCGTATGGTCCCAGGCAGGCATAGCTGTGTAGCCATTCAATATCGGCACACTCCGCCCGAATATGTTTCATGGCCGTTTGTTCCAATTGTTCCAGCCTCTGGGGTGTCTCCGCGGCATTGTCAGAGATCCGGGTAAGCATCATGAAGGTTGGCATGGCACACCTCCTTGCGTCTAGCGTCTAAGATTCTTGTTGACTATAGGCAATCCTGTCTTTCATTACCATGAGCTAAGTCAATAATCCGGCACCGGAACCCCGTCCCTGTTTAGTGTCAGCCTAGGATAGATTTGATGGTGCTCCCCATTTCAGCGGGTGACAGGGTGGTGACGACGCCGGCGGCCTCGAGGGCGGCGAATTTTTCCGCGGCCGTACCCTTGCCACCGGCGATAATCGCCCCGGCATGACCCATGCGTTTGCCCTGGGGAGCAGTGACACCGGCGATATAGGCGACGACGGGTTTGGTGATGCCTTTCTTGATATAGCCGGCGGCGTCTTCCTCGGCGGTCCCGCCGATCTCGCCGACCATGAGGATGGCCTCGGTCTGCGGATCCTGTTCGAACAATTGCAGGCAGTCGATGAAGTTCATCCCCGGAATCGGGTCACCACCAATGCCGATGCAGGTACTCTGACCGGCGCCGATATCAGTGGTCTGTTTGACGGCCTCATAGGTCAGGGTCCCGGAGCGGGAGACAATGCCGATACTGCCGGGTTGATGGATCTCGCCGGGCATGATCCCGATCTTGCATTCGCCGGGGGTGATGATACCCGGGCAATTGGGGCCGATCAGACGGGTACCGGCCGTATCGACCACCAGCTTGGCCTCAAGCATATCCAGCGTCGGGATGCCCTCGGTAATGCAAACGATCAATGGGATGCCGGCATCCACCGCCTCGAGGATGGCGTCTTTGCAGAACGGTGCCGGGACATAAATGACGGTGGCATTGGCGCCTGTTGCAGCGATGGCCTCTTGGACGGTATTGAACACCGGCAGACCGAGATGGGTCTGACCGCCTTTGCCGGGGGTGACACCACCGACCATGTTGGTCCCGTAGCTGATCGCCTGTTCTGAGTGGAAGCTGCCTTGCTTGCCGGTAAAGCCCTGGCAGATGACCCGGGTGTCTTGATTGACCAGCACACTCATGCCCCCTCCTTGATGGCAGCCACGATTTTTTCGGCCGCCTCGGTCAGGCCCTTGGCGGTGATGAGCCTGAGTCCACTCGTGTCCAGGATCTCGAGACCGCGGTCGGCACTGTTGCCTTCCAGGCGTACAACCACTGGCACTTCTATGCCTACCTCCTCAATGGCACCGACTATTCCTTCCGCAATCATGTCGCAGCGGACGATGCCGCCAAAGATATTGACCAACACACCTTTGACATTTTCATCAGACAGGATGATCTTAAAGGCATGGGCGACACGTTCCTTGGTGGCGGTGCCACCTACGTCAAGGAAATTTGCCGGGGAGCCTCCCCGGAGCTTGATCAGGTCCATGGTCGCCATTGCCAGGCCGGCACCATTGACCATACAACCGATATCGCCATCGAGGGCGATATAACTCAGATCCCATTCCCTCGCATGGACCTCGCGTTCGTCTTCCTGGGTCGGGTCACGCATCCCTGACAACCCGGATTGTCGATAGAGGGCGTTGTCGTCGATGTTGACCTTGGCGTCCAGGCATAACAGTCCGCCACTTTTGGTAACGACCAAGGGGTTGACCTCTAAGAGACTCAAGTCCTTATCCTGAAATAAGTTTGCCAACCCCTTTAGCAATTGTGAAAATTCCTTGACCTGTTTGTCCTTGAGGCCCAGACCAAAGGCAAGCAGGCGGCACTGATAGGGTTGGAGACCCACCAAGGGATGGATCGTGATCTTGAGGATCTTTTCCGGCGCGTCATGGGCGACTTTTTCGATCTCGACGCCACCTTCAGTTGAGGCCATGATTACAATCCGCCCCAGGGTGCGATCGATTACGGCCCCGAGATAACACTCACGTTCAATCTCACAGGGTTGCTCGACCAGGACCTGGTTGATCGGTTGGCCCCGATTGTCTGTCTGGTTGGTCACCAATTTTGAACCCAGCATGCCTTCAATGGTGTCGAGGGTAGCGGTCTTGTTATCGGTAAGCCTGACACCACCGGCCTTGCCGCGGCCACCGGCATGGACCTGAGCCTTGACGACCCACCGGTCGCCACCGAGCTCATCCAGGGCCTTAGCGGCCGAGTTGCGATCGCCAGCTACACGGAATTCCGGTACGGGGATGCCGTACTGGGCAAACAGACCCTTGGCCTGGTATTCATGCAAGTTCATTTTTAGATATTTTTGTTGTTCATCAGGGTTTGTTTTACCACGAAGGCACTGTGAATAATAAGCGATCAGCGCTCAGTTATCAGCACTCGGCTTTCATTATTCAACGATCAGGAGCTCAAGAACGTCCCAGGTTTTCCGAAACACTTTTCTCGCTGACCGTTGACGGCCGAAGACCAGTGGTTATGATGATTTTTTCCGCTTCTTAGCGATGTGGATGGCATTTCCGTTGACTGCCATGGCTGCCTCGTGGAAGACCTCGGTCAGGGTAGGGTGGGCAAACATGATCATGGCGATATCTTCACTACTGGCACCGAATTCCATGGCGATAACCGCCTGTGAGATCAGCTCAGATGTGTGCCGACCGATCATATGCACCCCGAGGATCCGGTCGGTTTCAGAATCGGCCAGGATTTTTACGAAGCCGTCGGTATGGCCGGCACTGCGGGCGCGCCCGCTGGCGGCAAAGGGGAAACTTCCGGAACGAAAATCAATGCCCTCGGCCTTCAGTGCCTGTTCGGTTTTACCGACCCAGGCAATCTCCGGCTCGGTGTAGATAACCGAAGGGATGGTATCGTAATTGACAACGCTTTCACGTCCGGCAATGCGTTCGGCAACCATGATGCCCTCTTCCGATCCCTTGTGTGCCAGCATCGGGCCCCGGACGGCGTCACCAATGGCATAGACACCCGGGATACTGGTACAACAAAAATCATCGACATGAATAAGACCCCACCCGTCCAGGACCAGGCTCACTTCCTCGGCGGCCAGGTCGACGGTGTTTGGACATCGACCGATAGCGAGCACAAGTTTGTCGACGGTCTCTTGATGATCACCGCTTTGATCCTGGTAGTTGATCGTGACCTTATCTCGATCGGGTTTGCAGGCAACCACACGTGTGTCGAGATGGATATCCAGACCCTGGGCGCCGAATAATTTCTGCGCCTCCCTGGCGATCTGTGTATCGGTGATGGGGAGAAATTGCTTTTGTGCCTCAAGCAGAATGACCTCAGACCCCAGCCGACGCCAGACACTGCCGAGTTCCAGACCAATGACCCCGGCACCGATGATGCCCAGCCTTTCAGGCACACTATTGAAGGCCAGGGCCTCGCTGGAATCGACGATCCGCTCCACCTCCAACGGGGCCGCAGCGAGATCCGCCGGGCTGGAGCCGGGGGCGAGAATGATATGGTCAGCCTCGATCAACTGCGTTTGCTTGTCTCCTGGTTTGCTGATCTCGACCTGTTTGTTGGGCAATAGCTTACCGCGCCCATTAACCTGTTTGACACCATTGGCTTTGAATAAGCTGGCGATACCCTGCGTCAGATCGCCGATAATTTTTTCCTTGCGGGCCATCATCGCTGTGAGATCCAGCTCAATCCCTTTGGCGACAACACCATGTTGGCTGAATATCTTCTGGGCCTGTTCATAGATCTCTGAGGATTCGAGCAGGGCCTTGGAAGGGATGCAGCCGACGTTGAGACAGGTACCGCCGAGGGAAGGATGGTTCTTGTCATTCAGCCACTGGTCGACACAGGCGGTTCGCAAGCCAAGTTGGGTGCAACGAATAGCGGCGACATAGCCAGCCGGACCGGCACCAATGACTATGACATCAAAACGGCTTGCCATATGACTTTCCCCTTAGTCGGAACCCATGTATATGGACGTCAAATTTCCAACAGCATCCGGGCAGGATCTTCCAGCACTTCCTTTATTGTCAGTAGAAACTGGACTGCGCCACGGCCGTCAATAAGGCGATGGTCATAAGACAAGGCGAGATACATCATCGGTCGTATGATGATCTTGCCGTCTTCTACGACGGGTCGCTCCTGGATCTTGTGCATGCCGAGGATTGCACTCTGTGGCGGATTAAGGATAGGTGTTGAAAGCAGCGAACCAAAGACCCCGCCGTTAGTAATCGTAAACGTACCGCCGGTGATCTCTTCCATGGACAACTTCCCGGACTCGGCCTTATCACTGAATTCACGGATCCGGATTTCGATCTCGGCCATGCTGAGCTGGTCGGCGTCCCGCAGGACCGGTACCACCAACCCCCTGGATGTGCTGACAGCGATACCGATGTCAAAAAAGCCGTGATAGACAATGTCTTTACCGTCAATCGAGGCATTGACCTCAGGAAAGTCTTTCAGAGCCTCGACGACAGCTTTGACAAAAAACGACATAAAACCAAGACGGACACCGTGCAGTTTCTCAAAGCGGTCGCGGTAGTGTTGCCGTAACTCCATGACCGATTGCATATTGACTTCATTAAAAGTACTGAGGATGGCGGATATCTGCTGGGCCTCAACCAGGCGTTCGGCAATCCGGGCACGCAAGCGTGTCATCGGCACCCGCTTTTCAGGGCGACCATCCGGGATCACAGTCGGCACCTCTTTCGGGACCGGTTTTTCAGTGACCGGTGCTGCGGTCTCAAGCTCAGCCGCTTTTTGCTGGGCGAGAAACCGGAGGACATCCTCTTTCAGGATACGTCCATCCTTACCGGTGCCGGAAATCTTGTCACTATCGAGATCGTTTTCGACCAGCAGTCGGTTGGCCGCCGGGGCGACAGCAAAGGGTCGCTGTTTGCGGTTATGCCTGTCTTTTTTCGTTGTTTTGGGCTTCTGTGGCTTTTTTGCTGGCTGGTCGGTAGCCCGTTCACCGATACGGGCAATGACCTGTCCCGAGACCACGGTTGAGCCCTCTGCCGCCAGGATTTCCTCAACCACGCCATCCTCAAGCGCCGGTATTTCAAACACGACCTTGTCGGTCTCGATATCGGCCAGGGTCTCGTCGCGCTTGACGGCATCACCGGCCTGCTTGTGCCAGGCCACGAGGGTCCCGTCGCTGACGGACTCGGGGAAGCTGGGGACCTTGATCTCGACTGCCATGGATTATCCTTGTTGTTCTTGCCACCGATGCTAACCCAAACTACCGGTGAACTCTTTAATTAATCGTTGTTAAATCTAGTTTAGTCGCTGATTCCGAGGGCGTCGTCAACCAGGGCATGCAGTTGTTGCACATGGAGCGCGGCACTGCCTGCCGCCGGCGCCGCCGATAATTCCCGACCGGCATATCCCAGGTAGCGGCCCTTACCCAGCAGGGCACGGACATTATGCTGGCTGGTATACCAGGCACCCTGATTTTTGGGCTCTTCCTGGCACCAGATAAATTGATCGGCATGGGGGTATCGCGCCAATTCCCGTTGCAGTTCATCTTTGGGAAAGGGATAGAGTTGCTCCATGCGAATGATAGCGACATCTTGACGACTATCCTTACGCCGTTTATCGAGTAAGTCATAATAGACTCTACCGCTGCTGAACACGACCCGCTTGACCTGCTGATCATCAAGCCCGTCAATCTCCGGGATCACGGTTTGGAATGTGCCCGCTGTCAGATCATCGAGGCTGCTGATCGCGAGTCGGTGGCGTAACAGGCTCTTGGGAGTCATAACCACTAATGGCCGCCGACTGGGGAGCAGCATCTGCCGACGGAGTAGATGGTAGATCTGCGCAGGTGTAGTGGGGATACAGACCTGCATATTCTGTTCGGCGCACAACTGCAAATAACGCTCAAGACGCGCCGAGGAATGTTCCGGACCCTGGCCTTCATAACCGTGTGGCAGAAACAACACCAAGCCGCAGAGACGGTTCCACTTTTGCTCACCGGCACTGATGAATTGGTCGATAACGACCTGGGCATTGTTGGCAAAATCACCAAACTGTGCCTCCCAAATGACCAGGGTGTTTGGATCGGTCGTGGCATAGCCGTACTCAAAGGCGAGCACGGCCTCCTCTGACAACAAGGAGTTAATCACCAGGAAATTTGCCTGATCGGTTGCCAGATACCGTAAGGGGACATAGGGCTCACCGTCTTTTTGGTTGTAGATCACCGCGTGACGATGAAAGAAGGTACCACGCCCGGAGTCCTGTCCGGAGAGACGGACGTGATAACCATCATTGATGAGGCTGGCGAAGGCCGTGGTCTCGGCGAAGCCCCAGTCAATTGGTAACCCGCCGGCCGCCATCTTGCGTCGATTGTCGAATATTTTGGCGACACTGTGATGTAATTCAAATCCCTTTGGTAACTTGCCCAGGCGTTCCCATAGCTGGCGCAGGGTGTCGAGCGGAATATGGGTATCGACGCTATCCATACAGGTTTTTCGCAAATATGGTTGCCAGTCGATCGCATGGGGGGATTTGGTGTTTCTATCGTTGGCCAGCTCCAGGGCAACGGGATTGTTGGCGGACAATGCCTGGCGATAATCTTCCGGCAAATGGTTGGCCGTCTCCGGATCGATAATACCCTGATGGACCAGATGTTTCGTAAAGAGTTCGCAGGTCGTGGGTTTTTGCTTGATACGTTTGTACATGACGGGTTGGGTCGCCAGGGGTTCATCGGCCTCACTATGTCCGTGCCGGCGATAACAGACGAGATCGATCACCACGTCTTTACGGAAGGCCATGCGATAATCCAGCGCCAGTTGCATGACAAACAGTACTGCTTCCGGATTGTCCCCATTTACGTGGAAGATAGGGGCATTCACCATTTTGGCCACGTCGGTGCAATAGAGGGTTGAGCGGGCGTCGTTTTGACTGCTGGTTGTAAAGCCGATCTGGTTATTGATGACGATGTGGATCGTCCCCTTGGTAGAATAGCCCCGTGATTGCGACATATTAAATGTTTCCATCACTACGCCCTGCCCGGAAAAGGCGGCGTCGCCGTGGATCAGTACCGGCAGCACCAGGCTACCGTCACTGTCCTGGCGCCGATCCTGACGGGCGCGGACCGACCCCTCCACGACCGGCCCGACGATCTCCAGGTGCGAGGGGTTAAAGGCCAGTGCCACATGCACCAGTCCACCCGCTGTCATGATGTTCGAGGAGAAACCAAGGTGGTATTTGACGTCTCCCGAACCGCTCGTGTTATTAGTGGACTTGCCTTCAAATTCGCGGAATAACTCGGCCGGCGTTTTCCCCATGATATTGACGAGCACATTAAGCCGGCCACGGTGGGCCATACCAATCGCCACTTCCGCTATTTTCTGATTGCCGGCGCGTTGGATAAGGCCATCCAGCATCGGGATCAGGCTTTCAGCCCCTTCCAGGGAGAAGCGTTTCTGGCCGACATATTTCGTATGCAGATACCGCTCCAGGCCCTCGGCGGCCACGATACGATCGAGCAGACGGCGCTTGATTTTGGCCGAATAAGACGGATTTGCCCGTTCCCGTTCCAGACGGTCCTGGATCCAGCGTTTTTCGGCGGTGTTGGTGATGTGCATGTACTCGGCACCGATCGCACTGCAATAGGTGTTTTTCAGAATCTCGATGATCTCACGCATTGTCGCCCTGTCCGGACCCACCAAAGACCCGGTATCGAATACCGTGTCGAAATCGCCCTCGGTTAATTCGTGATAGTGCAGACGTAATTCCGGTATATCGGCGATCACATCCGGCTTCAGTGGATTCGTCATTGCCTCCTGGTGGCCACGGAAACGGTAGGCATTAATCAGTTGCAGGATGCGGACTTGTTTACGTTCATAGACAAGTTTGTCCGCCGGTGGAATTAGATATTGCCGGCGTGTCTGTTGATGACCCAATACGCGGAAGTGTTCACGGATGGTTGAATGCTGGATATCTTTTAACCCCCCGTTGACTTGCGGCAGGTTTTCGAAGTACGCCCGCCAGTCTGGATCGATCTTCCCGGGGTCCAGTAAATACTCCTCATAGAGCTGATCGAGGTAGGCGGCATTACCTCCTGCCAAATGGGACGTTTGCCATTGTCCCAGCATGGATTTTTTGTTTATGTCATCCATATGTTGCCAACGGTTACCATAATGATTGTCGGTCGTCGATTCGTATGCCCTCACTATTTTAAAGTATAGAGGCCAGTCACACAGTTTGTTGAACAATGGGCCCAGGCTTGTCGGGTCCATTGCCACGATTGGCGTGTTGTCTGTAAGTAATTGGATGCAGGAATGGTCGCCAGGTTCAGTGGGCCGGGGTAACCCTGTCATCATTGGCGGCACTGCTGGCAGATCACCCGCACTGTCTGCCACTCATCACGGGATTGAGACCTGGCGGCAACAGTAACAGCCCCGGGATCCGGTATCAATGAACGCCGCTCTTCCATGGCAGGGGTTATTTATCAGCACACCCAGCCGGCACGCCCTATAGTCGCCAAATGTTCACTAATGACACAGGCCTGACAGAAACGCCCCCATCAGACAGTGCATCCGGACTTCGGCCCGCTTTGCTTGCTGGCGGAAAACACCGGAAAAGTAGGGGTTTTCAAGGGTCTTGGGAAATATCGTTAACTAGCTTGATTCTGGCCCAATTGTTGCATTTTTCAAAGCTACCTCTGAAAGAGCAAACCCGCCGAAAGGCGGAGGCGCAAAGTCACTGGTCTAAGGAACTGAAACGGAAAGTTCTAGGGCAGCAGGGCCGCCAGAGGAAGCAGTCAGTCGCTATTGTTACAAATAGCCGACATTGTTTCCCCGCCGTTCAAGATACGTTGACGCCCCATATGGGCCGGTCGCTGACCGTTTAATATGGTGAGGCAGTGGCAATCAGAACAAGATTTGAACTGAGGGAGATGATGTGACCGCGCATCACACGACACAAACTGATCATGGGACAGAACAACGTTGGGTGCTGCATAGCGTCCTGGAACAGGGGTTGGAGCAGCTCTCGTCCTGTCCGTGGTTGGACCCCGCCCTGGTTGCAGACCAGCGCCAGCGTGTAGCCGGCCTTTTGGATGTAGCCATGGCCTCCCTCGCCAGCCTGGATCGATTGGCCACGTCGGGTAATGTTCAGGCCTGGGGTTGGCACCCGCTATGGGATGACGAGGCGTTAAGAGTGGGCCTGCTGATAGTGATGCCCGGTGCCCCGATCCCGCTGCACGATCATCCTGGGAGTACTGGCTTGTTACAGGTACTGGAAGCGCGTGTGGTTATCCGCCAGTACACCCTCCGAGATCTCGCCATCTCGCATGGGGAGCCCGAGCTCGTTGTACTCAATATCGAAGGCCGCCGGGAATGCGTGTCAAATGATTGGCTGTTTTTTGGGCCGGAGCAGGGGAACATCCATACGGTGTCTGCCGTCGATGGGCCCTGTGTCCTGTTTGATGTGCTGTTACATCCCTATTTGGACGAGGACCGCTCCTGGTTTATGACCCTGGACGCCGATCTCAATGAGCCTGGTTGTGTCCTGGCAATGCGCATGAATGGCGACAGCAGATCCGGCAAGAATTCTTAAATTATCGCGGTGGTAGCAATAGTAATGAGTATGAGAAATCTAATGCAAGGTTATCTGGCTAATGGAATGGGTGGTTTGGGCGTGATTGCCGGAATGGATGCCGGGATAACACCATATCCTGGAAAC
>FXBF010000395.1_pt1 | contig 15020 bp, 11 predicted proteins | sample 5335321 | NCBI WGS metagenome assembly FXBF01 (sample SAMEA103928391, study PRJEB20085) | sediment metagenome | isolation source: sediment
CGATAAACATTAGATACCAGGTAAGGAAGCGCGTCATAGACGCCTTCGAGATCTTCGCCCGGAAAACCGCCGCGAACATAAGTATAAGCGCCCATCCCCAAGAACACCGCATCGTACTCTTTGATCAGCGCGTCGAACGGTTTGTCATCGCCTATATGCGTATCGAGAACGAAGTTAACACCCATTCCTTCGAGAATTTCCCGCCGCCTTGTACGACTTTCTTCTCCAGCTTGAATGGCGGTATTCCGAAGGTCAGCAGCCCGCCTATTTCCGAATAGCTGTCATAGACGTCCGAGCGAATCCCGTTACGTGCCAGCACATCGGCAGCGGCGAGCCCGGCCGGTCCGGCACCGACGATACCGACTTTCTTTCCGGTGTCGATGACATGAGACATGTCAGGCCGCCAACCCTGTTTTAATGCCTCGTCGGTAATGTATTTTTCGATGCTGCCGATACTAACGGCACCGATGCCATCGTTCAGCGTGCACGCTCCCTCGCACAAACGGTCCTGCGGGCAGATGCGGCCGCAGATTTCCGGCAAAGAGTTTGTCTGGTGCGACAGCTCCGCGGCCTGGAAGAGCTTGCCTTCTTCGATCAGGCGTAACCAGTCCGGAATGTAGTTGTGCACCGGGCATTTCCACTCGCAGTAGGGATTGCCGCAGGCCAGGCACCTGCCCGCTTGACTTGCGGCGTCGGCGCCATCGTACGATCCATAAATTTCGCCGAAGTGCTTCAGCCGGATTTCCACAGGCTCTTTCCCGGGATCGCGCCGCGGTATCTCCAGAAATTGCAGGGGGTGTTTCGGCATGGGTTAACCCGAAAATTGCACGAGAGTCCGGGATTGTGGGCGAGAGATCGTTGTGACTGACGCAGCTATGGACTGAGAGCCATAGCGCGCTATGGCTCGAGGGAAGAGCCAGTCAGCCGCAGCGAGATCCGGCCACAAACCGGACAGCCGACGAAAGGAAAAAAGTCTAACCATTAGGAAATCTCGACATTCATAGTTTGTATTGTTGTCAGCCATCTCCGGCACTCTCGTGCAATATTCGGGTCATGCTGCCTCGCGCAGCGAGTCTATCAGGGAACTGAGCTCGGCCGCCTTTGGTTTCACTACCCAGAATTTCGGCAGATAAGTTCTGTAGTCCTCGAGAATTTCCTGCCCCCACTCACTGTTTGTCGCTGCCACGTGCTCCATGATCAAGGACCTCAAGTGATGCAGATAGGCTTCCATGCTCTCCGAGGAAATGCGGTGGATGTCGATCAGCTCGTGGTTGTACAGATCGACAAAGTCACGATCGATATCGAGAACGTACGCGAATCCACCTGTCAGACCCGCCCCGAAGTTCACGCCGCTTCGACCCAGGACGACGACAACGCCGTCAGTCATGTATTCGCAGCAGTGGTCACCTGCGCCTTCGACAACAGCCGTCGCACCCGAATTTCTTACTGCAAAGCGTTCGCCTGCCTGCCCTGCCGCAAACAAGTGTCCCCCGGTCGCACCATAAAGGCAGGTATTACCAATGATGACCGTGTCTTTGGCTCTGAACAATGCATCGTCCGATGGTCGAATCGTGATTCGTCCACCGGTCATACCTTTGCCGACATAGTCGTTCGCATCACCGATCAGATTCAGGTTCAGGCCGGACACGTTCCAGGCGCCGAGACTCTGCCCGGCCGTTCCAGTAAGAAGAATATCGATAGGCGCGTCAGCCATGCCGTCGTTACCATAGTGCCGGGCAATTTCACCGGATATCCTGGCACCGATTGTTCGGTTGAAATTTCGAATGTCGAAGTGAAATTTGCCGCCGGTCTTGCCTTCAATGGCAGGAAGCGTTTCACGCAGCATGGATTCGGCGAGCTCACCCTTGTCGAACGGGTTGTTCCTTGCATCCGTACAGAATTGCGGTTTATCCGGCGAAAGCCCTTCGTCCGAAATGATTGGTAGAAGATTCAGCTTCCGCTGACGGCACGTTTCTCCCGGCAAGAGTTCAATTTGGTCGACACGACCGATAATTTCATTTAGCTGCCGGGCGCCCAGCGCTGAAAGAAGCATTCGAACCTCTTCTGCGACAAAGCGGAAGAAGTTCACAACCATTTCCGGAAGGCCGATGAAGTATTCGCTGCGCAAAACGTTGTTTTGTGTTGCAACGCCTGTCGCGCAGTTGTTCAAATGACAGATTCGAAGATACTTGCAGCCAAGTGCAACGATTGGTCCGGTGCCGAAACCAAAACTTTCGGCGCCCAGCATTGCTGCTTTGATGACATCCAGGCCGGTCTTGAGGCCGCCATCAGTTTGCAATCGAACTTTGTGACGGAGATCGTTCGCTCTCAGGACCTGGTGTGCCTCGGACAGGCCGAGTTCCCACGGGCTGCCCGCGTACTTCACCGAGGTGAGCGGGCTTGCCCCGGTCCCACCGTCATGCCCCGAGATTGTAATGAGGTCCGCATAGGCTTTAACGACTCCGGCGGCGATCGTGCCGACACCCGGTTCTGCAACGAGCTTCACGGACACGAGCGCTTCCGGGTTGACCTGCTTCAAATCAAATATCAATTGTGCGAGATCTTCGATCGAGTAAATGTCGTGATGCGGCGGTGGAGAGATCAGACCGACACCTGGTTTCGAGTATCGGAGTTTCGCAATCATCTCGTTGACTTTGTGTCCGGGCAACTGGCCACCCTCGCCGGGTTTTGCGCCCTGTGCAATTTTTATCTGTATCACTTCCGCATTGACGAGGTATTCGGCCGTGACGCCGAACCGGCCTGAAGCAATCTGCTTGATTTTGGACATCCGCTCGCTGCCGTGACGGGCCGGGTCTTCGCCGCCCTCCCCCGAATTCGAGCGTGCGCCCATGCGGTTCATCGCGATCGCCAGGGCCTCATGGGCCTCGGGCGACAGTGCGCCCAACGACATACCTGCACTGTCGAAGCGCGGCAGAATATTCTCGACTGATTCAACTTCTTCCAACGGCACGGGCTTACCCAGGGGCTTGGTCTTCATGAGGTCCCGGAGTGTCGCCACCGGCCGCTCATTAACCAGCTTTGCGTATTGCAGGTAGCGATCGAAGTCGCCGGTTCGAACTGCCGCCTGCAGTGTGGCGATGACATCCGGATTGAAGCAGTGATATTCGCCGCCATGCACGTACTTGAGGAGACCGCCTTGCCCAACTGGCTCTCTTGGTTCCCAGGCAGCCTTCGCAAGCTTGTGCTGATCTTCATGAAGATCGCCAAAGTCCGTGCCTTGTATTCGACTGACCGTACCTTTGAAGCATCGGTCGACGACTTCATCGTGCATCCCGACAATTTCAAACAGCTGGGCGCCCCGATAGCTCGACACGGAACAGATGCCCATCTTGGACATGACTTTGAAGAGGCCTTTTCGAATGCCGCGACGATAACTTCGTCCGAGCTGGCGTTGCCGGTCGACATTTCCCCTGACAGCCAGATCGTGTAGAGACTGGTAGACGAGATAGGGGTAGATCGCGGTCGCACCGTAACCGATCAGGCAGGCAAAATGGTGCGGGTCGCGGGCGACACCAGTTTCTACGATTATATTTGCGTCGCATCGCCGACTAATATTTACGAGGTGATGATGTACCGCGCCCGTCGCCAGCAAGGCATGCACCGGTAACAGGCCGGCCTTGAGATAACGGTCACTCAACATCATGAGAAACTTACCGTTCGAAACGGCCTGCTCCGCCTCACTGCAGATTTCATCAAGGGCATCGGTGAGCGGCATGTTTTCCGGTCTGTTCAGATCGATGAATGCGTACCTGTCTGCAAACATCGTCGGCCCTACCAGCTGACGCAACTTTCTTTGTGACAGCACTGGTGAGTTTATGATGACCTGCTCCGCATGCTCCGGTCCGATATCGAAAAGATTACCTTCGCGACCGATGTTCGTCTGCAGTGACATGACGATGCGTTCGCGCAGCGAGTCGATCGGTGGATTGGTCACCTGCGCAAACTGTTGTCGAAAGTAGTCGAACGGAGACCTGACTTTCCTGGATAGCACCGGCATCGGCGTATCGTCACCCATCGAGCCCACGGCTTCCTGTTCCGCTTTCGCGAGCACGCTGATAACTTCAGTCAGCTCCTCCCGCGTGAGATTAAACATCTTTTGGTAGACGGTCAGCGTGTCCCCGTCCATTGGCTCGGCTGCTGTGTGCCGGTCGATCAATTCCGAATCCAGATAGCGAACACCTTGCTTCAACCATTTCTTGTAAGGCGCGCGCAATTTCAACATACCGTGAATCGCATCGTTGTCCAGAAGAATGCCGTTTCGCAAATCAACGGCCAGCATCTCGCCCGGTCCAAGCCTTCCTTTCGTGACGACGTCTTTAGCTTCGTAGTCATAGACACCTATTTCCGAGGCGATCGTGATATGGCGGTCTTTCGTAATGACATACCGGGCCGGACGGAGCCCGTTTCTATCGAGACAACATGCCGCATAGTGCCCGTCAGTCAGGACGATGCCCGCCGGGCCATCCCATGGCTCCATCTGGCAGTCGAAGAACTCATAGAACGCACGTACGTCCGGATCCATATTGTCTACCGTCTGCCACGCCGGTGGAATCAGGATGCGCATCGCCTGAATGACATCCATGCCGGCAGCGCGCATTACCTCGAGCATGTTGTCGAGAGTCGAGGAGTCCGATCCCGTCAGTGACACGATCGGATCCAGATCGGAAATATCGTTTAACTTGTCGCTGCGAAAATTGTCGGCCCTCGCCAGTGCCCAGTTTCTGTTTCCCTGAATTGTGTTGATCTCGCCGTTGTGCGCCAGGAAACGGAACGGCTGGGCAAGCCGCCACTCGGGCATTGTGTTGGTTGAAAACCGTTGGTGAAAAACACACACCGATGATTCGAGCCGGGGATCGCAAAGGTCGGGAAAAAATTTAGGTAGCGCATCGGGCATGATCATGCCCTTGTAGCTGATCGTCACAGACGACAGGCTGGCCACGTACGCGCCTGAATCGATATCGCTAATTCGTTTTTCAGCCCGGCGTCTGGCAAGAAACAGTGCTCTGTTGAACTCGCTGCGTTGCATACCGGCAGGCGCATTGACGAATGCCTGCTCAATGCGGGGCAGCGTTTGCAACGCCAGCTCACCGCAAACGGACGAATCGAGAGGAACCTCGCGCCACCCCGCCGTCTCGAGTCCTGATTCTTCGACGGCATTGTCGATCTCGCGTTTGACCTTTGTCGCAAGATCCTGATCCTGTGAGAGGAACACCATTCCTGCCGCAAAGCGTTCGTTTAGTTCGAGCCCTGCCTCCTCGCCAACCGAGCGCAGAAACTTTTCCGGAAATTTGATGAGCAAACCGCAGCCGTCGCCCGTTTTTCCGTCAGCTGCGATGGCTCCTCTGTGCGTCAGGCGCGCCAGAGCGGATATCGCCGTTTCGATCAGCCAGTGGCTCGGACTGTCGTCGATATTTGCAATCAGGCCGAAGCCACAACTATCGCGCTGGAACGACGGATCGTGCAGGCCTTTGCCGCTGGTACTGTTTCGGCTTATTGCAGATTTCTCGCTCATGACCGCCTTAGGAACCGCTTGAAAGCGTACCCAAACCAAGATTCTCGAATGAGATGGCGCCATCGTGACGCCTTTCGGGACTGCTTCTAAGGCCTACGAGTTCGCGGCCGGGACAATTTTCATGTTACCGACTAAAGACTTTTCTCTGAAGTAGCCCGAACGGCTTAGTATATGACAGCATTCGTAAATTGGGCCATCCAGGACAGGAATTGCCACCGATCGGGGAAATAATCTATGCAATCCGGTGCTTTGTGCACCAAGATCGTGCGTCTTGTGCCTGTGAGAAGGTTTGAAATATTGGTTTCGCGCGAAACCAACAAAAATGACAAAAGAATTCTAGAAACGGCCTGGCTGCATTTCTATGCTTCCTCCGCTGCGGAATTTCAGCGGTTTAGCGAGCGGAATATCGACTGCAAAACTTCCGCTTAACTCGTAATCGATGTTCCGGTTCGTACCGGTTCGGATGAGCGTGGAAAAGCTGGAAGTCGTCTTCAGCAGATTCAGTTGCACGCTGATCATGAACCGCCCGTTGCCGTCCGATGGCACTGTGAAGTTTCCGCGCGTCTCACCACTTGCGAACTGCTGCTCTCCGAGCCGCACCTGGTATCGCACTGACTTGATCGGTAGCGGAAACGGATTCGGATTGCTGACATCGAAGCCAAGCAAAAAAGTTTGCTTGTCAAAGTCAGCACTCGTCATCTCGATACTCGTCAGACTGACTTCGGGAGTGCTGATAATTGCCCCTGTTCCGGCACAGGCTGACATGGTAGCAATGGTGGCCAGTGATGCGGCTTTCACACTAATAATTCGTAGATTCATATCTACCCCGGCTCTGCGATCCTCAATGAAGCTTCTGCCCGAGATCTCCCCAGCGGGCGCCAATGAGCATCCACTCGTCGTCGTCCTTCTCCAGTTCCAGCGAAAACTGATAGGCATCTGCGTTTACACCCAGCGCACGGGTCGTCGTTCCAACGCCGGCGGCCGTTACCAGGATTTCAGCGGCTGTCTCGTCGATGACTGTCAATTTATCGATCTTCATGACAAGAACTACGGACTTTTGGCGCAGAAAATAGAAACGCAGGAGCTTATTGACCGCATCCCGGTCGTTGCCCCTGCCATCCGCGTAGTGTTCCGAGACCATTGCGACAAGACGCCGGCGGTCGAGGTCCTCGGCGGCGGCTTCCGCCTCGGCGATCCACTGGCGGAGGGACTCTTCAGGCCCGACAGAAGGGCCCCCGCAGGCAGCCAACAACGCGCATATCATGCATACGGTGATCAAACGCATAGAGCCTGCCCGTATTTAGTGCTAAAAGACACTATGAGCGGATGGACTCGCCCCATTCTGTGACCTGGTTCGCAGATCGAACCGAAGCCCCAGGTTACAGACGCAACCTCGTAAACGGCGGTGTGATATGTCTGTAAAACTCTTTAGCGAAAGCATGGACGCGACGATTACCGACGACGACCAGATTCGCATCGATGCAATCCTGTCGTTCTGGTTCATGGAGCAGCAACTCAGCGCCCCAAAAATCGACGGACGCATGGATACCTGGTTCGGCGAAGATCCTGTATTCGATCATGAGATCGAAAAGGAATTTTCCGACGATGTTGAGAGGGCATCGGACGGCAAACTCGACCACTGGGCCCACGAACCGAGGGGCCGGCTGGCCCTGATCCTACTGCTCGATCAGTTTCGGCGAAATATCTTTCGCAACACGCCCGAAGCCTACGAGAAGGACAAGGCGGCCTTGAGGCTTTGCGTAGAGGGCGCGATGGAGAAAAAGGACAAGGGCCTGGCTCCGATTCATAAGGCATTCTTTTACATGCCCCTGCAACACGCCGAATCGCGTAAGGTGCAGGCGAAGTCCCGCGAGATTTATCAGCGCCTTGCCGAGGCTGTATCGCCGACTTACAAAGAGACCTTTGAAACCATTGCCCAGTTTGCCGATCTCCACGCCGACATCGTCGAGCAATTTGGCCGGTTCCCGCACCGCAACAAATTGTTGAATCGCGAAAACAGCGCCAAGGAAGAGGAATACCTGGCGGCCGACAACCCGGACTTCGGCCAGGGATAAAGTGGGAATCGCCTGTCGGGACGGGCTCTTAGCATCTGTTGGCACCCGTAATCGCCCGTCAGGACGGGCTCCAACAGATACCAACAAACGTATCGTGGGAGCCCGTCCTGACGGGCGATATTCAATTAATCTAAATGCAACCGTGATATCCGTATATATCGAGCTGTCAACAATATTGCGGCCACCGATAAGCCTAATACGAAGGCTGCCCAGGTGTAGTGAGGTGGAAGGCGATAGGTAATGGCGGCCAGATACGCCAGGGGAAAGGCCAGAAACCAGTACGAGAATATGTTGATGACCATCGGCACGCGCGTGTCCTTGTAGCCTCGCAACGAGCCTGCCGCCCCTATCTGCACACCGTCGCCTATCTGAAATATTGCAGCCATCAGCAACAGGCTGACGGCGATCGCCTGCACAGCCGAATCGTTTGTGTACAGGCTCACGATGGCGTCCCGGAATACGAGCAGGAATACCGCCGTGAAAGTCATAAATACAGCGCACATCGATATGCCGATCGCACCGCCAAGCCGGGCAGCCGCCGCATTGCCGGCGCCCAGCGCATGGCCGACGCGAATAGTCGCTGCGGAGCTTAGCGCGAGCGGAATCATAAACATCGTTGCCGCGAAGTTAATCGCAATCTGGTGTGCAGCGGCGATATTCGCCCCGCGTGTTCCCATGAGAATCGAAACTGCCGAAAAAAGACCTGCTTCAGCCGTGATCGTCAACGCAATAGGTGTGCCCAAGAGGAATATTTCTTTGATGATTGGAATCCGAATCCGCGCTCCACGAACAAATATCTGCAGCGGCTGATACCTCGGATGCAGATACACATAGAAACCGAGCCCGATCATTATCAGCCACATCGTTATCCCGCTCGCCAATCCGGCGCCGACCGCACCGAGTGCAGGTGCGCCGAAGTGCCCGAACATCAATACGTAGTTCAGAAACACATTGCATGCCAAGGCGAACAGAGACGTGTACATGATCGGGCGTGTATAGCCAATGCCCTCTGTGGTAAACCGGAACGCCAGGAATGCGGAAATGGCAGGTGCGCCGATCATGATCGCCCGAACGTAACCGATGGTCAGGTCGCGAAACTCCGTTGCGATTCCTACGAATCGCAGTGCCGGTTCAACGAATAGCTGCGCCAGTACGAAAATTGATATGCCGAGCATCGCGCTCAACCAAAGCCCCTGGCGGGTGTAACGTCCGATGAGTGACGGATTGCCCGCACCGAAATGGCGAGCAGCAATTGGCGAGATCGCCATCATCAGACCGAGCATCAGCGTGAACCCCAGAAACCAAACGCTACCTCCAACGGCGACAGCTGCGAGCGCTTCGGCACCCAAGCGACCAGCCATGACCGTGTCTGCAAACTGCATGCCTGCTATCGCAAGGTTGTTAATCATCAGAGGGCCCGCCAGACGCAATAGTGCTCTGACTTCCTGCAGCCAGTTGTTGCCGGGAGTAAAAGTTGTCATTAATGCTGCGTCGTTGCGAGGGCGGACTGTAGCACGTATGCCTTATGTTCAATGGCGGCAATAGTGTAAAGTTGCGCACGACTCACTCAATTGAATATCGGAGACAGGTATGTTGCACGATGGACAATCCATCCGAGTGGCGGTTGTCGGGGGCTTGAGAATTCCCTTCTGTCGCGCCCATTCTGTATACAGAGGCTGTTCCAATCAAGACATGATGACGGCCACGTTGATGGCCCTGATCAATAAGTATGACCTAAAGGACCAGACGCTCGGCGACGTCGCGCTCGGTGCGGTGATAAAACATTCGAAGGACTGGAATCTTGCCAGAGAATCGGTCATCGGCTCCGGGCTGTCACTGAAGACGCCTGCATTCGACCTTCAGCGCGCGTGTGGAACCAGCATCGAGGCGTGCACACAAATCGCCAACAAGATCGCGCTCGGGCAGATCGAGGCCGGCATTGCCGGTGGGACGGATTCTATTAGCGACGCGCCAATCGTTTTTCGGGACGGGCTTCGCCGGATCCTGCTGGACGTCTACGGTGGCAGATCACTGATGCGGAAAATTCTCCCCTGGCTTCGGCTGCGTCCGCCCCATCTCCTTCCCGAGTTCCCGGGTGTCACGGAACCGCGCACAGGCCTGTCCATGGGCCAGAGCATGGAGATTACGGCCAAGGAGTGGGAAGTTCCCCGTGAACATCAGGACCAGCTTGCGCTCACCAGTCACGTGAAGGCGGCCAAAGCTTTCGATGAAGGCTTTTATGACGACCTGGTCGTGCCCTATCAAGGCGCTGAAGAAGACAACAACATCCGCCGGGATACGAGCTACGAAAAACTCGCTGCCCTGAAGCCTGTTTTCGACAAGGGCGCGGAGGCGACGATGACAGCGGGCAACAGCACGCCATTGACCGATGGTGCCGCTGCCGTGCTGCTCGCGTCCGAGGCCTGGGCAAAACAAAAAAACCTTCCCATCATTGCCTATATAACTTTTGTCAATGTCGCGGCCGTAAACTTCATCGGCGTAGACGGGCTACTGATGGCGCCCGTATTTGCGGTTTCGGACATGTTGAAAAAAGCGAATCTTCGATTGCAGGAATTCGACTTTTATGAAATTCACGAGGCTTTTGCTGCGCAGACAATCGCGACGCTCAAAGCCTGGCAGTCGGAAGAGTTTTGCCGCGCCAGGCTGGGCCAAAATGAACCGATGGGTCCGATCGAGCTTGCCAAGCTCAACGTCAAGGGTGGAAGTCTTGCAATTGGTCATCCCTTCGCTGCAACAGGTGCCAGAGTTGTTGCCACGATGGCCAAACTGCTGAGCGAGAAAGGATCGGGTCGCGGCCTGGTATCAGTTTGCACGGCCGGTGGCATGGGCGTAACAGCAATCATGGAAGCGGCAACCAACTGAAACTATGGGTCTCAGTGAAATACTGGCGGCAATTAACGCCGTCCTGTGGAACGAGACCTGGCTTTATATCATTGTTGGCACAGGCATTGTTTTCACCGTCTGGAGCGGCTTCTCACAGTACCGGGCATTGACGCACGGGCCTGCCGTGGTCCGCGGCGTATACGACGATCCGAACGACCCTGGCGCTATTAATCACTTCCAGGCTCTCTCGGCGGCACTCTCGGGCACGGTCGGACTCGGCAATATCGGCGGCGTAGCGCTCGCCATCACGCTGGGCGGTCCCGGCGCAATCTTCTGGTTGTGGGTCGTCGGCTTCCTCGGCATGGCGATCAAGCTGACCGAAGTCACGATGTCGATGTTGTACAGAAATACCGACGATCCTCAGAACCCGCATGGCGGCCCGATGTGGGTCGCCGACAAGGCGCTGCCGCGCCTGAAACCCGAACTCAAATGGCTCGGCAAAACAATTGCAATTGTTTTTTGCGTTTCTCTGCTCATGTCGTCGGCAACCGGCGGAAATATGTTTCAGGCCTGGAACATCGCCGAAGTTACCAACGAATATTTTGGTATTCCCGGCTGGGTGAGCGGGCTCGTTCTGGCGGCACTTGTCGCCGCCGTTATCATCGGCGGTATCAAAAGAATCGGAAAAGTCGCCGGCACCCTGGTGCCGTTCATGGTCGCGCTCTATATGCTCGTCGGCTTCTACGTACTTTTTCTCAATATCGAAAAAATTCCTGCGATGTTTGCACTAATAATCACGAACGCGTTTACGCCAACCGAAGCGAGTGGTGCGTTCATCGGCGGTACGGCCGCATCTGCTTTTCTTTTTGGCATGAAGCGCGCGGTATTCTCCAATGAAGCAGGTCAAGGCTCATCGCCAATTGCGCATTCGGCGGCGAAAACGGATGAGCCCGCGCGGGAAGGAATCGTCGCCGGACTCGAGCCCTTCATCGACACGATCGTTGTCTGTACTTTTACGGCGCTGATCATTCTCGCTAGCGGCATCTGGAACCGCGGCCCGGACGTCATGTTCACGAACATGCCGAACGCAACACAGTCCGAGTCCGGCTGGCAATTCGAGGATACCGCCGCGCCGGACGGCGAATGGCGGGACGGTGAGATCGTTACGCTCATCGTTGAAGCCGGCGAGAACCCGGCAACCGGTCAGCACTTCCATCGCATCGATGGCGTCATTACCGCGCGGGCTACGGGCTTTGTCATTAACTGGGATTCCCTCGATGACCCGGTCGAGCCGGAAATCGTCGCGGGTGGGCTTTACAAGACCTATGTCGGGGCGACCCTGACCGCAAAAGCACTCGATTCCGTGACAGCCGGACTTGGTAAGTGGCTTATCACCATCGCGTCCTGGCTGTTTGGCATATCGACCATCATCGCCTGGGCCTATTACGGCGAGCAGGGAGCAATCTATTTGGCCGGGGACAAGGGGGTTTTGCCGTTCAAATTCGTCTATTGCGGCCTGATATTTCTCGCGACGTTAGGCCACATTCAAACCGATACCGATCTCGACAACATGACAGGCATCGGGCTCGGTGTGATGGTTTGGGCGAATTTGCCGATTGTCTGGATATTCGGGTACCAGGCGATGCGAGCCTACAAAGACTATGTTCGCAGACTCAAAGACGGTCGGATTGGCCCGGATCACCCACCACCGAGCATCGAGGACCTCCTTTCGGGTAAGGACGTCGAGTCCCGTTAGACAATCCTGACTATACCTTATGATTTTTCATCGTGGCGGCGCTGTGTTTTTTTGCGAAGCAGATCCAATGCGCTGTCCAGTCGATCCTTGGCCTGCGCCGTGACCCCGCCTTTTCGGTATTCGTCTACGACGAAAGCCTCGACACGTGAAACCATTTCGTCGATGTCCTCGACTGCAAACCGTTCATCGTCAGTCGGTCGGCCGTGATAATGCTCGGCTGCGCCGAAAAGATTTATCCAGTGCTCGCTGCGGCGCCCGACCCGCAACAGATCATAAAATTCCGGACCCGGCTTTACGCTTCCACGAACCAGGCTAACAACGCCGGCAATCAATGAAACAGGAAGGAGCAACACATCGCGAAAGCCATCGAACAGAAGTTTCACCTGAAATACGGCAACGTCGCGGACAAGTACCCATCGGTCGGGCTCGCTATTTTCTGCAATTATTTCAGGTTCGCCGTTCATCGATTATCTGCCGCAATTTCCTGTGAATATAGCATGCTGCACGCAGACCTCGTTGGCCCTGCGGGCTAGCGTCCGTTCCGGTGATGAAGAACCTATCTCAAAGTTCCGCATGGCCGCGAAGCGGTCTTTGCGGGATGGGCTGCAAGGCGCGAGGATTGAAATGTGGTAATTCCACCTTAGCGACGAGCAACGACGCAGCCCGCCCGCAAAGGCGCTTCCCATGCGGGTTTCCACGCATTGGCCCGGGCTACCTTGTTGCGCCCCTTGCAAATGCGCTTGGGCCATTCGACGCGGCGCGCGTTGCGTATCCGAGCCAATGCGTTGGAAACGCGGCTCATGAGGAATTTTGAGATAGGTTCTAGTACTGTTACTCAAGCACTTAGCCGACGTCACCACGGGCAAACCCTGATATGCCACCATTTGAATCTTCGCCCGATTATGAACACGGACTCCCCGAGTCCCTGGGCGTACTACTCGTCAATACAGGCACCCCTGATGCACCGACGTCCGAAGCGGTGCGGCGTTATCTTAAGCAGTTCCTGTCCGATCCTCGCGTTATCGAGTTGCCCCGCTGGATCTGGTGGCCTGTTCTGTACGCGTACATACTCCGTGTACGGCCAGAACAGTCTGCGGCCGCCTACAGAAAAATTTGGACAGACCAGGGCTCACCGCTTTTATTACACTCCAAAGACATCGCGGATTCTCTGCAGGCAAAGCTCTCCGGCCGTTTGTCCGGAGCAACGCATGTGGAGATCGGGATGTCTTATGGCAATCCATCGATCGAGAACGCTTTGGACAGTTTGCACCAGCAGTACATCCGACGATTGCTTGTGCTTCCGCTGTATCCGCAGTATTCGGGTACGTCAACAGGTTCAGTATTCAACTCGGTAACTGCGATACTCCAGCGCCGGCGCTGGGTGCCGGAGTTGCATTTCATCAACCATTATCACGATGCGGCAGGCTACATTTCTGCGTTAGCAGCAAGCACTCGCGATTTTTGGGATCTGCACGGCCGTGGTGAGCGTTTGTTATTTTCGTTTCATGGAGTGCCTCGTCGAACGCTTGACAAGGGAGACCCTTATCACTGCCAATGTCAGAAAACCGCGAGGCTGGTTGCCGAATCACTGGAACTCGAGGAGGGCAGCTGGCACGTAAGTTTTCAATCGCGTCTTGGTCGCGAAGAGTGGTTACGGCCTTACACCGACGAAATAATGACCTCCTGGGGTGCCGAGAAGGTCGGCAGGATCGACGTTATCAGTCCGAGCTTCGCCGCAGATTGTCTCGAGACGCTGGAGGAGATTGCGATACGATACGCAGGCGACTTCGCCGCAGCCGGCGGGGGAGAGCTTCGCTACATCCCGGCACTCAATGCCCGCGATGATCACATCACCTTCCTGAGTCGCCTGATAGAAAGAAACGTCGCAGGTTGGCCGGAAGCATCTCCGGATTGGAGTCTTACTGAAGCCGCACGTGAAATGGACAAGAGCCTGCAGCGTGCACGCGAAATGGGCGCGGAGCGATGACGATGCTGGGACAGTTTCTCGAATTCAGCGTATACGCGCCTGACATCATCGAGTCGCTCGTATTTTATAAGACGCTTGGCTTTTCGGAGCTGACGAGTGGGGATGTCTGGCCACACAAATACGCTGTTGTCAGCGACGGCGAACTGTGTATCGGCCTGCACGAACGTGCTTTCGAAGAGCCTACGTTGACTTTTGTCCATCGCGATCTCGCCCGGCACGCACGCGCAATGTCGGATCACGGCTTCGATTTCAATTTGCTCAGGATCGACACCGACGTATTCAATGAACTCGGCTTTCGCGATCGCGACGGTCACATGATAAGCATGATCGAAGCCCGGACGTTCTCACCGCCAATCGAGGACGTTGAGAAGTCGATTTGCGGTGACTGGTTTGAGATGAGCCTCCCCGCAAAAGACGCGACGCGCTCTGGTCGTTTTTGGGCGCCGCTTGCGCCCGCCATGATAGAACTTCGGGAGGAGCCAACGCCGCACCTGCGCTTCGATGCAGCCGGGATGCCACTGGGCCTCAGCGAGCACAAGGCACTCAAGGAACCGTCTCCCTGTTTCGTCTGCGACGACCTGAGCTCGGTTTTGGCCGATGTCGAACGACATGGTCTGAATATCGACACGAATCCCGAATACGAATCTGCCTTCGTATCCATACAGGCGCCTGAAGGAACGACCCTCTATTTGTTCGAGGCTGATTTTCTGGCAACTGATGACAGCGACTAGCCTGCATATTTCATCGAGGCGGCGGACGGCGGTGTACAAATTGCGCTCAGCAATCGGCCTGACAACACGGTGAAAAATCTTGAATGTTCGATCT
>FXBF010000396.1_pt1 | contig 15016 bp, 13 predicted proteins | sample 5335321 | NCBI WGS metagenome assembly FXBF01 (sample SAMEA103928391, study PRJEB20085) | sediment metagenome | isolation source: sediment
GCCCGACATGGCCCTTAAAGAAATTTGGGTGTATCTCCTGGCTTACAACTTGATCCGCCGACTAAGGGGTCAGAGCCCTTTACAAGGGTACTGTTCGATGACACCCTTGAAACTAATTGATTAATGACTAGGGCGCAGAAAAAAACCAATCACGAATCACGGAATTTCAGTCCTCAGTCCAAAGTCCTCAGTCATCCTGCCTCCTCACACTTTACGCTTCACGGAATCTAAATGTGGCAGGCTGTCGTATATCGTTCGTTCAAGGCTGCAACACGGGTTCGAATCCTGTTCGCAGTCTAAAACCGTTGCGCCGCAAAATGTTCGATATGGACGACACACTGCATCCCTACGGTTTATCTCCGACACGGTCCCTCGCCGAGAAGAGCTATCCGCCGGATTAACAAGCGATTTTTCTCTCATCCACAAAACGCTTGACGGAGTTATACTGCAATTGAGACGTTCAATATTCGTTAGGTTTCTCACGAATAAATGGCCAAGCATCGCATTTTTACCGTTGGCTTCGATCTTCCGGGCGACGAGTTCGAGTATGTCGACTTCGACTCCGACGCCACCTTGCTTGATGCGGACATCATCCTTTTCGAGCCGACGCTAGGGAACGCCTGGGGTTCCGAAAGCTACAATGGCAAGACTTTGCTGAACGAATACTCATCGTTTAGTGCTAAGCAACATTTGGATCATTGGTGCTCCGAGATTGTTGCTGCCGTAAAAGCAGGAAAGCTTGTAATCGTGTATCTGGTGAAACCGAGGGAGTGCTATCGTTATACTGGTCAGAAACAGCACTCCGGGACAGGCCGGAGTCGTGTGACTACAAACATTGTCACTGAAGTCTCATCATACGAGGCGGTACCCAATTTGAAAACGGTGACCCCTAAGAGCGGAACAGGAATTCGACTTGATAAGGACGCCAAGTACCTTGCCCCGTATTGGTCCGAGTTTTCCAGCTATTCCCCCTATGAAGTGGAGATCGAAGGAGATTTCAAGCACATCCTTCTCCGGTCTCGCGCAGGCGATAGAACTGTAGGTGCCGCGGTGCACGCAGCAGCCGGTGTTCTTCTGTTTCTGCCCCCACTTCGTTATGACGAAGAGGTGTTCGTTAGCGATGACGAAAAGTCCGATGAGCCATACTGGACCAAGGACGCGTTGCGGTTTGGAAAGCGCCTTGTCGCAGTACTAGGCGCTTTGGCAGATAGCCTAAAGCACTTTGGGGAAGCATCGCCGCCACCAAGCTGGGCGGCGGCATCGAAGTTCCGTCTTGCCTCAGAAGGTCGCTTGCAATCGGAGATTTCCAAATGCTCGTCGAGCATCGCCACCCTGCAAGTAAAGAAAACCTCTCTTGAAGACGAACTCGTCCAAGCAGGAAGTCTTCGATGTTTGCTTTTTGAACAAGGCAAACCCCTCGAAGTCGTAGTACTGGAGGCACTCCGGCTTCTTGGATTTGACGCGCAGCCATTTGCGGATGGCGAATCCGAATTTGATTCCGTTTTCGTAAGCCCCGAGGGAAGATGCATTGGTGAAGCGGAGGGGAAAGACAATAAACCGATTAACATCGACAAATTCAGCCAGTTGGAACGAAATCTTCAGGAGGATTTCGCCCGCGACGACGTCACTGAGTACGCAAAGGGCGCGCTGTTTGGAAATGCCTTCCGACTCCTTCCCCTACAAGACCGTGCCGACTTTTTCACTGACAAATGTATAACCGCAGCCAAACGAGTGGGGGTTGCGCTGGTTAGAACACCAGATCTTTTTGATCCCGCTAAGTATATGAAGGAAACGCCAGGCGACGCGGAGTACGCAAAGCAGTGCCGCGAGGCGATTTTCCGGTCCGAAGGCGATGTCGTGGTGTTTCCACCAATACCTACGACTGAAACGAGCGTGCTAGAGGAAAGGCCGCAAGCAGAAGGAGCGAAACCTAACATTCAGGTCAACGCGGACGCGCCGCCTGCGGGCGACGCGCCGGTTACGTGAGTCGTTATTTTGCTTCCGTTACATGCTGAGGTGAATGATGATCGATACATTTCTCAAACTTATCGAGTGGCTAATCAAATCACAACAGGTCCACCAAGAGAACAAAGAGAAAGTCTTCGACCGTTACGTGCAGCCAATGTACGACGAGGCAGAGAAGATATACGGCGATTATCTCAAGTTACTAACTGACATCAAGAGGAAGCTTAAGGCCGACGTGGATATCGCAGCAATCATCGAACAGTTGGAAATCGGACGATTAGAATATAAACCTGCTCGCGATAAACTTCGAGCCGCGCTTCGGCAGCTCGACACAGAAGACCTGCCAACTTTCGAAAGGGGAATCGTTGGCGTACTGTGTGGTGGTGCATCGCGGCTTGGGAATGCCCGGGCTCTCGGCTTTCGACCATATAGCAGTGCGAGTCGCCATACTTTGCTAGACATTCTTTGTCGCCTACGAGACAAAGATACTGAAAGAGCGAAGGAGTCTGGGCTAAGGGCCGTCGATCAGCAGTTGCATTACTTGGACAAGGCTTGGCAAGATGTTGTCGATGGATACGTGGAAAGACAAAAAGAGGTGCTACCATAATTGGAAACGCCAATTAAGGAAAACAGGGTCACCCCTTAGCCAACCTTAGTCAACAAGAAAAACTATCTACCGAACGCATGGAGGAGAAGGGGACACCGATAAGAAAACGGGACAGATTTGTTTTTCATGCTTACGGGCCCGCTCTTCCTCTTTGTACTGGGCTCTGGTTGAGCAAGGTGCAAATGCCTCAGTGTTTAGCAGTTGTGTTTCCTCGACTTGGCACTCGCTACCCGCCACTGAACTTCCAACCAAAGGCAAATGCGGCACTGCAAGGCCTGACGGCCATGCGCCCACCTGCCGAGTGACAAAGCGGCCGTTCCCATGAACGCGTCCAGGAACGAGGGGTTTATTACGACGACGTTGATCGACTGGATTGCGGCGATACCCTCCGGGGAGGGCACGCGCGCTGGGGCCTTCATCACGAAGCTCGAGAATGCGAAGAAGACCCCCCTACCAGGGCCGAGCCGAGAAGGGCTGTCGTCCCTACGAGCGGGATTAGCGGGTTCATTGTTCCACCACCGTTTGAAGTGATGACGATACATTCCATACGCCCGAATCGGCGATCCGGCGCGCATACTCGGCGAAGTCTGTCGGTTCCCGACCTAGCGCTCGTTGGACGCCGTCGCACACGTATGCGTTCCGACCATCGAGTACCGTGGAAAACAGGTAGTCCAACAACCACGCAATGTCATCCGGCGCGCCAGACTCAGCGATACCGGCTGCAAAGGCCTCGTGCGGGATCTGGATGTATCGGATCTCGCGTCCGCTGGCACGGGCGATTTCTGCCACTGCCTCCTTAAAGGTCAGCATTCGAGGTCCAGTGACCTCGTAGATCTGACCCGCATGGCCGTCTTCGGTCAGCGCGGCGACTGCGACATCGGCAATGTCATCCACGTCGACGAACGGCTCCGCGACATCCCCGGCTGGAAGCGTGATCTCGCCTGCCAATACCATGCCGAGAAACTCCCCTTCGGAGAAGTTCTGGTTGAACCAGCTGGCGCGAACGACGGTCCATTCGATGCCCGCGTCCTGGACGATGCGTTCGCATAGTTGTGCTTCCTCTTCTCCACGACCGGACAAGAGAACCAGGCGCTGGACCCCATGGTCCACGGCTTTTTCGACAAAGACGCGGATGGCGTCCGTCGCCCCAGGGATAGCGAGGTCGGGGGCATAACTGATATACGCTGCCATAACGCCATCGAGTGCGGCGTCCCAGGTGCTCTGGTCGTCCCAGTCGAAGGACGGATCGGCGGCCCGAGACGCGATGCGCGTCGGCACGCCGCGGGTCGCGAGCCGCTCCACTATGCGGCGGCCGGTCTTGCCGGTCCCGCCGAGAACGAGTGTGAGCCTTTTAGATCGTGTGGTGCTGTTCATTCTGTCTTTCATGGCCATCTCCTGTGATTTACTTGACACTGTGTCAATTGACAATATGTCAACCTTAAAGCATAGTTGACACTATGTCAAGCGAAGGTTTAACAACCCAGACACGAATCCTGCTTGCGACGGTTCGGATGCTCGAAGAGCACGGGGGCCGCGGCGTCCGCGTGGGGGATATCGCCAAGGCGGCTGGAATTTCACGTCAAGCGGTCTACCTACACTTCGTGTCGCGCGCGGAGCTGTTGGTGGCTGCAACGAAGTACCTGGACGAGGTTCTGGAAGTGGATCGCCGGCTCGCCCCATCACGAGCAGCAAAGTCAGGGGTCGAACGTCTGGCTCTATATATCGAGGCTTGGGGTAACTACATTCCGGAAATCTATGGCGTCGCGAAAGCGCTTCTCTTGGCGCAGGACACTGACGAAGCGGCGGCAGCGGCCTGGAAAGACCGCATGATGGCCATGCGTGACGGTTGTCGTGCAGCTATTGAAGCACTGCATTCCGATGGCAACCTTGCACCCGAATGGACGCCCAAGCGAGCCACGGATGCTTTGTGGACGATGCTTCTGATACCGAACTGGGAAAACCTTACCGGCGAATGCGGTTGGTCAACACGGCAGTATGTTCGTTGGATGAAGACCATGGCGAAGCGAACCTTTATAGATGAATCATAGTGACTTATAAGGATCAGAATTAAAGTTAAAGGGGACGCAACCCTCTTCTAGCACTCTTATTCGATGCCAGGCTGCAGCGATGCCGAGAATAGCGAGGACCGTCTTCGCCGGTGTGCCCCGGATAGAGGGCCAGGTCTTGAATCACGAATCTCAAAAATAAGAATCAAAGCGGAGTGAATTGATTTTTCGTATGGAAGCGAAAAGAAAACGGGACAGATTTGTTTTTCCATGGCTACGAGCGATCTGAGAAAATCCGTTTTAGATAACGCGCCGACTAGGCCACCCGTTTTTTCACATCGATCTATCCTAAAGGCGAGACTGGCGCTGGTGTTAGCGAGTGTGGTTATATCAGGATGTAACGCACCAGAATGGCAGGCAGCCACTTACCATTTATTTATAGGAATACTTCGGCATCCAGTCCGTCCCGCGGCCGTTGGGAGTGAGGTCGAATAGATTCCACAATGGCCAGATAAGATCTGCATGCCGTGGGTGGTGACCCGGTTCCGACGGAGCATAGAGCAGTTCCGAGTTGTAAGTATGAAAAATACCGTCATCTGCCTTCCAGAAGACATTGATGGCCGGTATCTGCCCCGACTCCGGGCTTTCGGCAAAGTAGTCGGTGTTATAGCTGTTCTTTCCGGATGACAGCAGGCGCAGATTATTCCAGGCACGCGAGCGCGCCCAGTCTCTTATCTTTTGTATCGGGGCCTTAGCGACGACCGCGAAATTGACGCGGTCGCTGGCGTGGGGGACAGTGCCGTTGAGACTGTCCAGGATCGACGTGCACATGGGGCAAGGCTGTTCCGCGTCCGGCGCGTACATAAAGCTATAGATTACCAGGCTGTTCTTACCCTTTGCGAAGAGTTCGGAAAACCGGGTCTGTTTCACGGTCTTTTGATCCGAGAGATCTGCTGCGCACCCTTCGAAGGAGTAGTCTTCCTTGAGCTTGCCGCCGAGTGGCAACTTGCGTCGGAGCTCGGCGACCTCCTCGATTTGCTTTCTGAGTTCCGTTTCCGCGGTGAGCAGCGCATCGCGCGCGGCGCGGTACGCCTCACCCTCACCGGGAAACCGCTTATCGTGAAATCCGCCCATCGCTTCCATCCTTATGTTGGCGAAGTAATAATCCCCGTATTCGACCCATTCCGGATCAAGATGTAAGGGCAGCCATTTCCTGCGGCATTTCAGGCTCGGACTTGCGCCAGGCTTCGGTTTGCGCAATTCGCCGGAACCACGCTTGGAGATTGTCGTAGCTGGACCAGGGCATCTTTGCGGGTTCGGCATAGGCCACGCACGAGGCGATGGAGATATCGGCAAGCGTGACGTCGTCGCCGCAGACAAAGCGCTGCACTTGCAGATGCCGGTCCAGAGTGACGGCGCAGGTCTTGAAGCTTTCCGCCGCCTCTTCCAGTTTGGCCTGATCCGGCTCACCCATATCGAGCATGGCCTTCAACATATTCTGGAACAGAAAGGTGCTGGTCGGCGGCGCCAGATGACACATCTGCCAGGAAAGCCAACGGTTGACGTCGGCGCGCCGCTCGAGCGCCTGCGGATACAGAGGCGTCGGCCCGAACTTGTCCGCCAGATACTGCATGATGGCGTTCGACTCCCAAAGACTGAGATCGCCATCGACCAGGATGGGCAGACGGCCAGTGCTGTTGTGTTTCTGGATCTCCGGGACCTTGTGTTCGCCTTTGAATAGATTCACGACTCGGACGTCCACGTCGGCCTTGAGAAACGCGATGGTGGTCAACACCCGCCATGAATGATGCGAGGGCGGAAAGGCGTAAAGTTTCATATCGGCATCCTCCGTTATGGTGGTTTCTTGCAAAAATCCTTAAGAGCCCAAAACTGTACCTGTAGGTACATATCCAGTCAAGAGTTAAGGAAGAATGCTAGACCCTCAGGAACTTGAGGTGGGCCAGGGCGTGTTTCACCCCCGCTTCCAGGGGCTGGGGACTTCTCTGGATCTTGGAAACCAAGAGTCCGCCCTGCACGGCGACGCAACAAAACCGGGCCAGCTCGTCCGGATCGGCGCTAGCAGTCAGTTTCTTCTGTGCTTTGAGGTGATCGAAAAACCGGCTGATGTTGGCCATGGATTTATTGAAAATCGCGTTTACATCCTGGCGAATCAGCTCCTGGTCGGGCGCCAATTCATTGCCGATGGTGCCGATGGGACAGCCGCGCTGACATCCGTAGTGCTTCAGCCCCTCGACATAGAACTGGAACCAGTTCTCCAGGTCGTTCCAGGTCGTGATGGGCCGGTTGTTGAAACCCCCGTCACACAGCTGGCCGTAAACATACAGCAGCGTCTCATGAACCAGCCCCTCCTTGCTGCCGAAGTAATGGTAGAACTGGCTCTTGCCAGTGTCGGTTTTCGCCATCACATCCTGGGGGCTGGTCGCGCGCACGCCCCGAGCGTGGAACAGCTCCAGGGCCGCCCCGATCATCTTCTGCTTAGTCTTTAGCCCGCGTTCTGAGGATCCTTTCACTATGGCTGTACCTCCGGGTACATTATAACATTCGTGGGGCTTGGAGGGGACGCAATCCTTTTGTAACAAGCTTTTCCCCGGCCAGGCTGCGGTGATGCCGAGAATAGCGAGAACCGTCTTCGCCGGTGTGCCCCGTCACCTCACGCAATGCGGTAACCGCTGCGACGATGTCTTCTTCACCGATAGGGACCGAGAAGTCTATCTCACCCGAGTTCCATGAGTGTGAGGCGTGAATAATCGAATTATTTGCTCGACGCGCGATCCATTCTTGACCCAGCTCTCGGCGCACCGACAAAATTATTACGGTCAGCCTCGATTTATCGCCCTCCCGTGCCCAGGCAGTCACTGTCCCTGCTTGTAACGGATCCTGCGCCGCCGCTCTTTGTGAGCTCCACCTAATCAGGTCACCGACCCGCTCGCCAGCGTCATAGTGGGCGCCGACGGTGTCGAGCGGGTCGTCCTCAATTATCCAGCGAACACGCTTTCGGCCCTCTTGTGCGTTACCCAGACGCAACCTGGACGCGGGTGTCTGGCGCGGCCGTTGACCGGGCCATAGAATGTATGCTCTTAAGAGCATATATGCTTGTAGTGTTCCCGAAAGCCAGTTATGCTCTTAAGAGCATATTAACAGGCTTAGGATGCCTTCAAGAGCATATGACGGCACGTAACACACTGGTGACAGCTCCGCCCTACCCGGTCGAGCGAGCGGTCAAGCGTCTCGGCGTGAACCTGCGGACCGCCCGGCTCCGGCGCAACCTCACTATTGACGATGTAGCCCAAAAGATCGGAACAGGCCCGCGCGCGGTCATGGATGCCGAAAAAGGAAAGCCATCAACCGGCATTGCGGTCTATGTCGCCTTGCTTTGGGCGTATGACCTCCTGGGCCCTTTTACCGAGGTCGCCGATCCGGCCCGGGATGAAGAGGGACAGGCCCTGGCGCTTGCCAGTGAGCGGTCCCGCGCGCGCGCGCCGGAAGAGCTGGACAATGACTTCTAACGCTGGGCCCACGGAGTGCTACGTCTACATCACCCTTCCGGGTAAGACCGAATTTGTTACCGCCGGACGGTTTGCGCTGTCGTCCGATCGCCAGGGAACACCGCTCGGGCGCTTCGTCTATGGCCGGAGCTACCTGGACCGGCCTGAAGCCGTACCAATCGATCCTGTCGAGCTCAAGCTCGGCAAGCGGACCTTTCAAACGGCGGCGCTGAAGGGCGTGTTCGGAGCGTTGCGCGATGCCGCTCCGGACTACTGGGGCCGGCGGGTGATCGAGAAACACGCTGGAAAGCCTCAGTTGGGCGAGCTCGACTATCTGCTTTATTCGCCGGATGACCGCGCGGGAGCACTCGGTTTCGGTCTGAACCAGACGCCGCCCGCGCCGCGCCGCAAGTTCAACAAGACTCTCGAGCTCGAGAGGCTGCAAGCGCTTGCCGATGCCGTTGTCGCGGATCAAGAACTCTCGGAGGGCGCAGAGGCCGTCCAGGTGGAAGACTTGATGCTGATCGGCACCTCCATGGGTGGCGCGCGACCGAAAGCCGTGGTTGAGGACGGGGAAGGACTCTGGGTGGCCAAGTTCAACCGGCCCGATGACCGCTGGAACTACGCGCGCGTCGAGCGTGCCATGCTTGTACTCGGGCAAACATGCGGGATACAGACGGCTGAAAGCAAAGTCGTATCGGTCGCCGGCCGCGATGCGCTGCTCGTCAAACGGTTTGACCGCGAGAAGGTTGCTGACGGATACCTACGCGCGCGGATGGTGAGTGGACTCACCTTGCTGGGCGCAGAAGACACCTACCTCGCGCGCGACCGGTGGTCCTATGTCCTGCTCGTTGAAGAGGTACGCCGCATTTGCGCAGAGCCGCGCAAGGATGCGCCCGAGCTCTTCCGCCGGATGTGCTTTAACGCGATCATCTCCAATACGGATGATCATCCCCGCAATCACGCGATTATTGCAAAGGACCGGGAATGGAGACTGTCACCGGCTTACGATCTTATTCCGACGATGCCGGTCAGCATCGAGCGCCGCGATCTGGCGTTGATCTGCGGAGACATGGGACGCTATGCGCATGCCGATAATTTGGTTTCGCAAAGCGCGCGGTTTCTAGTTGAAGGTGGGGAAGCGCAAGCGCTTGTCTTCGACATGGAGAAGCGCGTGAAAAATACGTGGTATCAGATTGCCCGTGCACAAGGCGTCTCCGAGAAGGACTGCGAGCAGATTTCGGGAGCTTTCGCCTATCCGGGATTCAGGCTCGAACGCCCGGATTCAGGTGACTGAGCTGACCGCCCCTGTTCTGGTTACGTGTTTCCTACCGATGTGATCGCTCGTGACATGAGTGTGACGCCCATGACCCACGTCGTTGCGCTTCGCCAAACCAGCGACATGATGGCAGCATTGATTGACGCGCTTGCCTTGAAGGAGTCCTTCGGTTTGCGGCGGATTGCGGCGGCAGTTTTTTGTTGCCTGCGCCGCCCCGATGCTGCAGGCGGGCTGAGGGCGTTATGCCGTCGGCTCCTAAATGTGGCCTCCGCCAAGATTAAGGCCCGCAGTCGGCGGTTCTGATCGGCCTTTGGGCAATCACGGGCACGTAAACTGCCGTTGACATAGATAGTGTTAATTGGGCTGATTTTGGGGAGGCGCTGAGGATTCGGGCGATGAAGGTGCGGGTGCGTGAGGAGAGGCGTGAAAATATGGCACTTTTTATGTGGTTGAAATTCCCGCTCTTGCGGCACAGTATTGCAACCCTTCCCCGTCGAGCTCGTAGACTGTATTTGAGCTTTCGTCTTTTCTTCCTGTCGCCGGGGCGACACGTCCCTGTTTGCTAAGTCATTATTTTGTTCGTCACTCGTGATCTAGCCGGGGACCCTAACGCGCATGCGGCCTGTCGTTACGCCATCACATGCGTACCTCGATTTCGGTGGTCCAACAAGAACCGTGAACGAATTAATAAGGACACCAAAACTTTCCCGCGAGTCGCGTTGATAATAGGGTCGGCACCGGTCGTTATCATCAATACCACGATGAAAAATCCAACGATGCACTAAACCGTCAATATAGCCGGGTTGGACATCTTTTATCGCGAAGCGGGTTCAAACGAGGCGCCAACTATCTTGCCCGCCCCATTGATCGCGGAGGGATAGGAGGAGAGCAGGAGGAGACTATGGCGGAAAGATACGATGCAATCGTTATCGGTACCGGGCAGTCCGGGCCCTCTCTGGCAGTTCGGCTAGCGCAGGAAGGGTTGAAGACAGCGATCATCGAACGCAAGCTCTTCGGCGGCACCTGTGTCAACGTCGGTTGCACCCCCACCAAGGCGCTGGTCGCGAGCGCCCGCGCCGCCTACATGGCCCGGCGCGGATCTGACTTCGGTGTCGTGATTGACGCACCCATTAACGTCGACATGAAGCAAGTCAAGGCGCGCAAGGATGCAGTAGTACGCCCGTCGACCGACGGTGTCGAGAATTGGCTCAAGAACACGCCAAATCTGACCGTATACGAGGATCATGCCCGGTTTGAAAGCGCACACCGGGTGCGCGTAAACAACGGGCTGCTGGAAGCAGACAAAATTTTCATCAACACTGGTGCGCGCGCCCTCATCCCAGACATGCCTGGTCTGAAAGAGGTGAACTACCTCACTAACTCCAGCATGATGGAGGTCGATTTCCTCCCCGAGCACCTCGTCATAGTGGGTGGCAGTTACATCGGGCTTGAATTTGCGCAGATGTACCGCCGCTTCGGTAGCCGCGTCACCGTCGTCGAGATGACAGGCCGTCTTATCGCACGCGACGACGAGGACGTTTCTGCAACGGTCAAGGAGATCCTTGAAAACGAGGGCGTCGAGATCCGGCTCAACGCCGAATGCCTGACGGTGGAGAAGTGTGGCAACGGGGTCGCGATTAATGTGGAATGCGAATCCGGCGCGCCCAAGGTAGAGGGTAGCCATCTGTTGATGGCCGTCGGCCGAACGCCCAATACGCACGACCTGGGTCTGGACAAGGCCGGTATCGAGACGGACCCACGCGGGTTTATCGTGGTCGATGACCAGTTGCGTACCAATATCCCCGGTATCTGGGCGATAGGGGACGTCAATGGCCGCGGGGCCTTCACCCACACTTCCTACAATGATTTCGAGATTGTTGCCGCTAATCTATTTGACGGCGACCCGCGTCGGGTCACCGACCGCATCCTGGCCTATGCGCTCTACATCGACCCGCCGCTGGGTCGCGCCGGCATGACCGAGCGCGAGGTACGCGTATCCGGACGCAAAGCGCTCATCGGCAAGAGGATGATGACGCGTGTGAGCCGTGCCCGTGAGCGCGGCGAAACCCAAGGATTCATGAAAATCCTGATCGACGCGGAGACCAAGAAAATCCTAGGTGCAGCGATACTTGGGATTGGAGGTGACGAGGTTATTCATTCTGTGCTCGATGTGATGTACGCTGACGCGCCATACACGATCATCCAGCGCGCCGTCCATATCCATCCCACGGTGACAGAATTGATCCCGACCATGCTCGGTGATCTCCAGCCGTTGGAGTAAGCAATGCCCTGAACCGCGTTCGGAAAGAGCACCAACCACAAAGGTGCGTCTCGGCCCGGGGCCGGCATAGGCAAGTTATGAAAGGTTCGAAAGGAGAAACTTAATGAGCGAACAACCGATTGCAATCGTAACAGCTTCTGGACAGGGATTTGGGGCGGGATGCCCGCAATGTGCGGAGTTGTGCCCTGAGTGAGGCGGGTCATGCCTACGGCAGCGATTACGGAATCGCTATACGGCAGGTGCTAGCTGAAACGGGGTTTTACGATGCTCACATTCAATACTGCGATTCTGGGCGTAGGCGTTGCGGCATTCGCTATAACCAGCAGATCGAAGCAAGACTGCCGGATCGTCCTACTGCACGATCGCGCACGCATCCTCCCCAAGCTATTGCCGACTCTCAGCGAGTTCGCGTTGCGACGATGAGGAAGAAGGTATGAGACGAACGAATGCGTGTGGAACCCGCTTGCGTGTAGCGGCGGTAGGGTCTGTCTTGTTCTTTGCGCTTGCTGGCTGTACATCGAAGCTTTACACGCCTGATCTCGGCGGTCTCTATAACGAACTCATTCAGACAGAGGACCCTTACCGCAATCCGGTCATTGCGATTCCAGGCCTTCTTGGATCGCGACTTGTGGACCTTGATACCGACAGTGTGGTGTGGGGTGCATTCGGTCCCGGCGGCGCGAATCCAAAAGATCCTGAAGGCGCACGCCTGCTGGCGTTGCCGATGAAGGAGGGCGCAACACTGGTTGAACTTCGCGACAACGTACGCTCGGACGGCGCCCTGGACCGCGTCAAGATCAACTTCGCCGGGTTGCGTATCCAGTTAAAAGCGTACTTCTATATGCTCAGCACCCTCGGCGCCGCCGGCTATCGAGATCAGACTCTCGGCGAATCCGGGGCGATCCGCTATGGGAAAGGGCATTACACATGTTTTCAGTACGACTATGACTGGCGCCGCGACATCGTTGAAAATGCTGCGCGGCTGCACGCCTTCATCGTCGATAAGCGTGCGTACGTGCAGGCAGAGATGGAAAAACGCTATGGCATCAAGAACTACGATGTAAAGTTCGATATCGTGGCCCATTCCATGGGTGCTCTGGTCGCGCGCTACTATCTCCGCTATGGGACTGCCGACCTTCCCGCTGACGGCTCGCTACCGCCGCTGACCTGGGCCGGTGCGCGTTACGTAGAGAACCTTGTCATGATAGGACCCCCGAATGCCGGTTCCGTCGATACGTTAATAAATCTTATTGAGGGCAAGAAGTTCGCACCTCTAGTAGCAAGGTACGAGCCAGCCCTACTCGGCACCATGCCCTCGACCTATCAACTGCTTCCGCGTGCCCGACATGGCGTGTTGATCAACGCCGACACTGAGAAGCCGTTTGCAGATATCTATGATCCTGCGCTGTGGGAGCGCATGCGCTGGGGATTGGCCGATCCCGACCAAGATCCAGTGCTGCAACAATTGCTACCCGATGTGAAAGAGCGCGCCGTCAGGCGGCGTATCGCGCTTGATCATCAACGCAAACTGCTGCGCCGGGCCAAGCAATTCGTCGCTGCCATGGATGTCCCTGCTTCTCCACCTGAGGGCGTATCGCTATTGCTCGTCGCTGGTGACGCGGTATCCACCGACGCAGTAGTGGCGGTCGATCCTGCCACGGGCGAGATAACGGTAGTGAAGCAAGCACCAGGGGACAAGACAGTTCTTCGTAGTAGTGCACTCATGGACGAGCGCGTGGGCACCCAACAGCGGGGCCGTTTGCAATCACCGATCGATTGGGCGGCCGTGCTGTTTCTGTTCAGGAATCATCTCGATCTGACGAAAGACCCCGTCTTTACGGACAACCTTTTGTTTTTTCTCTTTGAAAGGCCGAAAGTTACGTAGGCAGTTATCGGTTGGCGCAGACCACCACAAACGTGGCTGAAGGAAAACACCGAGGAGGATACTATCAGAAGTTCTTGGATAATCTCGCGCCGTGCGGAGAGACGCGGGCAAAGGTGCGCTTCGACCCGACATCCGGCTTTGCTTTTGTATGGAGAACAACCGATATCCGCAGTACCCATCGGCAGTTTTACAACGGGTTAGGGAGTACACTGCGAAAATGGGGAGCAGCTGCTCTACTTTTTGGCAGCTCGCGAACTCGCGGTACTGCTGAGGAGTTGCGTGGTTCTTGAAGACTCATCGACCGGTATGCAGGCCGCACTGACAGCGGGTATGGTGGTGTTTGCAGTCACTCCGCTCACTCGAGCAAAGCCGAACAAACAACGCAGTAACAGCCATGCGCGCGTTTATCAGATTTAACAAAGGCATCATGAAGATGCCGGTTCACTGGAAGCTTTGGCTCGCGCTGTTGGTGATAGTCAATCTGGTGGTACCGCTTTTCTTTATCGATCGCCTCGAAGCCCAGGTCGTCCTAGCCGCGTTCGTGACCAGCGTGATACTTATGACGGTTCTGACTGCGTTTTGCGGCTTTACGCGTCTCTTGGGTCTCGGTCATTTCTTTTGGATTCCGCTGCTTTATTTCCTGTGGATTCGGCTCGATCAAATTCCGACCGATACCTTCTTTGGCCTCTGGATTCTGGTTCTGATGACGCTGAATGCCGTGTCGTTGGTGATCGACGTCGTGGATGCCATTCGTTACATCGCCGGTGACCGGGCGGACACGGTCGAAGGACTGTCTAAGAGCGGTAGGCTCCCAGATAACCCTGGTTGAGGCAAAACCGGATGTCCCAGCAAGGAGAACACGATGAAGCTACTTTCAGTGAATGTGTCTCTGCCCAGAGAGATCCCCTATCAGGGGAAGACCGTAACGACGTGCATTTTCAAGGAACCGGTGCCGGGCCGGGTGATGGTTTGCCGACTCAATATCGACGGCGACGACCAGGCCGATCGACGCGTCCACGGGGTGGGCTTCGAAATGGCGGTCTACGTCTATCCCGTCGAGCACTACGCCTTCTGGGAGCGGGAGTTAGGCCGCGAAGGCTTTCCCCACGGCCAGTTCGGTGAAAACTTCACGGTAGAGGGCCTAACTGAGGAAACGGTTCACGTCGGCGACATCTTCCGTGTGGGCGAGGCAGTCTTGCAGGTCACACAGCCGCGCATCCCGTGCTACAAGCTCGCGATGCGCATGGAGGAAGGTCCTGACTTCCCGGCGCGTTTCCAAGAGAGCGGCCGCATGGGCTTTTATTGTCGGGTGCTTGAGGAGGGCGAGGTCGGCGCCGGTGACTCGATCGATCTCGTCGAGCGCGACGATGGCTCCGTGACTATCGCTGAATTCATCCGCGTCTACCTTTATGAGTCCCACGAGCCAGCGAGTCTCAAGCGCGTGCTGGCGTCCCGGGACCTGGGTGAGGCCTGGCGCGTGTATCTCG
>FXBF010000397.1_pt1 | contig 15013 bp, 11 predicted proteins | sample 5335321 | NCBI WGS metagenome assembly FXBF01 (sample SAMEA103928391, study PRJEB20085) | sediment metagenome | isolation source: sediment
CGTGAGCGCGGTCTCGGCACCTGCGGGATCGTGGATCAACATTGCAACCGCGAGGCCGGCGGCCCGATCGCCCGGAGTGCTATCCTGCATGAGCTCAAAGACGAAAACGCGAACGGTTGCGCTTTCGTTCCGCAGGACGGGAGCTGGATCCACCTCGACCTCGACCCAGTAGGCCCCGAGCACGTGATGTTGGCGACATCCATCTCCCCGTGTTGCATACGGAGCGGAGCGCCACCGTCAGCCACCCAGCGACCGTTCTGTTGTGACTCTGTCCGCAGATTCTCCAACGGATCGGGACGTAAAACTGGCAGCTGTCAGACCAGGGCGGGAAGCGGCTGAATCGCGCGTCATAGCTGGACGGAGTCCGTAGCGTCCTCAAGCCCCCCCGAGTGAACGGTCGTCCCCGAGCGGCCTTCATTGACAGGACGGGTGAAGCAGCATAGAATGTCGGCAAGTTGAGAATGAGTCTCAATGGCAGCTCCACCTCGCTATCTCGGCTCTGGAAGGGGGGCGGTTCAGTCCATGGAAGCTCTTGTGATCACGCTGCGCGAGGGAGTGGAAGCGGCCCTTGTGGTCGGTCTCATCCTGGCCTACCTGAACCGTTCAGGGCAGCCGGCACTCCGTCGCTACGTCTACGCCGGCCTTATGGCCGCTGTCCTGGCGAGTCTGGCCGGTGCCGCCGCCTTCAGCTTGGCCGGCCTCGATGCCGAGAACGAAGCGATGGAGGGAACGCTGCTCGCCGTGGCCGCGGTCCTGGTCGCGAGTCTCGTGGTCTGGATGTGGAAGACCTCGCGCCACGTAAAGGGGAAGGTGGAGCAGCGCCTGGAGAGGCTGAGCGAGGCGGGTGCCCATCGGCAGGGATGGGGCCTGGCGGTCTTCACCTTCTTCATGGTCTTCCGAGAGGGTGTGGAGACCGTGTTGTTATTGGCGGCGCTCTCTCTTACAGCTACAGGCGGCCTGCTCAACCTCATTGGTGGCACTGCGGGGTTGGGACTGGCGGTTGTGTTCGGGGTCGCCTTCGCCAAGGGGAGCCTGAGGGTCAACCTGCGGCTGCTCTTCGGCGTGACCAGCCTGGTGCTCATGATTCTGGCGGTGCGGTTGTTGGCCGGCAGCGTGCATGAATTCGCGGAGGCCGGACTTTTGCCGTCGACGCCGCGCCTGCTGGCCATCGTCGGTTTCATCGTGAAGGACACTACGTCGATCATCATCCTGCTCGCCCTGATTCTCGTTCCCACTCTCGCCATGCTGCCGGCGTTGCGGCGACGAGCGGAAGAGGAAGCGGCGCTGCCGGGCGAGCTTCCGGCGGTGCGGCGCAAGCGGGTGGCAGCTCAGCGGCGGACCCGCCGCTGGCAAATGGCCGTAGTGGTCGTCACGCTGGCCATAGTGGCGCCCCTGGGCTTGGCAGCTTATACGTCGGCGGGGGCTGGCTACCGTCCGCAGCCGCAGGAGGTAACCCCTCAGGGGCAGACTGTTCGCATTCCTGTCGAGACGCTGGAGTCCGGGCGGCTGTACAAGTTCGCCTACAGTGGCTCGCGGGCTGAAGTGCGCTTCCTCGTCCTCAAGCTCGATGATGGGACCCTCGTCGTCGCGCTGGACGCCTGCGCTATCTGCCCGCCCTTGGGCTATCACCAGGAAGGCGACCTGCTCGTCTGCGAGAACTGCAACGCCCCCATCAACGTGGCGACCATAGGCATGCCGGGCGGCTGCAACCCGATCCCGCTGGCGGCTACGCTCCAGGGCGACGAGCTGATCATCGATGTGGGTGATCTGGATGCCGGCCAGAGCGTCTTTGCGGCCTGATTAAAGGAATGCGGCCGTGCTAGCTCGCATCCTGCGCGAGGCTCTGCGGCGTCACCCGCGCCGTGCCGTAACCGCTGTACTGGCCGTGGCGGTGGGAACCGCGCTGGCCACTGGCCTGCTGGGTGTCTCGCTGGACATCACAGAGAAGATGGCTCGTGAGCTGCGGAGTTACGGCGCCAATATCCTGGTGACTCCCAGAGCCGCCGGTCTACAGTTGGAGATTGGCGACATTACCATCAGTCCTCCGAACGCGGACGGGCGCATTGACGAGAACGAGCTGGCCAGACTGAAGACTATCTTCTGGCGGCACAACATAGTCGGCTTCGCGCCGTTCGTCTCCGGCGTGGTGCGGGTGGGGGACGATCGTGCCGTCCTTACCGGCACCTGGTTCGACAAGCCGGTGACGCTGCCTGCCGGCGTCGCGGTGCGAACGGAGTTTGCCAGGGAGGAGAAGACGACGGAGGCTGAGGTTTTCCGCACTGGAGTCAGGGCCATCGCCTCCTGGTGGCAGGTGGAGGGCGAATGGGCGAGCGATGGGGACGCCGGGATGGCTATGGTCGGCGCGAGGGTGGCCGCTCGACTGGGCCTGCGACCGGGGCGGACGTTCAAGGTGCGCTACGACGACCGGGAGCGAACGCTGCAGGTCGCCGGTCTGATTACCACGGGCGGCGACGAGGAGGAGCAGATCTTCGTGCCCCTATCCACAGCCCAGCGGCTGCTGGGTCTCGCTTTCGGGGTCGACAAGGTCCTGGTCAGCGCTCTGGTAGAGCCGGACGATAAGCTGCGATCCGATCTGCGGGGGCTAGATCCTTCCGAGATGACTCCAGAGCAGTACGAGACGTGGTACTGCTCGCCGATCATGGCCGCGGTGCTGACGCAGATCGAGGAGGCTCTGCCCGATACACGCGCCGCGCCCATCCGGAGGATCGCCGATGCCGAGGGCGCTTTCCTGAGCAAGATCGGCCTGCTGATGACTCTGCTGACCGTCACAGCTTTGCTGGGCGCGGCCCTGGCAGTGATGACGACCATGACGGCCGCCGTGTTGGAACGGCGCGCCGAGATCGGGCTGATGAAAGCCATCGGTGCGGATGACCGGCAGGTGGCGCTGATCTTCCTCAGCCAGGCATCCCTGATCGGACTGAGTGGTGGCCTGCTGGGATACCTCGCCGGCCTGTGGGTAACGGCGGTGATCGGGCGCCAGGTCTTCGCGACTGCGGTTCCGCTGCCGCTGGTGGTACTGCCCATCACCCTGTTCCTGGCGTTGGCCGTGGCCCTGGCCGGGAGCGTGCTGCCGGTGCGCCGCGCGACACGCTTCCATCCCGTCGTCCTGTTACGGGAGGGGTGACGTGTTCTGGCGAGTGTTGTGGGGATCGCTGCGTCACCAATGGGGACGGCTGGGAGTGGCCACCCTGGCGGTGCTGCTGGGAGCCGGCCTGATCTCGGCGCTGATCAACCTCTCTAACGACGTGGGCGGTCAGGCCGGACGGGAACTCCGTGCCTATGGGGCGAACATGTTGCTGTTACCCAGAGGCGCGATGCCGGCCGTGGCTGCAGCGCTCCAGGGGCTGGCAGTGGCGGAGCGCGGGATTCCCGAAAAGGACCTGGCGGTTCTCGATAGTGTGGAGGAGGTGATCGCGTATGCTCCCTACCTCTACCTGGTGGCCGAAATCGGCGATCAACCCGTCGTCGTAGCGGGAACCCGGTTCGGCAAGGCGGCGGCTGTCAGTCCCTGGTGGCGGGTAAGGGGGCGCTGGCCAGCGAACACCGACGAGGGGCTCATTGGCGCCAGCGTGGCTCGGGCCCTGGGGCTGGCGCTGAACGAGCGGGTAGTTCTGGAGTTCGGCTCGAAGAGACACGAGCTGACGGTCTCGGGAGTTCTCGAGACGGGAGGAGCGGAGGACAGCGAAGTCCTCGTGGGTCTACCTGTAGCCCAGTCCCTGAGGGGGCGGCCAGGAGAGGTTGGGCTGGTGCAGGTCAGCGTTTTGGCCGGCGGACGATCGGTAGAGGATGTGGCCGCCTCGATCGAGGCCCGACTGCCCGGAGTGGAAGCCCGGCCCTTGCAGCAGTTCACCGGGGCGGAGAAGCTGGTGCTGGACCGGATCCGCCGCTTGATGGCGCTGGTGGCCGCCCTGGTTCTGGCGGTGGCCGCGTTGACGGTTGGCAGCACGATGGTAACGAGTGTGCTGGAGCGGCGCGCGGAGATCGGCCTGATGAAAAGTCTGGGCGCCGGTGGGCGGCGGGTGGCCGCGCTTTTTCTGGCCGAGGGGCTGAGCATCGGCGTCGTCGGTGGGCTGGCCGGCTACGCCGGCGGTCTGGGCTTGGCGGCGTGGATCGGCAGGAAAGTCTTTCAGGCCGATCTGTCGCCGGCGCCGGCCGGTCTGCCCATCACGCTCGCCGTGGCGGTCGGCGTGGTCGCACTGGCCAGCCTCTGGCCGGTGCGCAGAGCGCTGGCGGTGGACCCGGCCGTGACTTTGAGAGGGGAGTAGAAAATGAGCGAAGCGATCGTGCGTGCTGAGGGACTGAGCAAGATCTACAACGGGCGGTTACGCGCGCTCGATGACGTGGACTTGAGGGTAGCCCGGGGCGAGTGGTTGGCGGTGATGGGACCCTCGGGCTCGGGAAAGACGACGCTGTTGAACCTGATCGCCTGTCTCGACCGCCCCACGGCCGGCCGGCTCGTCATCGCCGGCACGGACGTGAGCGCCCTGGGCCAGGCTGAGTCGACGCGGTTCCGACGTGATCATGTCGGTCTGATCTTCCAACAGTTCCATCTGGTGCCCTACCTGACGGCGGTGGAGAACGTGATGCTGGCGCAGTACTTCCATAGCATGGCGGACGAAGAAGAAGCGCGCGCGGCCCTCGATCGTGTCGGGCTGGGCGACCGGCTGGACCACCTGCCGTCGCAGCTTTCCGGCGGCGAGAAACAGCGAGTCTGTGTCGCGCGAGCGCTGATCAACCAGCCGGACCTGATCCTGGCCGACGAGCCGACCGGCAATCTGGACAAGGGTAACGAGGAGGCTGTAATGGCCTTGCTGTGTGATCTGCACGCGGCGGGCCACACCCTCGTCGTAGTTACGCACGATCCGCTCATCGGTGAGATGGCCGGGAGGACCATCTACCTGGATCATGGCCGCGTAGTCGAATCGCGCCAAAACGCCGCGAGTGCCGCCGGTAGGCCGGCGGCCTACCAGAACGGAAGGCACCAGACGGCCGTGACCGAAACATCGAGCGTTATCCAGCGGTAAAGACGAGACGAAACGAAGGTAGCCTCTTACCCGAACCGCACCTCGCTAGCTGTGACCGAGATCCCGCTTCTTCTCTTCGTACTCTTCCCGGTCGATCTCGCCGCGGGCGTAACGCTGCTCGAGTATCTCCAAAGCCGACTCGCCGGATCGACGCTCGGCTCCGCCGCCGCCTCGTTGCAGCAGCCGCCAAATGGCGACCACCACCAGCACTAGCAGCGCGATCCAGAACAACCACCAGAGCCCCATCCCGAAGCCCCACCGCCCACCGCCCATCATGCCGTCCCCTGCCTGTCCAGGGGTTAGCAAGGCGGTCAACGATGCGAACATGTCCAGCGGTATCACGATTCCCCCGGTTCCGGGTTAGCGATGGGTCCACCGCGCTTCCCGAAGGGAGCGCTCGAGGGTGGACCGAGCCCAGACAAAGCTTGTACCAAGCTATCGTCTCGTGGTGAGCCCCGCAACGGGTTAAGCCGGCAAGGAACAGACCGGTTTCCGGGGCTCGGTCCTGTTAATGCTTTGTGCGAGAGCCGAGGCTCAGACGATTGCCATCCGGGGTTGATGTAGCGATGGCATCGGGATAGATTGGGCCCCCATGCTTCGTCGATCCCGATTGCCGCGTGCCATCGCGTGCGTGCTCTTCAGCGCGCTCGTGCTGTTTGCTGTAGAGGACGCCCGGGGAGAGATCGGGCTCGCCACTGATGCCACGGTCCTGCATTCCGATCATGAGAGCGAATCTTCACATCACAGCGAGTTTCCGCGCGGACCGCTCGACACGCATGCCTCTGTGGGAGACCATAGTGCTCATTCGCACTTGCTGATCCTGTTGCCCTACGGAGCGGGCTTGATCGCGGCCAACTCGACGCCCACTTGCGTTAGCGGCCATTCTTTGCCTCTCGCTTTCTTGATCGCCTTCGAGATCGAGCACCCACCGCGCTTCTGATCCGGCCCAGCTCCCGAGCTCGCCGCCAACGAGCGTGGGACAGGCCGCCACAGCCGATAAGCTCTGAATCTGCGACTGTTTGAGTGGCGTGCACGAATCGCACGCTAGGGGTGCTCATCTATGAAAGTTTTCCTACTGGGCGCGGCCCTGTTCGGGATCGCGCAGGATACCACTGTCCTCACTCTGGAGGAGGCGGTCGACCGGGCGGTGTCCGTTAGTCCGCTGGTCGTGGCTGCCGACGGCGCAGTACGCGCGCCGGAAGGCGAGCGGGCGGAGGCGTTCCCGTTTTTCCCGGGCAACCCGCAGTTCGAGTACGCTCGCACGAGGCGCGATGGCCCTGCCGGCGTCGTCTACGACTGGGGGTGGGCCATCCGGCAGGAAATCGAAATCGCCGGTCAATCGTTCCTCGCGCGATCGGCGGCCGGCCGGCGCGTGGAAGCGGCGCGGGCCAGGTCATTGGATGCGCGGCGCCTGACGGCTTTGGAGGCGCGCGCGGTCTACCTGGAGTTGGCTATCGCTTACCGCAGAGCGGCCTTCACTGACTCGAGCGCGGTGTTCGCGGCGCGTCTCGCAGAGGCCGCTGCCAGGCAGCTGGACGCCGGCGAGATGAACAGGCTGGAGTACAACGCGGCGGTACTGGAAGGCGCGCGAGCGCGCAGTGTGGCGGAGCGGGCCTTAGGGAACCGCCAAGCGGCAGTGGCGGAGCTGGCGCGAGTTCTAGCGCTGGGGCCCGATTCGGTGCCGGTCACCGCACCGCTGCCTCGCTTGCCGGATCTCGAGATCGCGGACGAAACACTGCTCTTGGGAATCGCGCGGGCCCGGCGGCCGGACCTGGTCGCCGCGGCATACGAGACGGAGGCGGCGGACCGTACGCTGAGCCTCGCGCGTCGCTCCATCCTGCCGAACCTCACCCTGTCGGCCTTCTCGGGTTTCGAGGAAGGGACGGACGACCTTCTCGGCTTCTCGCTCGCGCTTAGCGTCCCGCTCTTTCATGTCCAGAAGGGCAACATCGGAGTCGCCATGGCGGAGCGGACGATTGCCCGGGCCGAGCTTGCGGCAACGGAGCGGCGACTTCAGGCAGACGTGCACAGCGCGGTGGCGCGCTTCACCAGAGCGCTGCGAGCGGAGCGGCGTTTTGCCGCCGATGTGCTGCGGGCCGCGACGGAGAACGTGACCCTGACGGAACGAGCGCTGACAGAAGGAGAGGTGAGCGTTACCGACGTCGTGGTGCTTCGGAGCGCCGCGCTGGCCGCTCAGCTCGAGTACCTGGAGGTCCTTACGGATGCATACTTCTCCTGGTTTGAGCTGGCGGCGGCACTGAATGCCACGCCGGCCGAATTGGCTGAGCTCATAGAAGTGGAGAACTGAAGATGATGAGGGTGTTGATCTTGATCGTTGCGGGCGTTCTGGGACTGGCAGGCTGCGGTGATTCTGAGGGCGAAGCCCTGCCGGACAGCGAAGAGAGCTATAGCGACAGGGTGGTCCTCGACTCGATTCAGCTGGGCATTGCCGAGCTCGAGTACGCGGTGGTACAGACGCTCGTGCCCGACACGCTGCGCATGACAGGCACCGTGACGTTCGACGCGGCGCTCATCAGCCACGTCGGGCCACGTGTGCAGGGCCGCGTGAACCGGGTCCTCGTGGACATCGGGACGCGAGTGCGGGCCGGCAAGATACTGGCGGTTCTCGACAGCCCGGAGCTCGGAACGGCTCAGGCCGAGTGGTTCGAGGCGGAGGTGTCCCGTGATGTGAAGCGTCGGAACTACGAGCGGACCGAGCGCCTGTTCGCCGACGGGATCGTATCTGAGCGCCGCCGCCTGGAAGCTGAGGCGGAGTTCCGGCAAAGCGAGGCCGAACTCGCCGCGGCCGTGAAGCGGCTCGCTGCGCTCGGAGCCGAGCCCGACAGCACTGCGTCGAGCCAGTTCGCGCTTCGTGCCCCTCTGTCTGGCATGGTCGTGGAGAAACACGCTACGGTCGGGGAAGTCGTCGGCCCGGAAGAGACTCTCTTCACCGTCGGCGACCTTAGCGAGCTGTGGATCTTGCTGGACCTCTACGAGTCCGATCTTGCACGCGTAAAAGTGCACAACCCGGCGCTGCTCACCGTGGAGGCCTACCCAGGGCGACATTTCCCGGCTCACGTAGGGTATATCGGCGCGACCGTCGATACTGTCTCGCGCACCGTGAAGGTCCGGGTGGAGATCCCCAACCCCGATGAGCTTCTCAAGCCCGGCATGTTCGCCAGAGCCGAGCTCGTGCTGATGGATGACAGCACGCTGATCGGTATTCCGGATGACGCCGTGCAACTTCATGATGGCGAGCAGGTCGTTTTCGTACCGGAAGGCGAGGGCCGGTTCGCTGTTCGCTCCATCACGGCCGGCCGGTTACGAGCCGGTGGCTGGGTGGAGGTCATCGACGGTTTGAGCCCGGGCGACACGGTCGTCGCACGGGGAAGCTTCTCGCTCAAAGCTCAGCTCGAGAAGGAGAGCTTCGGGGAGGAGGAGGATTAGCGGTGATTTCCCGCATCGTCGACTTCGCGCTGAAACAGCGGCTGCTCATTGTAGTCGGGGCCTTGGTGCTGGTCGGATTGGGCTACCGGGCCATCCGCACTCTTCCCGTGGATGCGTTCCCGGACGTGTCACCGGTGCTGGTCCAGATCATGACGGAAGCGCCCGGGCTAGCCCCGCAGGAGGTGGAACAGCTCATCACTTACCCGATCGAGGTATCGATGAACGGCCTCCCGGGCGTGACGCGCGTCCAATCCATCTCCCAGTTCGAGTTATCGATGGTTAGCGTCTACTTCGAGGACCACGTAGATATCTACTTCGCACGCCAGATCGTCTTCGAGCGCCTCCAGTCGGCGCGCGAGGAGATTCCGCCGGGCCTCGGTGATCCGGAGCTCGGCCCGATCACGACGGGGCTCGGCCAGGTCTACCAGTACCTGGTGATAGGCGACGGGGTGCCACTGGATTCCTTACGCACGATCCAGGACTGGATCGTAAAGCTCCAGTTGCGGACCGTGCCAGGTGTCACCGATGTGCTCTCCTTCGGTGGTGAGGTCAAGCAATATCAGGTTCAACTCGATCCCGGCCGCCTCTTGATGTACGGCGTTACGGTGCCCGAGGTCGTCGAGGCGCTGGAGCGCAACAACGCGAACGCGGGTGGCAGCTATATCGTCCGCGGGGCAGAGGAGTACCTGGTGCGGGGACTCGGTCTCGTACATAGCCTCGATGACATCGGGAGCGTTGTCGTGACGGAGCGGGAAAACACGCCGGTCTATGTTCGGAACTTGGGTGAAGTGACGTTCGGTCCTCAGATCAGGCGCGGAGCGATAACACTGAACGGGAAGGGCGAGCGAGTCGCGGGCATCGTGCTGAAGCGGATCTTCGAGAACACGTCGGCCGTGATAACCGACGTGCGCGAGAAGGTCGAGGGCATCAACGCGGCGCTGCCGCCGGGTACACGCGTCAAGCCGTTCTATGACCAGGCGGATCTGGTCGCCCGTGCGATCGAGACGGTACGAAGCGCGCTCCTCGAGGGGGGTGCGCTGATCGTCGTCGTGCTGTTCGTGTTTCTCGGCAACGCGCGAAGCGCGCTCATCGTGACGACCATGCTGCCCGCCTCTGCCCTCCTTGCGTTCATCCTCATGCAGATCAATGGCCTCTCGGCCAATCTCATGTCGCTTGGCGGGCTTGCCATCGGAATCGGCATGATGGTGGATGGCGGTGTGGTGATGGTCGAAAACATCTATCGCCACCTATCGGAGGGTGGTGATGGCACGCCACGAGCCACACTGATTCGCCGGGCGGCTCACGAAGTCGCGCGGCCGATCGTGTTCTCGATCATCATCATCATCGTGGTCTTCCTGCCATTGTTCACACTCGAGGGGGTGGAGGGCAAGCTCTTCAAGCCGCTGGCGTTCACGATCACGTACGCCATGATTGGCTCTCTCATCTTCTCGCTGACGTTCATGCCGGTGTTCTGCTCGCTCGGCCTCAAGAGGGGGCGAGGGGAGGATACGTGGCTTGTGCGGTTCCTGCGGAGGCGCTACGAGCCGATCCTCCGCTGGGCGCTGCGGCGTCGTGGCTTCGTGGTCGCCGGGGCACTTGTAGCACTCGCGCTGAGCCTGGCCCTGGTTCCGTTCCTGGGCAGCGAGTTCGTCCCGCAGCTCGAGGAAGGCTCGATCCTGTTCCGGGCTACGCTGGCGCCGAGCGCCGGATTGGACGAAGCGATCGTCACGGCGGGGAAGCTGGAGCGCATCGTCCTCGAGTTCCCGGAGGTCGTAGACGTGGTGTCGAAGATCGGCCGTGCCGAGTTGGGCGGCGACCCGGAGCCTGTGAACAATATCGAGACCACGGTCACCCTGAAGCCGCTGGAGGAGTGGGAGAGCGGCCGCAGCAAGGCCGAGCTGGTGGCCGAAATGCGCGAGCGCTTGCCCGAAGTGCCGGGGGTGGCGCTCAACTTCTCGCAGCCGATCGCGACTCGCGTCGACGAGCTGTTGTCTGGTGTGCGAGCGCAGCTTGCGATCAAGCTGTTCGGCGATGACCTGGACACCCTCGCGTCTCTGGCCGGGCAGATCCAGGAGGTGGTCTCCAGGGTGCCCGGCGCCCGAGACGTGCAGGCCGAACAGACGCTCGGACAACCCCAGCTCCTCGTCCGCATAGATCGCGTTGCCGTGGCGCGACTGGGGATCAACGTCGATGACGTGCAGGAGATCATCCGGAGCGCGATCGGCGGGGCCGTGGCGGGCCAGGTCTTCGAGGGCCAGCGCCGTTTCGAGATCTTCGTTCGCTATGGTCCCGGCTATCGGAGTACGGCGGAGGAGATTGGCCGGGCACTGGTCGGGACGCCGTCAGGGGCGCGCGTGCCCCTGGGCCAGATCGCAGAAGTCCGGGCGGTGATCGGGCCGAAGCAGATCAGCCGCGAGGGCAATCAGAGGCGAATCGTCGTACAGGCGAACGTGGAAGGCCGAGACATGGGCGGTTTCGTGGCTGAAGCGCAGGCCGCGGTACAGGAGCAGGTGCCGCTTCCTGCGGGGTACTTCATAACCTGGGGCGGCCAATTCGAGAACCAGCAGCGAGCGATGGGTAGATTGGCTGTCATCGTGCCGATCACGGTCGGGCTGATCTTCCTGCTGCTTTTCTCGATGTTCAATTCGGTGCGCCAAGCCGCGCTTATCATACTAAATGTTCCTTTCGCGCTGATCGGCGGGATCGTAGTGCTGTTCGTCACGGGGCAGTACCTGAGCGTTCCCGCTTCAGTCGGGTTCATCGCACTGTTCGGCGTTGCGGTCCTAAACGGTGTCGTTCTGGTATCGTACATCAACCAGCTGCGTGCCGAGGGGATGGAGCTGGAGGAAGCGGTAACGCGTGGTTCGCTCCTACGGTTGCGACCGGTGCTGATGACGGCGCTGGTCGCGAGTTTAGGGCTGGTCCCGTTGCTTCTCTCTGGCGGTGCTGGCTCGGAGATCCAGCGCCCCCTCGCCTCTGTGGTCGTCGCCGGATTGGTGACGTCGACTTTGCTGACGCTTCTCGTGTTGCCGACGCTTTACGGAGCGCTGGAGCGCAGGCGCGTAGAGTTCTAGGAGAAACGACCGATGAAACTTGTGCTGGCGATCGTTAAACCGTTCAAGGTCACCGAGATCGTGGATGCGGTGGCGGATGATTCAATGTTCCCGGGCCTGACCACCTTCTGCGTCGAAGGTTTCGGGCGAGAGAAGACGGCGGTTCACGAGCACACGCGGGAAGAAGACCTCAGGGACTTCACGCAGCATGCGGCCGTCCTGGTGGCGTCTCCCGCCGAGCGAGTCTCCCAGGTCGTCGAATGCATCCGCCGCGCCGCCCACACGGGTCTCGCCGGAGATGGCAAGATATTCGTCCTCGATCTGGAGGAGGTGGTAAGAATAGCCACGGGCGACCGGGGGGAGGACGCCCTGCGATGAGCGGTTCCCTGGGCGAGTCTCCTTGGCGAACGCCGGAAGCCTGGCGCACTTACATCGCCGGTTTCCTCTGGATCGTCGGCATTCTGCTGGCCGTGCAGGCCGGTGAGCCGGATGTCGCGGGCTGGCTCCGCCTCCGTCTCGATCCCGCCGGAATAGTCTTCCTCAGCGCTGCGCTTATCGGTGGATGGAATTTCTTCCCCAAAGGGTTCCGGGCCGCGAGGATACTTAAGCTCGACATGAACTTCCTGATGACCATCGCCATACTGGGGGCTCTGCTGATCGGTGAGCCCCTGGAGGCGGCGGCCATCGCTTTCCTTTTCTCTCTGGCGGAGCTCTTGGAGCGCCACGCTGTGGCGGGGGCGCGGCGCTCGGTCGAGCAACTGATTCGCTTGAGCCCGGAACGAGCGACCGTGGTGAGGACGGACGGTAGTGAGGAGTTGGTGCTGACGACGGAGCTGCGCAGAGGTCAGCGGGTACGTGTTCGACCGGGTGAAAAGATCCCTATCGATGGACGGGTCGTGGACGGCGAATCTGCCGTGAACGAGGCTACGCTGACCGGCGAGTCGGTTCCGGTTGCCAAGAGGGTTGGCGACGCCGTGTATGCGAGCACGGCTAACCAGGACGGTTTCCTCGAGATCGAAGCGACGACTAATCCCGGTGACACGGCGCTCGATCGAATAGTCAAGCTCGTCCGCCAGGCACAGGCGCGACGCGCGCCCATCGAACGATCCATCCAGCAGTTCGCTCGCTATTATACGCCGGCAGTGACCGTGCTCGCCGCTCTGACAATGGCGGTACCACCGCTGCTCGGCTGGGGCGCGTGGCTGGACTGGTTCGTTCGAGGGCTCACTCTCCTGGTCGTCGCTTGCCCGTGCGCGCTCGTCATCGCGACCCCGGTGACCGTCGTGAGCGCCATCACAAGTTCGGCGCGCAACGGCGTACTCATCAAAGGCGGTGAATACCTCGAGGCGCTGGGCGGGACGTGCGCGATCGCCTTCGACAAGACGGGGACGCTAACGCTTGGGCAGCTCGAGGTGACGGACGTCATCCCGCTGGATAACGGTTCGCCGGAAGCGGTGCTCGCTTTAGCGGCCGCCGTCGAAACACGGTCGGAACACCCGATCGCCAGGGCGATCGTAGAGCGGGCCCGCGGTACGGGGAGCGGCCCCGAAGTGAAGGAGTTCCAGGCACGCCCGGGCCGTGGCATCCTTGCACGGGTAGACGGGAGCGAGGTTCGGGTGGGAACCCCGGACTTGTTCCCCGGGATGGACCGCCCCCCCGAGATGCGGGAGCTGGAGCGAGCGGGTAAGACAGTTGTCCTCGTCGGTCGGGACGGGAGATTCGTCGGTATGATCGCGCTGGCCGACACCATCCGGCCGGAAGCGCCGGACGTTGTACGGCGTCTGCGAAATCTGGGCATGCACGAGCAGGTGATGCTGACCGGCGATCAAGAGTGGGTCGCCCGTGCGGTGGCAGCCGAGTTGGGGATCGATGAAGTGCGGGCGACGCTGCTCCCGGAGGAGAAGGTCGCGGCCGTCGAGGAGCTGGAAAGGCGACACGGAGGCGTAGCCATGCTCGGGGACGGTGTCAACGATGCTCCGGCCCTTGCGGCCGCATCCGTGGGCATCGCGATGGGTGGGATCGGTTCGCCCGCGGCGATCGAGACGGCGGATGTGGCGCTGATGGCGGATGACCTGGCTATGCTCCCGTACGCCGTGCGAGCGGCTAGGCTGGCGCGGCGCCTCGTACGCTTCAACATAACACTGGCTCTCGGCCTCAAGCTGCTGCTTGCCGTCGGGGCGGTCGGAGGCGTAGTCAGCCTTCTCGTGGCCGTCTTGGTGGGGGATGTGGGCGCTTCGCTCACGGTAACGCTCAACGCCATGAGGCTCGCCCGCGTCAAACCGTAACGTGATGGCAAGCCTTGGCAGGTACCAGCCATGCCCGGTTCCCGCCTCTCACAGCGCGCGGAGTACGAGGCGCCGGGACGAGAGCCTCAAACGGGCTGGAGCAGCTCCTCCAGGCGTCCGCGATGGTCGCGGGCCACCCGCATCCCCGCCGCTATACATTCACGGCTGGCGTCGAAGTCGAGTGCATCGATAGCTCGACGAAACACAGGCCGTAAGACCAGGTCCGCCGCCTCGAAGCGCAGGTCGGCATGCCGTGTGTGGCAGATGTCGAATGCGCGCATGATGGCTTGGAGCCCGTTACGGATTTCCTTCGCCTCCTGTAGCTGACCGGGATCCACGGCGATCACGATCGGGTTTCCATAGTCACGCGCCACATCGATCGGAGCGATGTCGGCGTAGGCGCCGTCAGCCAGCAGTTTTCCGGACTCCTCGAGCGGTGGCAGTACCCCTGCCAGCGCGGAGCTGGCGTACGCGGCCCGCGCGGCGTTTCCCGATCTTATCAGGACCCGTTCACCCGAGTGCAGGTCGGTAGCGCAGACGACAATCGGGACGCGCCCGTCTTCGAGGTCGCGGTCCTGTGTGAGTGTCCGTAAGAACATCTCTCCTTCGCCCAGCGCGTGCATACCGACCCCCCAGCCAAGGGCAAGGTCCCGAAGCGCGTGAAGATACGTGCCAAGTATGCGGGTCTGCTGGAGGAGGTGGCCTCTGGACTCTGATCGTGACGGGAGCGGGTCGGGGAACCCACTCGTGTCCGCTTCGAGCAAAGCGGTGTACCAGTCATCGCGCAGGGAGTACGTGACACCCACGACCGCGCCCATCGAGACGCCGACCAGCGAGCTCGGCATATATCCGTACGCTTCTAGCACTCGCAGAACGCCCACGTGCGCGAATCCCCTTGCCCCTCCGCCTGAGAGGACCAGCGTGAACGGCTGGTGCTCGCGAACTGCGGCACGACCGGTTTGGCTCCGAACGGATCTGTGCGGATCGATCATCATGTGATCTCACCAGTACGCCATTACTGGCCGTGTCCACTTCCGTCGCCAGATCTCCCAGCGCACGGTACTTGCCTCAGCCCCGCGGGCCGCCTCCTCACCAGAGCCCCATACCGAAGCCCATCCCCGGCCCATACTCCCATCCCCCATCTGACCGTGGATCGTCGGAGCGGTCAGCGATCCCAAGATGC